>JGI24695J34938_10003946_pt1 | contig 10010 bp, 9 predicted proteins | sample TergutCo191P3_FD_34938 | JGI IMG/M metagenome (IMG submission 34938) | reverse complement strand
TAAGCCCCGAAAAATGCTTATGGACGAAGAAATGATAAATAATTTGGAAAAAAGAGGCTAAAAAATTGCTATATAGCAAAAAAAAATGTATTTTATGTTAATCATGGTTAAACGAATTTCTTTAGTACTAGTTTTGCTTATACTTTGGGCTGATATTGCTTGGGCACAAAGAGCTAGAGCGTCTCAAGAAGATGACCGCGCCGCACGTAAACAGTGGGAAGAGGACCAACGCGCAGATGAATATGCAAGCAGTTTGCGCCGTAGAGACTGGCTTAAGGACCGTCTAATTTTGCAGTTAGGCATGGGTAGCAAGTATCCTATTATGGGTAAAGAGTGGTTTGGTTTTGGAGCCGCAGTTGAGTACATAACAAAATGGCACGCTTCTGCTTTTATCTCCGGCGGTTTCATTCCCGCTTCCGAAGACCCAATCTTCCCGGACAAATACACTTTAGATGGCGGAATGGGTTGGCGCTTGGGTTTAGCTTATTATCTATTCCCAAAAAGCCCCATACATTTGGGCTTTCAAATCTCTTACGGAACGGTTTTCTACGACCATGAAGCCAGTCCTCCTGTAGATGGCGGAAATATCGGAGATATTCGTTCTATAATAATCTGCAGAGGATATGAATTTGATGTGACTATTTCCTATTTGAGCGATCAGTGGTATTTCTTGCAAGCGATTGTGGGTGTTTACAGCATAGGCAACGGATTGAAAGACGGTGGAAATACATGGGGCAGAACCAATGACTCATGGGGCTTGGATGACAAAAATCGAATTTATTCTTTGGTCACTACAGATGCTTCCAATAAAGATCAAGCTATTCCGCCTGTTGGAATGGTGTTTGGCATTGGCATAGGGTTCGCGTTTGAAGAATTTTTCCCGGATGACACCGAGGTTCGCCGCAGAGAACGTGAAGCCGGCCGCACAAAACAGCAAGGTCAATTCCGCAGTTCTACTCCTGCATCTAAAAAGTCAACACCGGCTAAAAGAAATAGCCGCGTTGATGATGACGATGAATATTAAGAGCTAATTAGCGTTTTAGCTTATTCAATTCCGATTGAGCTTGCAATGCCCTAGTACTTCTAGGGTAAGATTCCTGAACTTTGCGCAAAGCATTTTTGGCATGCTCAACATTTCCCATTTTCAGCAAGCATATACCTATTTGAAATTGCGCATCTGCCTGTTTAATGGATGCTACATAAAAGAACACCTTTTCAAAAGAGGAAATAGCTAACGCATAATTGCCGAGTGCCATTTGCGATTCTCCTGCCCAGTACCAAGCATCGTCTGTCCAGTCGCTTTGAGGATATTTAACCGTGAATTCTTCAAATTTCTTTGCTGCGTCTTTGTAGTTCTTTTGGGTGAACAGGTATTGAGCCTGTTCATATTCCGTAGGCAAGTAGCTTGCAGCTTGCGGGAGTTGTTCTCGGGTTGGGTTTATCATAGGAACTTTGTCTTGCCCTTCCAAAAATTTACGCAAAAATATAACTTCTTCTCTCAAAAGAGCTAACTGCAACTGATTTTCGCTTGTAGCAGCCAAAGGCAACGCAGTTGTAAAACTATCCAGCAAATCCAACCGTTTGGCCAAAAATTGCAAATGCGTCCAAAGAGCCACAATTTGCACGGAGTCTGCCTTTGCAAGTTGCAAAGCCTCATTCGCAGTTGCTTCAACCGCAACCATATCAACGCTGGGGCCCTGCTCTTTTGAAGATGCGCAGGAGATTATCAATAGAAATGCCAACAGAAATAAATAACGCATTGCTTTAATATAGAAATCAAACATCCCATGTTTTTGAAAAATCCGCATCCTTGAACAATGCGGCCAATCCTGTTATCTGCTTCAATCTCAGAATTTCATCCATGGACATTCCCAAATGCCTTGAAATCCATTTGTCGCTTTTGCCCATCTCTACCAGCTCCGCAACTATGTTGCTCATTAAATCCACATTGTGGCTGCCTCGCGCACGATTATGCCTTATGGTAGATGCCATGCGCTCGCTTATGGGCTTTTCAATTACCGAGCATGGAAGATGACCGTTCTCCCTTTCGTAGATATCGGGATATCGCAACATCACGGAATATCTGTGAAAACCATCGACTATCTCGTAAATGTCGTCATCTTTGTGGTAATAGACTACTATGGGCATTGTGTAGCCGTCTTCCTTTATGCTCAAATATAAAAGTTCCATCTCCGGAGGTGCAACGCTGTTGGGGTTGTATTCGTTAGCCCTCAGCTTTTCTACAGGGATGGATTTTATATTATAAACCGGACTTTTATATTCCTGGGGTTTCATTTTGTTCTCCTATATTATTTTATATTTCTCCAGCAACGCTTGCATGCGCTCCCGTTGCCTTTTTGTTTGGCAAAAAGACAGTGAACGGCACAAATGATCGTTTTTTAAAATGCACGTTGCCATGCGGCGCCAGCTTGGACCGAGTCTTTTGTTCTCTGCCCATACCGGAAGTTTATCGGGTATTTCTTTATAAACTACAAGCGGCATATTTTTGGGGCTACGCGTTGAAAGCTTTTCTGAAATATATGCTTCTTCCGGTAACCATGATGTATTTACAACAGAACCTATGGTTTTCCAGTATTCTATGAATTTATTGAATTTATTTTTGTAAATCTCTGCTGTGGAGTTAGGCAGTGTTGCGAGCAATAATTGCGTGTAACTTTTCCAGGTATGCCCTTTGGGGAGTTTTACTCTTCTGCATCCGAGTATTCTGTCTCCGCAATAGATGTTGCCGAAGTTTGCTCCGCTAACCCTGTCCACAACCTTTGCCCATATTTTGGGTTCTATTATGCGAAATAAATTGAGCCCAATGCGTTGATCATCCCCGTATGGCTGGCAAACTCTCATCTGACTCAGCGTAAGCCCGGCTTTGTAGAATAAATCATACAATTCATTGTAATCCCAGTTGAGTTTATAATTACCTACCCATACATCTTGATTGGTCCAATCGTAAATGGGGTAACAGCAATATGTGTCGCTATCTTTGGATATTTTCGTTGTCCAGTTCAGGTTATTCAACATGCTTTTTTGCTTTAAAGCAACGGTTCTGAATCGGTTGAAACTCTCATCGGCACGAATTCCAACCAGGCACGCCGTTTTTTTGCCGCCTGAATACCAATCTCCGAATTTGCGAATGAAGTCCTCGAATTCCATATTTTTTTTGAAAAAATTAAACTGATGATTTTTTTCGGTGATGCATGGCCAATCCGGATAATCTCTAACCCATTTGTCCTTATGTTTTAAATCCCACGATGTCCAAAACGGTTCAAAAACACTCAGAGAATTCCTCAGATTCAGCGGCAAGCAGCACCAATACACCTCAAACAGATCAATGTTTTTTTCCAGTATTTTTTTGATGAAATCAATGGTCATTTGATACTGCCCTTCAAGGTCTATAAACAATATGCCTATTTTTTTGTCTATTTTATGTTTTCTCATATAGTCAATAACAAGATTCAGCAGAACCGAACTGTCTTTGCCGCCGCTAAATGATAAGTATATTTTTTCAAAATTTTTAAATATGAAGTCAATACGCTCCACAGATGCGTCGTAAACATTTTTCTCATGATATTTCTTTGCAGACATATTATGGAGAAAATAGTATTTTCTATATTACATTTGTGCTGTTCAAAAGATTTACATTAATATTGTTTATTTGCCTGTTTCCGCAGGTTGTTTTTGCCCTTAGCGATGGTAGTGATTTTTTGGTAGTGCCTTCTGCGCAGGTTTTGGGGGATAAAGCGTTCCAAGTTAGGGGAACCATTGGGTATCACCAGTCCGCCTGTAGCTCAAGCGGTTTATGCGACAGGCATCCGTTTGTCAGTTCATTGCGTTTTGGGCTTTTTAACTCTCTGGAGTTCGGTGTTCAGTTCGGGAATTCGGTTTCTTTAGACGTAAAAGACCAGATAACCAAGGCTTACGATTGGGTTCCGGCTGTTGCTATCGGTGCCAGAGCCTTTGTGCAAAGCCCTGAGGCTTATTTTTATTCTGTTTCCAAAGCTCAGAGCAAAGAGCAAACAGGGGAATTTTACCTAGTCGCTGAGTGGGGCAGCGAGTACTGGAAGCTTTTGGGCGGAGTTTCGGCATTTCCGAGCATGAATGCAGATGCCGTTGCGCCTTTTTGGGGGTTTGAAAAAAGCTTGGGTACGCAGAAATTGCATGCAGCTTATGAGGGATTTTTCAGGTATGGATTTGCTCATCATAACTTAGGATTGTCTTTCAGGCCTGTAAAAGCACTCCATATAAGCGCAGGCGCAACCGAGTTTTACAGATACTTCTTCAATGAAGATGGCGATTTCGGGTTTAGGATCAAAAATCCGGGAGCGCAAACCGGCTATCGTGCGCCGGGCGTTTACATGTCCATTGCCATTAACGGAGGCTTCTCCCCCGGTTTGCATAGCCAAAAGGCAGAGATTGACAGTTTGAGAAAGCAGCTTGTTGTACATGAAATGGATTTAGCATTTATGCGCTCCAGAATAGACTACCTTGAAATGCTTTACTACGAATCCGAGTCGGGTACCAACAGCGGTTATATGCAGAATTTGCAAAAGGAATTTCAATTAATTGTAGATGGATATAAATCAGACGACCTCGCTTTGGATTCTCTACTCGCAAAGGAACAGATTTTCATTGACAGGGGAATGGTTGCAAAAAGATTTGTTGTTAGAGAGGCGAAGAACAAGGAAGCTGCGCAGGAGAACAGAATTACGGCAATCCGAGTGATGAGCCATTTTCCCGACACATCGTTTTTGGCGCCTTTGAGCAGCATTGTTGCGGACAATTCCAACGAGACTATTGCCAGAGAAGCTGCTCTTGCGCTCGGCGTTATAAACACTCCGGAATCTCTCAAGGCTCTTTCTGCCGTTGCAAATCAAACAACGGGAATTGTCAGAGAAACAATACTAGAGATAGTTGGATCTTTGTGAGCATTATTTTAGACATAAAACATATTAAACGTGATTTTCGCATGGGCGTAGAAGTTGTGCACGCTTTGCGTGGAGTTACATTTACCGTTGAGAGCGGCGAGTTTGTGACCATAATGGGAACCAGCGGCAGCGGAAAAACAACCTTGCTCAACACACTCGGCTGCATGGACAGACCTACGAGTGGAGAGTATATCCTTGATGGCGAACCCACGCACAAATTGAAAAGAGATGCGCTTGCGCAACTGAGAAACAGAAAGATAGGCTTTGTGTTTCAGAGCTTTAATCTTTTGCCACGCACCAGCGCAGTGGAACAAGTTGAGCTTCCTTTGCTTTACTCTTCCGGAATTTCCGCAAAGGAGCGCAGAGACAGAGCTATGACTTGCCTTGATAAGGTTGGCCTTGCTTATCGCAGCGGCCATTTTCCCAATCAGCTTTCGGGAGGCCAGCAGCAGAGGGTTGCCATTGCAAGAGCTTTGGTGAACGATCCGGTCATGATTTTGGCAGACGAAGCAACGGGAAATTTGGACACCAGAACAAGCTATGAAATAATGTCTCTTTTTCAGGAGCTTAACGGCCAGCATAAAACAATAGTTTTTGTCACTCACGAGCCGGACATAGCGACTTTCAGCAGCCGTACGGTAAAGCTCAAAGACGGTCTTTTGCACAGCGACTACAAGAACGATAGTGTAGCAGATGCGGCGAAGGCGTTAGCCGAGTTGCCTATCCCTCAAGATGAGACTGTTTAATAAGTTCTGCTACGCAATTTTGCAATGCAGGTACTGAAAACGGTTTTGTGATAAAATCTTCTGCGCCTAATTGAGAGTCATGATCTTTAGCATGAGCTGTTAAAAATACAACCGGTATTTTTGCGGTTTGTTCATTTTGTTTCAACTTTTCCAATGCGGCAAATCCGTTCATTTCCGGCATTTCTATATCCAGTAAAATCAAATCCGGTGTTACTTTATTCAAAATATTAAACATTTTTACTGCTGAAGACATTGTGAGTACTCGATAATCATTTTCCAAGGCATCTTTTGCCATAACCAGATTGGTATCTGCATCATCAACTACAAAAATTGTTTTCATATATTATTTAAATATAGAAAATTTCTATATTTATTTCATATGCGTCCTGCTTGGCTTACACTTCTCCCCATAGCTCTATGCTTAACTACGGCAATGGCGCAAACAAGCATTAGCTTAACAGAACTTCTGGACAACCCGGCAAAAGTAAAAACCATCACCTATGGCACTAACCTGCTGAGCATACCATTCACCCAAGCCGGTCAATTGGCCGATTTAGTGGCAGGTGACACCGAAGAGCACTTCAGAGTAACCGGCGAAAGCTACTGGGCAGCAGCATATAAAATAACGCTCTCTAAAGGAAACAGAATCAGAATAAAATCTTCAAAAATTGATGGAGATTCTCATTTGGATGTCTATTTGAAGAACGGAGATAAATATGAATTTGTAGATCACAATGTAAGTATATCTGCAACAGACCTGGATTCCTACCTGAGCCTTATAATACAAAAAGATGGTGATTACTACATAGTTATAGCAGACAATGAGCCAGATATACAGGGGTTTCACACTTTAACCGTATGGATACCCGCAGATCCTTTATATTCAAACATTCACTATACGCCTCTTGCCATTGACGCATTGCCTGCTCTTGGCACAGCATTTAACTTGGTAGAGATCAGAGGTCGGGATTTTCCCGGAGCAGGTTATAGCTTCACCGCAGAAAAAGGCAAAACTTATTCTGTTAATGTTCATTATTTTGCTCGAGAAAAACACGATATGTATTACTCCATAACATTGTTTGATAAATTAACAGGTTTTTTTAACGAAGACAAAGTAACAGATAACAGCAAATGGGATTATAGCGTTTTTGAACTAACTCAAACACTTCTCTACACAGCCGAAAATGACGGCATCATGTATGTTCTGCTGGATAATTATGATCCTCATAATATAGAGAAATTTTATGAAGATGTGCTTTGCGCAATTGAAATAAAAGAGGTGAAAAAAAAAGAAGTTGTTAGTTTGAATCAATTGCTGAATAACACCACTAAAACAATAGTTTACAATCAGGCACTGGAGTTTGTGGACGGCGGAAAGATGATCGATTTGATGGAAGGCAACTACTATGCCGCAACATATAAAATAACACTTGGCGCAGGAAATAAAATAGAAATACTATCATCAAAGGGAGGAGACTTTTATTCAGATAAGCTGTTGGGAGATTTTTTAGATTCTTATCTGTATATTTACAGAAAAAACGGAAATGAATATGAACGTGTTGCTCAAAATGATGACGGCTATAAAACAAGCAACAACTTGGATTCTTACCTCAACTTCACAGCAACTCAGTCCGGCGATTATTACATAGTTGTAACCGATGCCAAACCAAACTTCGCAGGCTCTTATTACTTGAAAGTGTGGAATACTCCAAACATGCCTAGCGGCATAATAACCTCCATATTCGCAAATGCACGCGACATAACAATAGATACCGAAGAAGAAATACTTGCAACCCTTGTGATGCTGGAGTTAAACGGAACTATTGGCAACGGCACAATAGCTATTGTGAATAACCCACACGGATGGACTATTTCCGGCAACAAACACTATGCTACCTATAAACCGAACTCCGCGCCCGGACCATACGGTTTTGTATATGCAAACGAATTGGAACCGATAACCATTAATCTATCTATCCTCTCATCCCCTGCAATAGCCAAAGCTCCGCAACCGACTTCATTCAAGGCATGGGCGCAGAACGGCACTTTGCAATTGAACGGTTTAACCACGGGCAAAATTTGGAGCGTTTACACTGTCTCCGGAACTTTGGTGCAACAAGGCATTGCAAACGGTACAAACGCAGCTGTGCATTTAAACGCCAATGGAGTTTACTTTGTGCGTAGCGAAGGGAAAACAGCGAGAGTAGTGAACAGGTAATATTGTTACCCACAAATATCACACAAAATTTATATAGGGTGAAGTCTCCCCCTGTCTCCAACCGCCGTTGGCGTTTTCTGCCACTCCCTCTTGCCCGGAATTCGTGGCAAAGGGGCGTATACAATACGCCCCTATTCACAACGAAATTTGCATTATGCAAACATTTTTTAAAACGTCAGAACCCCGATTTTCAGGATTTTCCGATTATCAGGATTACAAAGCGTAGTGCTTAACAATCCTGTAAATCCTTCAATCCTGAAAATCGGGGTTCTGACAATGGTTGTTAATCCTGAACACAGCGAACAGAGTACAGACTTGTCTTACTGAAGTCGTACCTGCTCACATCGCTGTCATTGTAGATCATGCCCCAGTAATAGGCGTTGGAAGCATTGCCCTCAGTGCTGCTCCACCAGAGGCCGCGGTAGCCGACATTGTTGAAGAGGCCGCTGGAAATGCCGTTGCCGCCCGGCAGGGCCGAAAAGCCGTAATCGTCTGTGCCGTTGCCGCTGCTGTTCCAGCCGCTCGCAGCCTTCAATTTAGCTCCTGGATTTGAGCCAACCGCTGTAGTCAGCGCAGTCCACTCCGCATCGCTTGGGATATGCCAGCCAGCAGGGCACACGCCTTGGACTCCGCTGGGGTTTGCTGATGAGCTGGCTGAATTAGCCATAGCTGTTGCCCAGTTGTAAAGGCGGCCATAGGTGGAACAGTTTGGTTCTGAATTGTTGTAACATTTGCTGCCATCTGCATCATAGTTCAAATTCTGTGCCATCCAAGTTTGCGTGCCTATCAAAACAGCCTCGTAGCTCTCATCGCCATAGCTTACCGGATTTTTCAAGAATATCCCATTGGAATTGATTTCCGGCTTGCATTCATACAAATCTGGGTCAAAAGTTTCCGTTCTTGAGCCGCATTTATTCCCAACTTTGCTGTTATTGTAGCAGAACTGCTCTGCGGTAAATGTTGAGCCGCCACACTTAGAAGCGATTGCATTCCCAAGGCAGAACTGGGTTGCGGTGGTTAGTTTATTGCTTCCGCAGCATGATTCTGCTCCAGGGTTGTATGCTACAGAACCGCCGCATTTATTAAGAACATCTGTGCCGGAACAGAACTGGCTTGCTGTGTATGTTTTACCGCCACATTTTAATGTGACTGTGACTGAACCTGTTTCTGTGCCCATGACTGCACCATTATCTAGGCAAAAATGAGTCTCAGGGTCGTAAGCAATAGTTCCGCATAAAATTTCTGCAACAACTTCTTCGGAACTTGAAGAAGCTCCTTCACTGCTACTGGAAGGTTGAGCTTCCGAGCTAGATGACGGAGTTTGCGCTACCGAGCTAGACGACGGGTCTGTTTCCGAGGTTGAACCTTGCTGTTTGCCCGGCTCATCGTCATTGCTGTCGCTAGAACAGGAAAAGAAGGCTAATGATGTTGCTATTACAATAGCGGTGAGGGGAATGGATACAATCCTATTCATATTTATTCTCCTTGTTGAAGTGAACGTGTTGGAAATGTCATGAATATAAATATATATTTTTTCAAGGAGAAGTGTACATTTTTTTTGAAAAAAAGTGTTCTTGGGATGAAAAATGGCGTTTTTTGCATAAATTCGCCATTATGGGGTGATATAGAAAACATCTGAAGCCCGATTTTCAGGATTGTTACGATACGACATTGTAGAGACGCAATGCATTGCGTCTCTACGGGGATATTTTGCATTGTTGTTGTGGATTGCATTGTTTTTTGCCATGCGTAGGGGCAGACCTATGTGTCTGCCCCTTTGCCACGAATTCCGGGCAAGAGGGGGTGGCGGAAAACGCCGAAGGCGGTTGGAGACAGGGGGAAACTTCACCCTATATAAATTTTGTGTAATATTTTCTAGATTACCACTATGAAAAAATACCGCCTTGAAACCCTCGCAGTCCACGCCGGGCAAGAAAAACACGATAGCGCAACCAATGCACGCGCTGTTCCTATTTACAGAACCTCTGCTTACGTGTTCAATAGCGCAGAGCACGCCGCTAATTTGTTCTGCTTAAAAGAACTCGGCAATATTTACACACGGCTCACAAACCCAACTACCGAAATTCTGGAAAACAGGGTTACTGC
>JGI24695J34938_10003943_pt1 | contig 10020 bp, 10 predicted proteins | sample TergutCo191P3_FD_34938 | JGI IMG/M metagenome (IMG submission 34938) | reverse complement strand
TCTTCCNNTACTTCATCCAGCGCAATTGCGGTAGCGGATCGCGGTGAATTTTCCAAGATCGCCATTTCGCCGAACATTTCCGAAGGCTGAAGAATATCAAGAGTTCTTTCGATGTCTCCGACAAGTTTTACAAGCTGAACTCTTCCTGACTGAATAAGATAAAAAGTATCTCCAAGTTCAAACTCGGAAAAAATAATTTCTCCTTTTTGAAATGTCCGTGAAAAACGTCCGAATGAGGACATATCCATAGCCATCTTATGCTCCCTGCGCGAGCAAGCTCAACGCTCTTTTTGCTTTTATAATCGCGCTGTCATCGTCACTGCCGCCGATTGATAAAATCTTTTTATAAAACGCGGCTGCCTGATCCTGCCTGCCCATTCTTTCGTTGCATTGACCGATGATATACATAGTTTCTTTTAAATCGGGATGTTTTGAATATTTGGTCAGCATATTTGTATAGAACCTGATACACTCTTCAAATTTATCAAGGAGGAACATGCAGCGGCCTATTTCGAATGTGCTTTTCGCGGTTAGCTCACTATCAGGATCAGAATCTATTATTGATTTAAAAGCCATAATGGCATCCTGATATTTTCCCTGAGATATAAGGCTTACCGCGTCGGAATACGCTTTTGATGACGTACCCGTTTTTTGCGGCGCATGCGAAGAGCCGGAAGTAACGCCGGATCCCTTACCGTCGCCGAAACGGGCAATGGAATTTTCCGCAATCTCAAGATTTTTTGACGCCTGACCGGCGTCTTTTCCCGAAGGATAAAATGTCAGATAACGGCTGAATACATGTTTTGCCTGAGCGTAACGTTTGTTTTTTAAGTAAAATTCACCGATATGAAATAAGCCGTCCTCCGGTTGTTTTTCTTCCTTTGCCATTACTTTGGAAACCTGTTTATGAACGCGGCGCATCTGGTTTGAAAAAACCTTTAGCATCTTCATTATTATCCTGGTATTAGCCATCGCTACAGCTTCAAATTCCGGCACGGTAAAAACCATAACGGTTGTGTCCGACAGGGCGACGGCGTTTTCTTCTCTTGTGTAACGTCCCAGCGCTGATTTAACGCCGAAAAACTCTCCGGGCTGAACAGAATCCCTTACTTCAACTCCGCTTTCCATGTCCTGATAACCAAGACTTATCTTTCCTGTCTGCAGAATATAAATTTTATCCGCCGGATCGCCCTGAAAATAAATTAATGAACCCGAACGATATTGAGCTGGTTTTGGCATTACTTTTTTTCCTCTGTGCCCGATGCCCCGGCGGCAGGCTCAAACGGGAGATAATCGAGTTTCTTTTTAAAACCGATTTTACTCCTGATATGATTGTATAGCCCTGACGGATCGCCCTTTACAAACATCGTTTTACCACCGACTTTTATCTGCGTGTACCCGTTGGGAAGCTTATTTATAAGCGGTGCCCCGTTAAAAATATCCAGAAAACGCGTTTCGCCGTAAATCGGAGTTCCCGCAAGCACTAAAAGTTCGATATCTTTCATTCCGGCATTTACAAGATTTTCATACGGGCAGTCATTCTTTGCCTTAAGAATCAGAATGTCACCTAACTTTCCTTCGTCAAGAGTTCCTATTTTATCCTGCATCCAGAAAGCTTTTGCCGAATTAATTGTTACCATCTCGAAGATTTTCTTTGCCGGAAGATCTTCTCCGTAAAGTTTCCTGTAAAGCTCTCTGTCGTATTTTATTTCCGCGAGAAGATTCGCCGAGCCTGTCGCCGATGAATCTGTTCCGATTGTCACATTTACTCCGGCTTTGAGCATTTTGCGGATTTTAGCGGTTACGTTAAACATAAACATATTAGAAAAGCCGCACCATGAAACGCTGGCTCCGGCCTTCGCTACTTTTTTAATATCTTCATCGCTGAACGCGATACAATGAATAAAAAGGCAGTGATTGTCAAGTATTTTTTTCTGCTCCAGCCTGTTAACGCTGTCAATCGCTTCCTGCTCGAATCCTTCCGAAAGATGGGTGATAAACGGCCATTTATTTTTTACCGCGAGAGCGTGCTCAACTTCAACGCTGTCTCCCCATTTTAATTCATAAGATACACATTCATGCGCGATAGCGTAATTCTGAATGGCTCTGATAGGCAGCGTCGGTAATATGTGATGATTTAAATTATGAGGAAAATGATCATTAACTGTTGTTACGCCTGAAAATAAACACTTATATGATGAAAGAGCGTAAAGATCCTCTCTGTTTAATTTTGACCTTTCTTTGAATGTTTTTGAAGCTTTTAAATCATTATCCCATGGAAGCCATGTCTGATAAAAATGATCTTTTTTAGGACCGACAGGAGGCCTGTAATTTCCCTGAAGATGATCATGAGTATTAATCAGAGAAGGATATATAAATGATTTTTCCTTCAGATTGATCTTTATTGATGATTTTATACCGCCCGGAGAAACAATTATTTCCCCTTTAACTCCCAAATTACCGGTATGTTCCTTTTTTCCCGGAGAAACTATTACTCCGTTTTCCAAAACATACTCTAACACTTAAAACCCGTCCTTTTGAGAAAAGTTCTCTATAATTATCATTCTAATGATTCTAGCTTCAATAATCAACGATCTCATATAATTATCGGTAAATTTGTATAAAAAACGGTAAAAATTTGATACACTTATTATTAATGATTGACTTACACACCCATTCTAACTTTTCTGACGGTGAACTGGCTCCCGCCATGCTGATTAACGAAGCGGCCAAGATGGGGCTTCGCGGCATAGCCCTTACCGATCATGACACCATTAAAGGCCTGGACAGCGCGAAAACAGCCGCTAAATCGGTTGAAAAATTCCATTTTATCCCCGGAATTGAGATAAATATCAACTGGTCAGGCAGTAAAGATGTTCCCGGTCTTGGTCCGGGAGGCGAATTTCACCTTCTTGGTTTAGGCATCACAGCTCCCAGCCCGGCTTTCATTACCGCAATTGACGGATTATTCAGCCGCCGCGAAGCGCGAAACCGACAAATTCTTGACAGAATGCACGAATTCAGCATAGAGGCAACCTGGGAAGAACTAGCCGGTTTTTCAGGCGGCCACGCGATAGGCCGCCCTCATTTTGCCGCTCTTTTAGTGAAACACAAGGTCGTTAAAAACGTAAAGCAGGCGTTTGCCCGCTATCTTGGCGTCGGAAAACCTCTCTATGTGCCGAAAGAAGGCTTGCTTTTTGAAGAGGCCGTCGCCCTGATTCGCGAATCAAACGGCATCCCGATTCTGGCTCACCCCATCTCTCTCTATGTAGCCTGGGGGCGGCTTCCAACTCTCATCAAAATTCTGCAAGACAGAGGGCTCATGGGCCTTGAAGCCTGGCACCCTACGGCAAAAACCAGCGCCTGCCGCCGCCTTGAATTGCTTGGCAAATCCCTTGGCTTGTACATCACCGAAGGCAGCGATTTCCATGGCTCGCTGCGCCCCGACCGGAAACTTGGGTATTCCGGCAAAGGAAGGAAAATTAAGGATGAGGTATTGGAAGCGATACCGGAGCTGAGATAAAAGCACGAAGTTAAAATGCTTTGTCTTTTACGAGTAGCGGTTAACGGTAATTTTAGATTAATTATTATGGATATTAAAATAACACTGGATTTTTTCAAAAATTGTGTTATATTACTAATAATGCATATATTAATACGGGGTAACAGTTGCTTCATTTTTGTATATTTGTGTTTAAACTATGTTTTATGGAGTAAAGATGCTAGGTTTCATTGACATTTCTTTTATCCGTAAAGATGAGTTGATTTTAAAATTAAAAGAAATTTTTAATGATGATGATTTTGGCGGTCTGGCTTTCTTAATTCCATCACAACTTGATGATTTACTAAAGCGTCTGAAAGATAATACATGGTTTGTAACCGAGCGTCCCTATGTTGATAAACATTACAGGGATACTTATTATTCATTTCATTCTTCAAAATTCATAAAAACTGGTAGAAATTGTATTAGGGTACATCTATTTGAAGGAGAAGTTACGGAAAATGATTTATTAGATACAAAAAATGAACTTAATAAAAAATATCGAGGTTTTTTTATTATCCGCCCGCTAATGCATCATATTTTAGGCAGATCATTAATTTCTCCGGAGGCGTTTATAACCAATAACTTCTTCTGCTGCTTAACAAAAGGTCGTGTTTCATTACTGGGAAGATATCTCTCTGTTTATGGTTTTCCGCATATTGCTCAGGATGAGGAAACTCATACCTGCGCTGAAAGCGCATTGTGGTGCCATATCGAATATTATGGGTCAAAGTATCCGCAATATAAATCGCTGCTTCCATCAAAGATTGTTAAAACTCTTTTAGATAGTCCTGAACACAGAATATTACCGTCAATAGGATTAACAAACAATGAATTGACAAAGTGTTTAAATTACAATGGGTTTCAATGTTTAATTTATGATACTGATTCTGGTGATAAAAAGAAAACATTTTTTCAACTACTAAGGATATATGTTGAATCCGGAATACCTTTGTTGCTTTTTATATCAAATAAAAAAGACGCACATGCAGTTTTGGTAATTGGACATGAAAAAGATGAATTTGTATATAATGGTGAAAGTATATGGGTTGATACATCATTTATTGATAAAAAAATGGTTTTTATCGATGATAATATGCCGCCTTACCAAATAGCCAGTCTCTCTAAACCGACAGATCATTATGAAAGTGAGATGAAAGACATGAAAATTAAATCTTTTATTGTCGCTCTGCCGGTACATGTGTATCTCGTAGCCGAAAAAGCTTATGATCTCATGTATACGATTTTTGAAGATGAAAAAATTGGTTTGAAAACATTTAATGGAAAGTGGATTACCCGGCTCTTGCTTACCGGCAGTCAATCTTTTAAGAATTTTATTATGAATGACGACAATAGTATAATGCCTGATGAAATAAAAGAGCCTTTACTATCTCTTTCTCTGCCGAAATTTATTTGGATGTGTGAGCTTTATAGAACTGAAAATTTTAAACCTGAGGGACATTGTTCGGGCTTATTGCTAATTGACCCGACTACAAATGGCAAATCGCTTGCACCGGTACTTTTTTATGCTATTGAAGATAAATTATTCGAACATGACTGCGAGGCTTGGAAAGGTATAGAGAATATAGTAGAATTCAAAATGGCGACTTATAAAAATAACCTTAAGGGAGAATGGAGCAAATGGCGAAATGGAATATCCGGTTAAATGAGAAGTTTCTTCAGATGATGAAGGGGAATGGGGAATCAGTAAAATTTACACAGGAAGAAATTGAAAAAAGCAAAGAACGATATAATAACTTTGAAAAAATAGGTGAGTTTGAGAGGCAAGTTCGGGAGGAACGAGCGGCGGCGGCAAAGAGACCTCCTGTGCGTTTAACGTTCTGAATGTGAAACACAAACCATCCCATCTCACCTCCTCTCCCTGAATAGCTCAACAAACCTCTCCATATTGATATTCTCCGCTCCCAATTCGGTTTTGTAATCCATTGGCATACCTAAGTCAAAGAAAGAGAAACCGTTTTCCTGAAGGTAGCGGGTGGTTAGAATGAGCTGAACAGTTCCGGTGTTATCTTCGTCATAATAGCCGGAATAACTTGTGTAGACATTGCCGCAGACAACGCCGAAATCGCCCGCTACAAGCCTGCTGTCGCGGTAAAGGCCGAAAGTTGCAGGGTAGGGAAATGTTGTTGGAAGCAGTGAATTGGCAGCAGGATACGGATGAGAGGTATTACTTTTGATCAAGTCCGGGCGTTTAACTCCTTCGCCTTGACGGATTTTTTTAATGCAGTCTACCAGCGGAGGGGTAAGCCAGTCGCCGCCGTGTTTTTCTATACAGCGCTTTAGGATATAGTCAAATTCCGAGTCGGGGCGTAATTCGTAACGGTTAAGGAAACGCCGGATTGATTTCTTTACATGGAGGTTTTCAAAAAATAATGCTGAGCGCCATAAATGCAATTTTGGAAATAAAATGCAAACCGGCTCTTCTTTTTTATTTCTGATATTTGCGGACATAACCAAAAAACCGGCTTCCATGAGTCTTGCGACAAAGTCCGGGCTAAAATCAAGAGCAAAACAAAATTCATCATCATAGCCGTCTGAAATTATCTGATCAACAACCGCGTTACAGTCATCTTCAGGAAAAATTATAAGGCAGCCCGCGTCGCCGAGTTTTAAATACATATAATAATTCTAGCTGTATTTTATAACTTTTTCAAAATTTAACCAATATTACAAAGTTTTTTTTAATTTAATGCCATTTTTACGAATGTTTCTACCAAAAGCCGGCAGAAAAAATGGAAAATGTCAGATGCTGCCATTTTGAACAATTTGATTTTTATATTATTTCAGCGGTATTTCTTGTATAAACTTGACCAAGAAGAAGTAAATGTCTAAACTATAATTCTGGAGTATAGAATGAATCAAACTGTGAAAGAGAAAATCTTACCTTTATCGTTAACAGCATTTGTTATAGCTTTGGATCAGGTTACAAAATCAATTATTGCCAATAATTGGCCTATCGATCGTTTTAATATTATTTGGGATGTTTTTAATAATGATTTTTTACGGATCATTCATGTCCGGAACCCGGCGATAGCGTTTAGTCTTGGTAACAATCTTCCCGATGCGATAAAACCTGTCGCTTTTATTGTTCTTCCCATTTTGGTTTTGGGTTTTCTGGTTTGGTATTTTTTTAAATCCAATGAATTTACGCTTCTTCAGCGGTGGGTAGCGGCTGGCATTATCGGAGGCGGTTTGGGAAATATTATCGACCGCATTTTCCGTCCGGCTGGCGTTGTTGACTTTATCGATGTAAAATTCTACGGAATCTTCGGCTGGGAGCGCTGGCCGACTTTCAATTTTGCCGACGCGTCAGTAGTCGTATGCTGTATTTTATTATTCATTACCCTTTTAATTGATATTAAAAGAAATAAAAAGGAAACGGCAAATGAACAAGAAAGTTAACACTATTTTGTTTATTCTCGCGGGAACTCTGTTTAATGTTATTGTTGCCGTAGCGTGTTTTGTGCTGCTTTTTATTTTATTTGTAAATCTTTTTGTTGACGCGGTGCCGGTAGACGCCCGCGTTTGGGTTCTTGTTTTCTTTTTTATCGCTTCAATCGCGGCGTCTTTTTTTGCTTACCGCTCTTTAATTAATTTTCTTGTTAAAAAAGTTGATGTAGAAAAATATTTTGATCCGCTTTTTATAAATCAGAAGCTGAGGAAAAAAAGCTCTTAACTTTTTACAGTCCCGTAGGAATATCGATAAATTCCGCCTCAATGCCGAGTTCCGCGATACAGTGGCGCATGACAGCCTGCGCTCCCCAGACTTCAGTGCTGTAGTGGCCGCCGGCTATCATGTTGAGTTTCGCTTCGAGGCAGTCATGGTAAACGCCGTGAAAGCTTTCGCCTGTTATAAATAAATCAATGCCTTCTTCAATCGCGTCACGGGCGTTTGACGAAGATCCGCCTGAAACCACGGCGGCGGTAAGACAGTCTTTTTTTCCGAACGGAAATACGCCGGCGGGAGGCCTCCCCATAAAGCTGATTTTCTGCGCCGCTTCGTCAATTGTCACAGGTTTTGGGAAAGTTCCCTTGTAGCCGATTTTTTTTCCGTGATAAATTCCGAACGGCTCTATCTTTTCCAATCCAAGAAGCTTAGCTAATACAGCGTTGTTTCCGAACTGCGGATGCTGATCCAGTGGCAGATGAACCGCGTACAGGCATATGTTATGATCGAGCAAAAATTTTATCCGGTTTCTCAGGTTGCCCGCGATATTCGCCGGAGAACCCCAAAACAGCCCGTGATGAACAAAGAGCATTCCGGCGTTTATCGCGGCGGCATGTTTAAAAGTTTCCATCGCGGCGTCAACGCCGAAAGCGATTTTTGTTACGGCGGAGCCGTCATTATCAACCTGAATTCCATTCATTGCCGAGTCTGACGCAAACCCGTTAAAGTCCAGGAAGCTCCTGAAAAAACCGTCTAATTTATTTGTTGTTAAATCTGTTTTCATAAGTATAAAAATGCCGGATCTAAATGCCAGGCACCGCTAAAAAACGGTGCCTGGCACCTTTTTTGACAGCTATTTCCTGCTATCTTTATCTATTACCCTTTCTTGCGGTAATAAGAAGAGAGCCGAGAACCATAACATGAACGCCAAGTCTCTGTAACATTCCCCAGAAGTTTACACCGGCTTCGCCTCTAAGGAACGAAATAATACCGATAACAATATAAACTGCCCAGATAATCGCAAGACATAAAGCAATATAGTCCAGGATACGAATAGTCAGACCAAACATTTCAATTACAACTAAAATACCCGCAATCAATGCTAAAACAGCAATTATTGTCGCGATAATGCTTGGAAATCTCATTGTATTAGTGAGGATTATATGAAAATCCCCCTTGCCCGATAATCCTAAAACACCGTTTGCAATAAGATACAACGCAACCGCGATCTTCCATAAGAAAATTCCTATTCCATCTTTAAACATAATTCTACCTCTTAAATAAAAATAATATGATGATAAAATACAGCATCATTTTTATCATCCCGATAGTTCAACGAACCATTCAGATCATTCTATATTGTTTTACCTGAAAAAACAAGAAATTTATATATTAAAAAAACAAATTAAAACAAAATATACTACATTTTTTATTGTCTTTTATATAAAAATAGTGTAAATGTTTATAAAACAATATTAACTAATTTATCCTGTATCGATATCACTTTTTTAATCGTCTGCCCTTCGAGCCATTTTTGAACTCCCGGCATGGCAAGCGCTGTTTTTTCAAGTTCATCCTTCGCCGTCCCTGCCGCCGCGGTAAATTTTTCCCGTATTTTGCCGTTCACCTGAACCACGATATTAACCTGATCATCATGCGTTAACGCCTCATCATAAGACGGCCATTTGCTTAAAGATACGGATTCTTTGTGTCCCAGTTTTTCCCAAAGCTCTTCGCCAAGATGCGGCGCGTAGGCGCCTGCCATTATCACCAGCGGCTCAAAAAAAGAACGCGGAACTTCGTTTAACTTTGCGAGTTCGTTTGAGTAGATCATCATCGCGCTGATGGCTGTGTTGAAGTTTAATGATGAGGTATCATCGGTTACTTTTTTGATTGTTTTGTGGAGGAGTTTTTGTAAGTCCGCGCCGCCTGCGGCCTCGCTTCCGGGAAGCGCTTCGCAAAGAGGTTTTTCGCTGATTACCCAAAGTCTTTCCAGAAAACGGGATACGCCGGTAATGCCCGCGACTATCCATGGCTTGCTTACCTCCAGCGGGCCGAGAAACATTTCATAGAGCCGTAATGTATCGGCTCCGTATTCTTTTATTATGTCATCCGGATTGATAACATTGCCGCGGCTTTTGCTCATCTTTTGATTGTCTTCTCCGAGGATCATCCCCTGATTAATAAGACGCTGAAAAGGTTCAATTGTATTAACGAGGCCGTAATCGTAAAGTACTTTATGCCAGAAACGGCTGTACAGTAAATGCAATACCGCGTGTTCAGCGCCGCCGACATACAAATTTACAGGTAGCCAGTAATCTATTTTTTCCTTCGCGGTAAATACTTTGTCATTTTTAGGATCGAGGTATCGGATATAATACCAGCATGAACCGGCCCATTGAGGCATAGTATTGGTTTCGCGCTTTGCTTTTGCGCCGCATTTTGGGCAGACAGTATTTACCCATTCATCAATTCCCGCAAGCGGGGATTCACCCGTGCCTGTCGGCGCATAAGTTTTTACGTTTGGCAGCCTTAACGGCAGATCGTTTTCTGACAATGGCACAATGCCGCAGACATTGCAATGTACTACAGGAATTGGTTCTCCCCAATATCTTTGGCGCGAAAAAATCCAGTCGCGTAATTTGTAATTGACGGCTTTTTTTCCTACCCCTTTTTCTTCGAGCCATACGATGATTTTTTCTTTTGCGTCTGCTGTTGAAAGTCCTGTTATAAAATCCGAGTTGACAGAATAACCGTCTGCGGCTGTACACTCTGCAGGTTCTTTTGAATA
>JGI24695J34938_10003942_pt1 | contig 10021 bp, 3 predicted proteins | sample TergutCo191P3_FD_34938 | JGI IMG/M metagenome (IMG submission 34938) | reverse complement strand
GCCCGTAAACGCTGAACAATCGACTCTAATTTTGCATCGCTAACCAACAAGGCATCGCCACCCGAAAGCACAACATCGCGCACAGCGGGCGTTTTTGCAATGTACTCAATCGCTTTATTGATGCGGTCTGACGACGATTCGCAATCGGTTTGTCCGGCGAATCTGCGACGCGTGCAATGGCGACAATACATCGCACATTGATCGGTAATCAAAAGCAAAACGCGATCCGGGTAACGGTGCGTCAATCCTGGCGTTGGCGAGTCTTCGTCTTCGTGCAACGGGTCTTCCAAGTCGCTTTCCGTTTGATGGGTTTCGTTGATCGTTGGAATCGCTTGTCGGCGAATCGAACATTCCGGATTTTCAAAGTTAATCAAACTCAAGTAATACGGCGTAATCGCCATTCGCAGAGTTTGTAACGACACACGAATACCGTTCTCCTCATCCTCTGTGAGAGAAATTAAATTCTTCAATTCATCGAGCGTTTCGATGCGATTTTTGACCTGCCATTTCCAATCGTTCCACTGTTCATCGGTAACGTTTGGAAACAATTTTTTTCGGTTGTTGCTCATAGTTTTTATGGTTGTTTTTTAGCGTGAACGAAAGTTATAACTCAGCGCAAACGAGCCTCTAATCTGACGCATGTTGAACGTGAGATATCTGTGATCCGGATGAAAAATACTGTTAAATCCTTTGGAAACACGTGCACTAACAAACAGTTGTGGCAAAAGAATTTGATGCTCATAACCCGCTGTTATTCCAAAATCCCAACGGCTCATTGTTGGGCTAAGGTCTTGTATTTGTGGATCCTCTATCGAAATAATGCCTATTGGAGGACTACTGAAATCAATGACTTGTCTGCCGTTAACCAGTTTCGTATCAAACAACATACCCTGTCTTGATTCTGCAACAAATGTAGCATTGCGAATGCGAGAATAGTAAACACCAAAAATTAATCGTCCGTTAATATTTTCAAGCGCATAGCGTCCTAAAAGAGCAAGTTCAAACATCGGAAAAACCATTTCCATATTTGCTACGCCTCGAAAGCCTTGCCAGCGATCTGCTTCACGATCAATTAGAATTATTTGTTCATCAACTCTTGCTAAAGCACTCATACCAAAATTCCGGCGTGTTCCATCCAGCGAAAGCGACCATCGGTCGTTCAATTGTCTCATAAACGAAACGCCAAAAGAAAGTCTCATGCGAAGCGAAACATTCATTTCGTCGTTTGGTCCAAACGCATCGCTGATTGGTATTGGCATTGCAGCACCAACATCTGTTCCGATATTGATACCTCCCGAAAGGCTATTCAAAAATGTACCTCCAATGATAGTCCCAAAAAACGATCGGTCTCTTTCTGTTTCCTCTGCCATTCCGAACATCGTTGGAACGAGCAATGCTGTTATCAAAATTAATTTTTTCATTGTGATTGCTTTTTGATTACTCTTCTCTGTACAAAATTCTGACATTATCTACACGAAGCACAGATCCTGGCACAGCGCCAGCGGCAAAACGATCGCCTTGAGCGCTGGACGAGAAAACAATGTGAAGACGCGTAAACCCATCTCGTTCTACACGTGCCAAACATTCGTCGCTGAACAGAATTTGAACGGGCGTCCATTCGGTCGGCGAAACAACCTCAATTGGCAAACCATTCCACGCTGTTCCACCCGAATTTCCAAACACCATTTGTCGGTGTGCCACAGGTTCTCCTGTATTGAAGCGGTGAGGCTCGCCATCGAGTGAACGACCTCCGTGATAACGCCAAGGTCTGTTTTCATAACCCGGTTTTGGTCTCACCAACTGAACAGTGGCAGAGCCCAATTCGCGGTGGCCTGTGTTGCCAATATAGGTTGAGCCTGGCGAGAAAATCACATCCACTTCGATGCCTCGAATTTGCCCCGAAGTTGCAAACGGAATTCCGAAATGTGTGAGTGAAATTGGGTCGCTTTGTCCTGCATTCATATCGAAATGAAACTCTCCGAGGAAAAGCGAGCCAGATGCAACTATGGTCGTAAGTATAACATTTGTTGAAGAGGTGTACAGCCGTGCAGCTCCTCCTGTCGCAGGATTTCCTGCAACGCGAGTTGTTCCCGTGGAAAACGTGTTGTTTGCATTTGCCCAACCCGTAGCATTGTTTCCATTCCATCCGTCCAACGTCCAGTTTTGAAGTTGCGGTTCATAAATTAGCCTTACCGTCCAATCCTGCGTCGTTCTACCATCTTCAGCCGTTATTCTAAACGTGTGACGCTGCCTAAACGTACTGAAATTAAACGTTCCACCTAACGCAACCGTTGCTGTTGCTCTGTTGGAAATCGTCATTGTATAAGTAATTATCGGAGATATCGCTATTGGAGCAGGCGACGTCAGCCTAATCCGAATTTCACGGCTTTCCGGATGGATTGTCGTTGTTGTATTTGCTAACGTGAAAGCTCCGGACACATTGCTGACATTGAACGTTAGCACCTGTGCCTCTGTACTGCGTACTGGCGGTTGTAGCCTCACCGTCCAATCAGCTGTTGTGCCGTCTTCGGCTCTGATTGTGATTAGCTGTGTGTCGCTGTCGCTTTGGAAAACCAAAGGCCCTGTTCCGTTGTTTTGTGTCATGATTTGTGCACGTGCCGAAAGGTCTGCCGAAAACCACACTTGCAACGGATAAGCGTTGTGGTCTTCTATAAGGTTCAGCGTTACAACACGTTGCTCTGGGTTAATCGTTACAGGAACGGCAGCAAAAGCTGCAAAACTTGGCGCATGATTGGTAATTGTCAGCGTTTTCAGTTCGGCATCGGAATAAGGCACGCGGTTGTACACATCTTCAACGTGAACATACCACGTTCTTACAGAGCCGTCTTGTGCTGTAACTTCAAACGATTGCGGTGTTTGCCAACCACCGTTTCCTGTCCACACGAAAGATGGAAGTTCTCCAACTGTTGCTCTGTTCGACACTGCAATATCTTCGATGGCTAAGGTTAGTTCCCAATTGTCGAGATGCCCGTCGCCCATATAAGCATTGTTGAGGTCAACCATAGCGAGGAAAATATCGCCACCACTTATACCGCGTGAAAAAATGCTCGTTCGCTCAACGCTTAGTGTTGCGGCTGGTCCTTCCTCAAGCCTTTGTTCTTCTGGCGACCAAAATATAACCGTTGATGCCGAAAAAGTATATCGAAAATCCAACACAATATTTTCCGATGATTTCACTTCTTGCAACGCAACGCGCCACTGGCGTGATACATGCGTTTCTGTGTCAAGCACATAAAAGATATGCTCATCATCCCAGTCCTCAAAAACAAAGCTTGCAGAAAATGCCGTTGTTCTTGCAAAGTTTGCGATGTTGTTTAATCCAATCACTTGAAAGTCGCTTGGAACATCAAGGGTTACAGCAACCTCCAACGGAAAGCCTGTCGGTTCTGGTGCAGCATCTCTTATCGCCAATAAAATTTCTCCACTTTCAACATCCACAAACGTATTCTGCACTTCAAAATTTTCTGTCTGTGATACAGAGGAAACATCACGTTCGTCAAGGCCTGCACCCAGCTCTGCACCAGTTGCCATTGGCGTGTGATAAATCATGATATGCCACGTACTTTCAATGCCACTTTCAGAAACAACTCTTAAGCGATGCGCATCTTCTGGACGGTTGAACGACAACGGCATTTCGCCATTGGCAAACAACTGAACAACATCTGTCGGACTTGTTATATCACTAAAATATGTTGATTCGGCAATCGTTTGAAATCTCGGTGTAATTGTTACAGGACCGCTTCCACCAATGGTAAATATTCGAAGCGTATCTCCAGAAATTACGCCTTGTTCCGAAACAATCATGGCTGGCTCAACAGTGATTATTTGGAAAAAACGACTGATAGAAACGTTGTCTTCCAACGGTACAATGCGTGTTCGAATCGTGTAGATGCGCGGAAGACCGCTTAGCGCCATCACATAAAAACGGATTTCACAATCGGGCGTTTCAAGCACCAATTCTTCTGAAAAATCAACGCCAATAACACGATCAATTTCGCCTTGAATAATCGGATTTGCATAAAAACGAAGCGGAAAAAGATGCTCTCCAAATTCAACATCGATATAAATGACATCGTTTTCAATCTGTGTTCGTCCTATTTCTACCATTCGTGTGAAACCGCTGATTTCAATGGTTTCAGAGCTAAACGAAACAATGTCGAGCGTGTGAATTTCGTTAAAATCGCTCATTTCTTCAATGCGATAACACGACGGTAAAATCACCAGAAGTGCAACTAAAGAAAGGCTTAAATATCTTAAAAATTTTGTCATGTTTTTTTGTTTATCGTTTGACGAAGCGTTGCGTAATTATACCGTTATCGGTAATGAAACGAATCACATAAACGCCTGCTGGCAGACGGCTGACATCAATGGATGATGTGATATTTTCTGTCGCAATCACACGCACGCCTTGTGCATTATAGATTTCGATACGTCTGACCAATTCGGATGTTTGGATGTGCAACACATCATCAACCGGATTCGGATAAATAACGATTACTGTTGGATCCAATATTTCGTCAATGCTTGTTGCTGTGTGTTCTCGCGTTCTAAACGACCACGTGATTTCATTTTCATAATCGGCAACCGTTCCAGCTGGAATTCTAACCGTGTAGAATGTTCCCGATGAAAGACCGCCATGAGCAATGGTTAGCGTAGCATTCGAAACGATAAACCAAACGTCAGGAATTTCAGGATAAATCGCAATATCTTCAATGGATGTTGTCGCAATACTTCTGTTGAATGTTACCGTTAAATTTGCCGCAAGTGTTATATCAGTGGCATCCGTGTATGGTGTTGTAGAAACAACGACAAGCACTGGCAACGTTGTAAACGACCACGTTTCACTTGACGTTTCGCCACCAACATTCACGGCAACCACGCGCCAAAAATACGTTGTATTGTAGGCCAACGTAGAGTAAGGTGTCCACGACGTTGTCGTGACTTCCGTGTAAGTCGTTGGATTTGGTTCTGTGCCAAAATACACACGATAACTCACCGCACGTTCCGACGCTTCCCACGTTAATTCTTGACTAAGCAAAACGTTTCGAGCACGCGCACTTGGTGCTGTCAAAGCAAATCTTTTTGGAGCTTCTACAATGGTTGTAAAGTTCCATTCTCCAGCGGTATTTTCCGTTTCACCACCAGCATTCACCGCAACCACGCGCCAAAAATATGTTGTCGAATAGGTCAACGCAGGATAAGGTGTCCACGACGTTGTCGTGACTTCCGTGTAAGTCGTTGGATTTGGTTCTGTGCCAAAATACACGCGATAACTCACCGCGCGCTCCGACGCTTCCCACGTTAATTCTTGACTAAGCAAAACATTTGGTGTGCCAATTGTTGGCACAGTCAAAGCAAAGGTTCCTGGAATTTCGATGATCGTCGTAAAGCTTCGTTCAGCACTGGTGTTGATGATTTCGCCAGACATATCAACCGCTACCACGCGCCAAAAATAGTCTGTGTAGTACGCTAACGCTGGGCAAGGTATCCACAACGTTTCAGAAGCATCTACAATCGCGTAGGTCGTTGGATTTGGTTCTGTACCAAAATACACACGATAATTTTCTGCACCTTCAACCTCTTCCCACGCCAAGTCTTGCGTAAGCAAAACATTGTATGCGCCGTCGTCCGGTGTCAATTGCGCAAACACCGTCATGAAGCGTTGTTCGCCAGTTGTGTTTTCAGTTTCACCACCAGCATTCACCGCTACTACGCGCCAAAAATACTCTGTATCGTAAGCCAATGCAGGATAAGGAATCCAAGATGTTGTCGTGACTTCCGTGTAAGTTGTTGGATTAGGTTCTGTGCCAAAATACACACGATAACTCGCCGCACGTTCCGACGTTTCCCACGTTAATTTTTGATTCAGCAAAACCGTTGCATCATCGTCTGGCGCAGTCAAAGCAAAGGCTCCAGGAATTTCTACAACGGTTGTAAAAGTCCATACGATTGGATCGTTGTAACCAACTATTGCTCCTTCAGGAATCGTAACGGTGTAAGTTGTTTCATAATCAAAACCACCGTGCGTGATGATAAGCTGACCACCAGAAATGCTTGCTACAAAATCTGTAAAAGCACCTTCGCCATCGTTATACGTGATGGTGATTTCTGCAAGCTGTGTTCCTGCAGCAATGGTTCTGTTCGGGAATGTTATACTTACATCCGTGTCACGCAAAACATCTACAGCATCGTTTTCAGGATATACGTTTCTCGCATTTGGATTTATATTTATAATCTCGCGGGTTTGCGACCCTTGCGCAGAATTTCCTTCAATATCAACACTTACGGTCACTTGATAGCGGCGAAATTCTGAAAGATCTGCCCTTGTTTCAAATGTAAATGTGCGAGGGGTTGGACTCCATGTTGCACAACCAATACCCGGAACGTTGAAACTACAGTGCCACCCGCCAACATGATCAATATATTCAGTCGCTTTTTCAAAGCCATCTATCGAGAAAGACACAGGAACGTTTCGCATCAAGAACGTGCCCGTGTTTTCCAAAACAACTCTCACGGACTCCGTGGCTGTTAAGTTGTTGCCCGAATTTGGCGCAGAAAAACTGATTATGTTTACCGCGACATCATTGAATATGGTCGTTTGAACCCTATCGGGAGTACCGGTATTGTCCGGATTTTCATCAACAAACACCTCTATGGTATTTTGTCCCGCATCTAACGCAACATTAACCGTTATTTGACGTGATGAGCGTGCTGGAAGCTCTGCTATTCGCCCCGTTACTGGAGTTCCTTCATTCACCATAAAATGAACCGGAAAATCTGTCAGTGCAAACGTGCCTTGATTATTGACCGTTACCGTTACCGGAAATGCATCGGCAGGTATTTCGCGAAGCGTGGCATTGCCCGAAGGAATCGAGATGTTTGACAAAAAATAATTGATGTAAATGTGACTGGTTGTCGTGATATTTATCGTATCATTTGAAAGGTCTGTGTCGTCCGAAAACCCCGTAAATGCTGTGAGATAGAAGTTCGTTGTTTCCAAAACCGAAAGATTCACACGTTGGTCAAATGTAAATCTAACCGTTTCATCAATCGTCAAATTAGCCACGTATTCCGTAGCATAAGCAATGAGTTCTGTTCGCGCATAATCTCTGTAAAGCCTATACGTCACTGGTATATTCGTCAAGACACTTGTACTGTGATTTCGCACATCAACGACAACTTGAGAGGTTGCCGACAAATTTTCGCCACTCATCGGAGCAACAATATTAACCAACTCTACATCGTAAAAAGGTGCTTGATGGTTAGCCACCGTTCGTCGCAAAGTATCGTTTGCAGCCACACGGTCTCCTGCAAAAGCAATCCGCGCTTCGATGTTGTGGGTTTGAAATGCCGAAAGGTCAAGCCTTGTGTTAAAAACAAAACTTATCGAATCGCCTATCGCGATAGTCGGAAGGTTTTCCGTCGCCCGCAATGTACCGTCTAACCACAGTTGAATAGCCGCATTGGTAACGTTTAATGTTCCCGTGTTTCGAATGCCGACACGCACGTGTTCGGCATCCGTCAAGCCAACGCCCGTTATCGGATAGTACATATCAACAAGGTGCAAATCCGCGGCATTGTTGAAAATAACCGTTCTAAATGTATCCGTTGGAACGGTTGTTGCGCCCGGATGCAAGTTGCCATAATCGTTGAGCCATANCCTTACAACATGCTCGCCCGGTGCTGAAAGATCCATGCGNAAATTCGGAAATGTTGGTGTCGTACGCGTTGCATTAACCGCCCAATTTACGCCGATAGGAATCGCCGCAACATTTGTCGTTTGTGTTGATGTGCTTATGTTTTCCGTACCGATAATCACACCATTCACTTCCAATGTTGCCGAAAATGTTCGTGCCAAATGCGGCATCTGTAAATCGTGGCTTTGGTTTTGTATCGTTATATTTCCCGTNGAAACAGCCGNTCCCAAATTCGTTCCGCTATTTCCATGTGCAATTCCCGTAACCGAAAATCTAATCGGTGNTGATGGTCGTATTTGAACATCNGANACACCCCAATTGTTTGCAATTACACCGCCTGCTTTTTCATACAAAAAGGCGATATAAATTTCTTGTCCGCGAAACTCGTCCAACGAGGCAACCGACTGAAGCCATGTACTCCAAGCCGTACTACGCCAACTTTGTATATCCAAAATTTCATAGGTAAAAGCATCCGCATCGTTGGTCGTCGTAGAAACCAAAATTGCCGTACGTTCATTCTGTCCATCGGGCGAAAGGCGCAACCACCTCGACCAAAAACTAAGTTCGTACGTTCCATCTTCCGGAACAGCAATCCTTGGCGTGACAAACATACTTCTTTGCGCCGGCGTAGAAGCAACTCCACCTCCACCAGCTTCTATGCTTATGCCACCTCTTGCAAGGCTTCCTCCGGGCATCCACGTCTCTGCATTCAAATTTTGCGTGTGAACTCTCCAACAGTTGGCAGGAAACAAATTTAAGCCACTCTGAGAAGTTGCTGTTGTCAAGTTTGCTAACCATGGAAATGTGCTAATCGGAGAGCACGTTGTAGTCTGACGAACCAAAACATCATCAATATCCCATGTCGTGGAGCTTGCTAATTGAGCACGCCCCACATATCTGAATGCGATATGAACGGTCTGGCCTGCAAAACCGTCTAATGATGCGACAATGTTCATCCACACATTATTATTGCCCGATTTTTCTATAATACGCAATGGGTGAAAGTCTGCAAAGTTGTTGGATTCGGTAGAAATCCAAACGGAGAAATTGCCGAAAGGGCCCATATTTCCGGTATTTCCCACCCTCGACCAAAAAACCAATTCATAAGACCCTGTTTCAGGAATGGCTATCGGCGCTGAAATCAGCCACGTTCTTTGTGCTGGTGCTGTCACAGAAAAACCAGGAGCGGCATGTCTGGCATGTGCTGTACTGCCCGGTCTCGGTGTTGCTGTATTTCTCCCCCATGTTGCTGAGGCATTATTTGTTTCTCTGAACACACTCCATCCTTCTGGAGGAAATGTTCCATCGAAGCTTTCCGAAAAGATAGTCTCCGCCTGAATGCTCACCACCGCAAGCACAAGCGCTAAAATTGCTACTGTTTTTTTCATGAGTTTAACCACGTTTAGTATTTCTTTAACTTACAAAGATACAAAAAAATATCGAATTTACCTAATTTGATACGCCATTATTGCATCGCCACGACGAATATACAACACCCCATTATGTATCACAGGGTGCGCCCAATGCTGATTTGTGCCGTGTGTGATGTTGAAACTGCTCACCATTTCAAATTGGTTTGGATTCGGTCTAACCAACGCCACTTCGCCTCTGTCGCTATACACAAACAACATTCCATCGGCTGCAATCGTTACGCTTGGCGAGAGTTGACGCACGCTGTAGCGAATATTGCCCGTGTTCCAATCGATCGCAAAAAATCCTCTGCTGCGGTGTCCCGATGTGAAAATCGTGTTGTTCAATTTCACAGCACCGCCCATTTGATTATCGACATTGTTGCTCCAAACATATTCAACGCCTCTGCCATTATTCGTCAAACGCAACATCACCGAACCGCCGCCATAGCCCGTGGTTGAGAAAATCATACCGTTGCTGTAAAGTGGTGTATTTGGATGGATATTGTGCGAATTTGTTTGCGGATGCGACCACAGCAATTCGCCCGTGTTTGCGTTCAAGCCGATGATGTGACGTTCGCTATTCGTAACGATTAGTGGCACCGCGTAACCATCAATAAACAATGGCGATCCATAACTCGTTGGCTCGCCCAATGCCGGCGACGACCAAACCAATTCGCCCGTATTTTTGTTCAAAGCAATAACGTTGTTTCGTCTGCCACCCGGTGCAACAAACACCTTATCGCCTACAATCAACGGCGATTCCGTCAATCCCCAACGGATATTTCTGCCGTCAAATTCACGCAAAACATCACGCATCCAAACTTGCTCCAAGGTTTTTTCGCACAACGCAATCAACTGTCCCGTTGCACTGAAAATATAGAGTTTTCCGCT
>JGI24695J34938_10003940_pt1 | contig 10021 bp, 8 predicted proteins | sample TergutCo191P3_FD_34938 | JGI IMG/M metagenome (IMG submission 34938) | reverse complement strand
AGGTTATTGGCGAGATCCGTCGAGCTTACGGACACGTACACGAAAATGAAAGTGACCATAATTACAAAAAGCCCCACGATCGGGACAATCAGTTTGGTCTTTAGACTACTAAACATAGCTTCCCCCAAAAAATGTGAATGTGCGGAAAAATATTATCTGCCAGGTGTTTGACAAAGGCATGCGCCACGCCAGAGTCCGCTTGCGGCGTTATTTCTTTCCGCGTTTTGCGAGTTTTCATAATCTTTACCACAAACGGCTTTGGTTTTCGGTAAGCACGACTCTACGCGAATAGAGCCTTGTCGATCGCCAGTTTGTAGCACACATTATGTCAGCTCTGATCGAATGAGTCAAGCAAATTTTTTGCCATGGATTAAATTTTAGTCGGCTGTTTATATTAGGGGGAGGGGGGGGGTACTAATGTCGCGCGAAGTTTCGCCTGGTGTTCCAACACCGTGGCCAATGGCAACGGGGAGGAAAAATTTGGCGCGCAGGGTTTGCCCTCCCCGTCGTGGATCGAAAGGCTGCCGTTGCCGATGTGCGCCGCGACTTCGAGTGGGAAGGTACCAGTTTCCATGTATCGAACCATGCACGGCAGGATAGCATCGACGGCGGTCTTTAGCGTATCGGCGTAAACCTCCTGGAAAGATCGGGTGTCTGGGGTTTCGGGAACGCAAGGGCTTGGCGGGCGATAGGGGTAATACCAGGGTTCCCTGTTTGTGTTTAGGAAATCGACGTCCCGGGGAAGTTCCAGGGGGTAGACCACGGAAAGGTAGCGGCGGTTGAGCGACGGGGGCGCGTCCAGGGTTTCCGCAAAGGTCTTTGCCGGATCGGTAAGCCTGTAGAAACGCGCGCTGTCGGCGAAGGCGCTGTCCATTCGCCCGGCAAGTTTTTGATCCCCGGCCACTTTTTCGGGAAAGGCGGTGATCATTGCACTGGCGACAAGCTCTTTCAACCCTAACGGTTGGCCACAGGTTTCCGCCAGCAGTCCCTGATCCCAATCCCCGGTTTCCATTCCACGCAGTTCCCTAAGCATAAGCGTGTCCAGGATTCGCTCGAAGAAGGGATGGAAAAGGCTGTTTTCCTCGCCACGCGCGTTCATGGTGGCGGATTTGTATATGATGTAGGGATGGCAGCCACGATCCAGCGCCGCATGGGAAAGAAAACCCAGNGCATAGGCGGCATGGGCGTTTAGGTTCCAGGGCGGGATCGCTTTTGTTGGAAGTGCCAGCTTTAGAAGCTGNGCGCAGAAGGTGCCAAAGCCACGACGGTGCAGGAGGCTACCGTATTCAAGAGCGAGGGGTCTGGTGTTCCTGCTGTGGTAGAAAATGTCCGGGCCCTGGCAACCGACGGCAAAGGCCCCACGGCAAACCCTGTCCCAACGATCTTGCCACTGGCCCTGGCATGACATTCCAAGAGCGGAAAGTTCTGGGCGCGAACACAGGGCATCGAGAAGATCCTCGCCAAAGAGGGTATGCAAAATCTGCGAAGGCATGGTTTTAGTATACGGGAAGCTTGGGGAACTCGACAGGGGGGTGCGGTTTAAAGTAGTATTCAATAAAGCCTTAGGGCCAAGGAGCTTCCAATGGGAACCATAGATTTGCCAAAAAATACGAATAAGGTGCTGGAGGAGGAAACGGACAGGGTTTCCCTCCACCTAGAGGCGACCGTGTCGGCGGCCTTGCCGATTGGCGAAAAGCCCCCAGGACGGGCCACAAAAAAGGAGCTGCGCGAAAAGCTGCGCGTCTATATAGAACGGAATTACCGGATGTTGCTTGGCCACTTGCCTGCAAGTAGCTTGCCCGCAAGCGAGGGGGCCAGGCTGGGAACCCGCCATACTCCGGCGGAGGTGGAAAGCCTCCTAGGTTCCATGGGTGGCGCGGACAGGTTCAACACGGGCGAAATTGAAAAATCCACGCCCTTAAAGCCCTGGGATCAGCTGGAAACCTATGCCAACGAGCTACTGCGAAAAACGGACTCGCTGGCCTTTGTTGGCAGGGAAAACGCCTGTTACGTGCTTGGCTGTGCTTTTAGGGACAACGAATGCAGGCCAAAAACGGTAACGGACCTAAGCCTTTCCGTTAACATTCTGGAAGACGATCTTGTCCCGCCCGCCTTTCGTTCCCGCCTGGTGGATTCGTACCTTATAGGAAAGGTAATCTGCGGGCACCTTATCGAGAGTATAAACCAGGAGGCCGTAAGCCCTGCCGAACGGATAGTCGAGCGCTGCACGGAAACACCAGTACCCGCGCCCAGCGCGCAGGATATATTACGGAACCTTGCCGCAGATGCCATGCTGGAAAACGCCCGCAGACGCGCCTTCGACGGGGCCTTGGGCCTGTTGGTTTCGGCACTCGCCAATAACGCGCTGGACTACCAGTTTATCGAAAACACCGCCGACGAAGGCGACTACGATGTGTCAATCCGCGAGTACGCGGACACCGACCTTGCCACCCTTCCCGACGAACGCTACACCGTGCGGCTTAGGTATTTTGACAGGGCCAGTCTTGACATGAAGCGCGGGGCATACGACGCGGAAGTCGAAGGTTTCGACGCCAGACTTGGGCATTTTCTGGATCTTCTGGAAGTTATATACCGGGATTCCAAGTCGGTTTTTAGGGTCAACGACTTTGAGGATCTTGCCAGGAAAAACAGAAACCGCACAAGGGAAACGCCCAAGGCCGAAGTCGGGGGCCGTTTTCGGGGGCGTGCCGGGCTGGCGCAAGTCCGCGAGCGCATGTATACCGTGCGGGAGTACCTAAACCCCGCCGAGCGACGCATCTCGGAGGAACGCCTTGCCTTTCTGGAAAAAGAACACGCCCGCCTTGAGAGCATTGCAAACCCGCACCGCATACAGCCCGGCATTCTTCTGGATGTGGAGGCAAGTTTCATCAAGCGGAAAAAGACCACACTGAACTCGATGTCCAAGGCCCTGGACGAATTCCAAAAGGGCCTTCCGGAGGTTTTTCGGCAGGGTGCGGACGGGGTCTAGGCCGTAAAAAAGGCCCTCGCTTACCGCACCTGCGCCAGCGTCACCGCCGATGTGGTCACTATGTCGTCCACCGACGCCCCGCGCGAAAGATCGCTAAGAGGCTTGGCAAAGCCCTGCAGGAAGGGCCCGTAGGCCTGGGCATTCGCGAGCCTCTGCACAAGCTTGTAGCCGATGTTGCCCGACCCAAGGTCCGGGAAGACAAGCGTGTTCACCCTACCCTTTATCGGGCTGCCCGGCGCCTTCTGCTCGGTCACAGATGGGACAAGCGCGGCGTCGGCCTGAAGCTCGCCGTCAAACTCGAAGCTGGGATTCCTGGCCTTAAGTATTTCCACCGCCGCCTGCACCTTTTCCACGTCCGCGTGCTGGGCCGAACCCTTGGTGGAGAACGACATAAGCGCGACGACGGGGTCCACCCCCAGCATCGTCCTGCAGGATTCCGCCGAACTTTCGGCTATGTCGGCAAGCTGTTCCGGGGTTGGGTCGGGGATGACCGCGCAGTCGGAAAAAACAAGCGAACCGTTGACGCCCCATTTCGGGTCGAGGCCNGACATCACAAAGCAGGAGGAGACGTTCTTTAGCCCGGGAAGGGTGCCGATAATGGAAAGCCCGGCGCGAAGCACGTTGCCNGTGGTGTTTATCGCACCGGCGACCATCGCGTCCGCCCCGCCAAGGCGCACCATCATCGCCCCCCATCTTAGGGGATCGGTAATGTCCACCTTTGCCTGTTCCTCGGTTAGACCCTTGTGCTTTCGCAGGTTGTAGTATTCGTGGGCGTAGTTGTTAAGATGGGTGTCGGCATGGGTGCACTGAATGTTGATATTGNAGAGGCTGATTCCTTCCCTTTCCGCCACTTCCTGCACGGACTCAACGCTTCCAAGCANGGTAACGCTTGCCGCAAGCGATTCGTCCGTGATTATCCTTGCCGCCTTAATNGTCCTAGCGTCGGTTCCCTCCGGCAATACCAGCGTTCGTTGCGCGGAATGGGCCTTGACCTTCATCGAGCCTACAAAATCCATGATTGTCTCCTTCTCCCTAATAGTATATCATAGTGGGGCGGTATTGAAAAGTCCGCAGGCGAACAAAACCTGCCACATTTCATGTGGCATATACGGGATTATTGATTTATAATGACGGACGTAAGGAAGGGTGCAATGGCCAATGTAAGCACGGATATTCTGGACGACGACGATTTTGACACGGTTCTTTCGCAGGACATCGATTTTTCGGGGACCGTTAGTTTCGAGGAGCCTTTTCTGATTCGCGGGAACGTGTCGGGCGACATCGACGCCAAGGGACTTCTTGTCGTGGACGAGGAGGCCGTGGTAAACGCCAGCATAAGGACCTCGCGGATTGTAATCAAGGGCTTGGTGAAAGGGAACGTGACGGCCTCCGAAAAGGTTGAGCTTGCCAGCACCGGAAGGCTCGAAGGGGACATAGTCACCCCGGAAATCTCCATGGAAACCGGCTGCGTGTTCAACGGGCACTGTTCCATGATCGCAAGGGAAGCAAGCATATGACAGGACACCAGCTTCGCGCCCCCATAACCATCATTGTTTTTCTGTTTTCCATCCACACGCTTGTGGCGCAGACAAGGCAGGACGCCATGTTCGAGCTGCGGCGTGGCAACTACGAAAGGGCGTTGGAAATAGGCCTTAGCGAGATTGCCGTTAACGATCGCAACATGGACTCCTACGTGGTTCTCTGCCTGGCCCTTATCAGCCTTGGCCGTTACGAGGAAGCCCTNCGCTTTGCCAACATAGCCAGAACCATAAACCGCCACGATCCGCGCATAATCGAAATCCTTGGCGAAATTTACTTCTTTATGGGTAACAACAACGAGGCCCTGCGGTACTTTCAGCATTCGATAAACATTGCCCCGGAAGGTGGCCGCGTGCACATGGCGTATTACTTTATCGGGGAGATCTTCATACGGACGGGGATGTTCCGCCATGCCGACATTGCCCTTACCACGGCGGTCCACATGAGGCCAGGAAACGCGAACTGGTGGGCCAGGCTTGCGTTTGCCCGCGAGAACGCCGGGGATCTTACCCAGGCGGTGGTCGCCTACGAAAGGGCCCTGGCGCTTGATTCCAGGCTTACTGACGCCCAGCGCGGGCTGGATCGCGTTCGGGTGGCCCTTGCGGGCAGGTAATGTTCCCGGTAGCCATTTGCACAGTGGGCTGCAAGCTCAACCAGGTTGAAAGCGAGGCCCTGGCCGATTCCTTTCGGAAGGCGGGTTTCGACATTGTTCCCTGGTCGACGAAAATCGAGGGGCCAGGGATAGTTATCGTCAACACCTGCACCGTGACTTCAAAGGCGGATCAGAAGACCCGTATACTGATCCGCAAGGCCCTGCGGAAAAACGCGGGATCATGCGTTATCGTGACCGGCTGCTACGCCAAGCTTGAACCCGGGGAAATCGAGGCGCTGGAGGCGGAATGTTCCCCCGAAGGCTCCCCCAGCGGTGCCCGGCGACTTTTCGTGCCACAGGGCGGGGAGGAAGGCGCGGGTGCGACAAAGAGCGCGCTGCTTGAGCTTCCAGGGTACATACGGGAGGCGACTGGAGGCCTCTCGGAAATTATGGGCAGGTGGATTGCCCGTACTAACGGGGGTCGCCAAGGCGGGAATGATCCGTTCGGATTCAACCCAGAGGAATTCACCTTCCACTCGCGGGGCTACCTTAAAATACAGGACGGCTGCGACAACCGATGCACCTACTGCCGCGCGCGCCTTGCCCGTGGCCCTGGCGTAAGCCTCTCCCCAAAGGCCGCCCTTTCCCAACTACGTTCCCTAGAGGCAAAAGGCTGCGCCGAACTGGTGATCGCCGGCATGAACGTCGCACAGTACAGGCATTCAGGCCTCGATCTCGCCGGGATTCTGGAGCATCTTCTGGAAAACAGCGAAACCATCGCCCTGCGAATGTCCTCCCTGGAGCCGGAGGGAATCGACGAAAAGCTCGTTTCGGTACTTGCCCATCCAAGGATACGCCCCCATTTCCACCTCTCGGTGCAATCCGGTAGTGAGGACGTGCTGCGTAGAATGGGCAGATCCTACGACCCCCNGGCCGTGGAAAAAGCCNCCACCCTCTTGCGATCCGTAAAGGACAACCCGTTTCTCGCCTGNGACATGATCGCCGGCTTCCCCNGCGAAACCGAGGCCGACTTTGACCTTACCCTTGCCCTTTGCGAAAAAATCGGCTTTGCGTGGATCCACTCTTTTCCCTTTTCGTCGCGTCCAGGTACTCCGGCTTTTTTACTCGATGGGCAAGTTCGGGACCAGGAGGTTAAACGGCGGGTGGACATGCTTATGGATCTGGCCTGGAAGGGCAGACGGGACTACGCGGGGACTTGGCTTGGCCGGGAACTGTCCGCCGTCGTGGAGAACGAAAGTTCCTGGGGACAGCAATGCCGGGTCGTCTCCGAAAATTACCTCAAGCTGATTGTAAACTATGCCGACAAAATGCCGCAGCCAGGCTCGTCCCTGCGCTGCGTTCCAGTGTCGCTTTGCCCGGGGGCCAATGGCGAAAACCCCGACGCGGTTGCCAACATAGTTACGCCTTAGCCTCTCTCCTGCTCTTAACCCGCTTCCATGCATGCATGATAAGGGCAATGGCAATAACCGCATTGGCCACGAACACGCGGAAATACTCCCCTATCAGGGCGCTGCCCATAAGCCGGTTGCCGGCCATTGGGGCCAAGATGAAAAGCGAGTGAAAAAGGATTACGCCAAGTATGGCATGTTTAACCGAGGCACGGCTAACCGTTGCACCNCCAACCAGCAAGGCGGCAATGGCGTACAACCCGACTTGGGAGTGTGCGCCGTAGGTTTGCATAACNCCGAAATTTTGCAGCATAATGATTTGGCCGTAGGCTGCCAGNAAAGTTGACAGGATCATTGCTATTATACGGGTCCTGTCAACGTTGATGCCNGCAGTGGTGGCTACTGCACGGTCATGACCNACCGTTCGCATNTTCTGGCCCAAACGTGTGGTAAGGAACCAGTTTATAAAGAAACAGAGCCCCACGATAATCATGTAGGTAAAAATGGGAACCCTTACGCGACTAAGGCCGTTTCTGATTTCCGGAAAAAGCGTTACCAGAAATATGACAGCCGCGATAACCATATACATAATAGGTTTCGAAAGCTCCCCGTCGTGCTTTTCCACCAGTTTTACGCGGATTATGCGATATACCGCGTACAAAGCCGTAAACAGGGCCGCCAGCCTCACTGCGGTCAAACCAATCACACGATCCTGGTAAAGAAAATAGAGAAAAGGCTCGATGACAAAGCTTAGGCCATAGGCCAGCCCTAAAGGCACGAATACCACCAAAGGCTTTATCAACCCACCCTGGCCATGCAGCTTCAACGGTTGTTTTTTGATCAGNTTATAGATTATCGTGGCTATAATAAAAGCCAGGATGATCCAGAAGGCCACGGTAAGAATATTCAGCAGGGACACGTTGTCCAAAGCCTGTCGCATGTTGTTGTCCCGATCCAAATCTATGGCATTAAGCACCCCCACGCCAGTGGCGGTCATAAGCCGTTCGTTTGTTATGGTTATTACCCCACCCATAACGAACAGGAAAAAGAACTGGTAAAACCCATCGGCGAAAAGGGCGGTAACCATGCCACCGATCATCTCGGAGCCTTTCATTTTGTTAAACAGTTTGCCAATCAGGTAACCCAGAATGATGGCTATAGGAGTTGCCAGCGCGGCGGCGAAGGCCACGCCCAAAACGCCCTGCCCGCCCCATAGGACCACAAGGAACATGGAAACTTGCGCTGCCATGGCCCCGATCACGATGCCAAAGTTAAGGCCCAGCCCAGCCGCGACCGGAATAAGCAAACTTAGCACCATAAAAGTGTTGCGTCCAAAACGGGTAAACAACTCGCTAAAAAACATAACCGTGGACACGCCCGAGGCAAAAAAGGCAAACAAAGCCACGCCCGCAAACAGCAACACAACTTTGTTTTCAAACAGGACATTTCGCGTCTTGTCAATCATCAACGATTTGTTGGGCATTAACGTCCGCCTCCCTTAACCTTGGTCAGGGCATACAGAATAATGCCGTTGGTAATGATCAAGCGCAGCATTTCGGGAACCCCGGCCACGTCCGGTAGCATCACGTTGGCCAGGGGCAGGGCGATTGTGAGAATGCCATTGAACAAAAACGCCCCCAGCAAAACATCGAACACCCTAGCCCGTTTAACAGTAGCCCCGCCGATAAGCACGGAAGCGACGGCGGTAAAGCCCATCATAAGTGGCGCGTTGTACAACTGCAGGAAGCCGAAGCTTTGGGCAAAGACAATGATCCCAACAGCGCCGAGCGATGTTGACATGGCCGTACCCAAAATACGCATTTTTTCCACGTTAATGCCGGAAGCCCTGGCGTAACCTGGGTTGGAACCGGCCGCGCTCATCATCATGCCAAGGCGGCTCTTGGTGAAAATCCACATAAGAATACAACCAGCGAAAAACACCAACAGCAGGCCAGTGTGCATGGTAAAAGTGCCTATGGTAAAGCTGAAAAGATTGTTAAACGCGCCACCGAAATCGTCCTGCAGGTTAATCATCTGCCGCAATCCCCGACCCGTGGCCGGAAGAATCATTATACTGGCGCGCACGGGTATAAGGGCCCATACTATGTTAAACACCGCCACGGCGGAAAACCCCACGTAAACGGAAACGGCCATTTCGCTGCCTTTTACCCTGTTCAGGAGCATTCCGTAAAAAANGCCCATGCCCGCGCCCAGGGTTCCGCCGATTACGATGGCAACCAGGGCCANAACCACGGAATGCAATGCNGGGTTCGCGATAAAGTCAAAAACGCCGGAATGGTTCATCTCGATACTGAGCACGGCTCCCAGCAAACCGCCCACAATACCGACGGTAACGCCAAAGTTGGGGCCAATTCCGCTTTGTATGCCCGGAACCATTGCAAGCACCAAAATACCGAACATCCCCCAGCGNCGCAGCACGTCCCCNAAAAACGATGGAAGATCCATNCTGTAGAAACCCGCCAGGACAAACAGCAAAACAAACAGTGCAAGTATGATTATGCGGGGCAGACCNAANTCCGCTAGGATTTTCTTAACAATCCGCTGGTGAATCGCCTGTTCCTTGACGTTAACTGCCATACCCATTATTGCACCACCCTTCTAAATCTCATATTCACGCAAGATACCCTGCCTTATTTTTCGCCGACTACCGCGCTCATGGCAAGGCCGAATTCAGCATCGGAAGCGTCAGGGGGCAAAATATTAGCAATTTTCCCGTCCGACACAATGGCCACACGGTCGCACAGGCTCCGCAGTTCGGCCAGTTCGCTACTGATCATAATGATGGTAAGGCCCTTTTCGTTACGCAGTTTCGACAAATAGTTTAAAATAAGCTCTTTCGCGCCGATATCAATGCCGCGCGTGGGTTCGGAAACAATAAGCAGCCTGGGATTCATGGTCAAGGCCGAAGCCAGACAGACCTTTTGCTGGTTTCCGCCNGACAATGTACCGGCCTTTTGCCGCCAGCTACGACAGCGTATATCCAGAAGTTTTATCATTTTTTCGGCATGTANCCGCATTTCCCGCCAGTTCAACAGTCTCGCAAACAGGAAATTTTTCAGAAAATCGCGACGCGTAATCATTACNCGGAACATTATGTTATACGCTATGCTTTCATCCAGCAAAAGCCCCACCCCGCGNCGGTCTTCCGAGACGAAAGCAACTTTTTTCTCCAGCGCGTCCCCAAGCCTGGAAAAATCAAGTAGCTCCCCAAACACCTCAACACTGCCCTCGGCAGGGAAAAGACCGCTGATCCCGTTGGCAATACCCACCTTTCCCTGCCCAGCCATTCCACCAATACCGAATATCTCGCCCTGGCGAACGTCAAAGGTCACACCCTTAACGATCTCCCCGGGCATGTCCACATGCAAACCCCTTACGCTAACGGCGACCGGGGCCCCTTCCAGCGCTGGTTGGCCTTCCCCGCCCGAGGCAATTTTGCTAATTGGGCGCCCAACCATAAGTTCCGCGATT
>JGI24695J34938_10003939_pt1 | contig 10023 bp, 8 predicted proteins | sample TergutCo191P3_FD_34938 | JGI IMG/M metagenome (IMG submission 34938) | reverse complement strand
ATAACGTTCATTACAAATATTTCAAAATCAAATCAAAAAAAGCCATTAAAATGCCAACATTTTAAAACCATGTATTCACATAAAAAGAATACCCCTTCGTAATAAAACAAAATTACGTCTTAACACACAAGTAATCAAACAACTACTCACACAGTGAGTGCATAAATCTCACTATGTATTACTTAACAAATAGAAAGCATTTTCATAATAAAAACTTAACCTCTATTACTTTTTGTCATCAATTAATACAGTGTTTTTTATATTTTTTGATCATCTTTAAATAGTCTTTAATTTTTTCAACAGACTTAGCTATAGCTTTTATTCCTTGCCAAAAACGTTATACAAAATATCAACAAAACTATCTTCCAAAATTTCCTGACTAGGTTTCTTTTTTGGATCAAACTTACCTACAATTTTTTCAAAATAACTTAGTTTGGTTTCTATAAAATTATTTATAATTTCTATTTTCGGCTCTGTTCCAAATTCCATTCCCGATTTTTTCTTGTCCAGTAATTCATTTATTGCTCTTAGTAACTCTTTATCAGTAATAAGAACCAGCAACTTTTCAAATTCCATTACGGGCGGTTCTTTGAAATTTTCTATCCACATACAGGCAAGAAGCGGTCTTAATACATAAAAATATTTTTTTATTTTTACATTTTCTGTCTGCAGGTAATGTCTGAAATTTCCGCTTGCCATGTGCAGATAATGATAAACCGCTGATACAGGCGAAAAATATTCTTTTGATAAACGCATCATAATATCAAAAAAATAATCATATTTGTAATATACAATCGGAGAGCTCAGCCATTCAAAAAGAACCGGATTCGATTTGTTCATCAAAAACATTGTTTTTCGCAAATCCCAGCCGGAATAGTCAAAATCCTCAACTATCGGATATTCTATCACGTCCCTTTTCGGCAGAATGTTTAAATACCAGTTTATGTTATGTGCATATATAAATCTTATGTCATAATCGCTGTCGCGGGATTCAAATCCCCATGCTCTGGAACCGGACTCGACAGAGTATAAAATTTTTATATTGTGCTCTTTTTCAATTTCCGGTAATTTAACTCTTATAATATCATTTATATTACTATCCATACATTTATTCTATTACAGTATTTTTGATATATCAAGAAAATTTAAATCGTATCCAGCGGACTTTTTATATTAAAAATATTCCGGCGCGCAACATGCGTATAACGTTCGGTTGTACGCAGATTGGCATGACCGAGCAGTGTCTGGATATACCGGATATCGGTGCCGCTTTCCAAAAGATGCGTAGCAAAAGTGTGACGCAGACCATGTATGGTGATCTTCTTTATTATACCGGCGCGGCGAACCGCTTTATCAAAAATATTCTGAGCCGAACGGATCGATAAATGATGCGATTCAGGATATCCGGGGAAAAGCCATTTTTGAATCGAGAAAAATTTACAATATTCTTCAAAAAATTGAGCTGCCCTGTCCGATAGAAGAGTGCTGCGATCCTTCCTGCCTTTTCCAAGCCTTACATAAATTACCTTACGCGATAAATCGATATGCTCCTTCTTTAATGCGACAACTTCGCTGACGCGCAGACCGGAAGAATATACCAGCATCAAAAGCAAACGGTGCTTGGGATTTTTTTCCATTACAAGAACATTTGCGATTTCTTCTTTAGATAAAATCATCGGAAGGCGTCCGTCCTGATGAGGACGATGGTGTTCATTGATATCATCTTTTTTTAACACATGCCGGAAGAAAAATTTAACCGCGCTTAAAGCAAGATTCATCGCGGAGGCTGTATAATTTTTATCTTTTTCCATAAGCGCGATAAACTCTGTTACATCATCAGGGCGAATTTCCTCTGCGGTTTTTTGAAGAGTGCTGCATATTAAACGATTGTAATAAACATAGGCTTTATGTGTGCTGCGGCTGTATTTTCTGGAGCGAAGTTCCATATCAAGCTTATTAAGCCAGTATTCAGATAATTTTTCGGGAAGTGATGTTTTCTTTGGAAAGATAAATGGATTATTATTAATGCCGGATTTTGTTAAAACTAAACCGGAATTACAGTCATTACGCGTCAATTTATTTCGATGAATGTCATTTTTATAGATTGACGAAATGTTAGCTGCTATTTTCCACGGTTGTTCCATAAATCCAAAAATTTTTGGACATACAGGCGAATTACTATCAATAAAAACACAAATAAAACCGGAAATAACCTTGATAATATTTTCTGCGTTTACATAATTCTTAAAAACAAATTCGCGCTGCAGCTCGTTCCAAACACAGTCGTCACAAACCGATAACAAATAAAACAAAGCATTATCATTCTTGTAAAAAGGTATTCGCACAATATTGAATTCGCGGAAAAGATAAACAACATCCATTAAAGTCTCCGAAAAAATTAATGCGTGTCTTATCTAAGGCTGGCTGGTCATAAAATAAATCTATGTATTTATTGTAGATAATATTGATAAAAAAATCAAATTAGTCATTGTCCTATTTTGAAAGTTATCTCCCCGGAAGAAACATCCGCGGTAACGGTGTCTCCCTCATGAATAATTCCGCCGATAACCTGCTTTGCAAGCGGATTTTCAAGGTCGCTTTGGATCGTCCGTTTTAAAGGACGCGCTCCGAACATCGGATCATATCCGCGCTCCGCAAGAAGAGATTTTGCTTCATCAGTTAAAATTAACGCAATCTTGCGCTCGGAAAGACGCTGCGCCAGCCGCGTTAGCTGAATATCAATTATTCTTCCGATTTCGTTTTTGCCGAGCCTGTTGAAAATTACCGTCTCGTCAATGCGGTTAAGAAACTCGGGGCGGAAACTTTGTTTTAAAAGTTCGGTAAGTGCGCCGCGCAAGGTTTCAGGATTTTCCGTTCCAAGAATTAAGTCAGATCCCAGATTACTCGTCATTATAATGATGACATTTTTAAAGTCGACAACTCTGCCCTGTCCGTCTGTCAGTCTTCCGTCATCCAGAATCTGCAGAAACACATTAAAAACTTCAAGATGCGCTTTTTCGATCTCGTCAAAAAGAATGACGCTGTAGGGACGGCGTCTTACAGCTTCCGTCAGCTGACCTCCCTGCTCGTAACCGACATATCCCGGAGGCGCGCCGATTAACCGGCTGACAGAATGTTTTTCGCCGTACTCGCTCATGTCGATTCGGGTAAGAGCTTTCTCATCATTAAAAAGAAAATCAGCTAACGTTTTGGCAAGCTCAGTTTTTCCTACTCCTGTCGGTCCCAAAAAAAGGAACGAGCCAAGCGGACGCGCCGCGTCGGAGAGCCCTGCTTTATTCCGCCTGATCGCGTCGGCGACAGCTGCGAGAGCTTCGTCCTGTCCTACAACGCGTTTTTCAAGAACTTTTTCAAGGTCTAGATATTTTTGAAGTTCACCGGAAAGCATCTTTGAAACTGGAATGCCGGTCCATGCAGACACTACTCCTGCTATATCTTCTTCGCTCACCTCTTCGCGTAACAGGTTTCCAGAAGCGCCGTCACTGACTGCTTCTCTTTTTTTCTCCATTTGATCTGTAAGAAAAGCAAGCTGCTTTTGCGCTTCAGGGATTTTTCCGTGTTTTACTTCGGCGGCTTTTGACAGATTGCCTTCGCGTTCGTATTTTGTTTCATCAATTTTTAATTCTTCTATTCTCTGTTTTATCTCGCGTATTTTTTGAATATCGAGTTTTTCGCTTTCCCACCGCGCTTTCATTGCGTCTCGCTCGGCTGTAAGATCGCCGATTTCTTTTTCAAGTTTCGTCAAACGTTCTTTGGAAGCCGCATCTTCCTCGCGCGAAAGAGCCTGCCTCTCGATCGAGAGCTGTAAGAGTTTTCGTTCCAGCTTATCAAGCTCGGTTGGACGGCTGTCAAGTTCCATCTTTAAGCGGCTTGCGGCTTCATCAACAAGATCGATAGCCTTGTCTGGCAGAAAGCGGCTTGTGATATAACGGCTCGATAAACCTGCGGCGGCGACAAGAGCCTCATCTTTAATCCGCACGCCGTGATGAACTTCGTACCGTTCCTTCAGCCCGCGTAAAATCGCGATTGTATCTTCAACCGAAGGCTCGGCTGTGTAAACCTGCTGGAAGCGCCGCTCCAGTGCCGCGTCTTTCTCGATGTGTTTGCGATATTCGTCTAACGTAGTCGCGCCGATACAGCGAAGCTCGCCTCGGGCAAGCGCAGGCTTGAGCAAATTGGAAGCGTCTGTCGCTCCTTCCGCGGCTCCGGCTCCGACAAGCGTATGGAGCTCGTCAATAAATAAAATGATCTTGCCGTCCTGCGCCTGCACTTCATGAATCACAGCTTTCAGGCGTTCTTCAAACTCGCCCCGGAATTTCGCGCCTGCAACAAGCAAGCCCAAATCCAGAGTGAGAAGTTTTTTTCCTTTTAAGCCATCTGGGACATCGCCTGCGACAATGCGCCGCGCAAGTCCTTCTACAATCGCGGTTTTTCCAACGCCGGGTTCGCCGATAAGAACCGGATTATTTTTTGTTCGGCGTGAAAGCACCTGCATACATCTGCGGATTTCTTCATCGCGCCCGATTACAGGATCGAGTTTTTCCTGACGGGCAAGAGCCGTCAAATCACGGCAGTATCGATCCAGCACCTGATATTTTTCTTCGGGGCTTTGATCGGTAACGCGGGAATTTCCCCTGACAAGTTTGAGCGCGTCCAGAATGGCGTTTTTATTGATGCCGTATTTTTTGAGAAGCTCCGCCGCCTTGCCTTCGCCTGCAGCCATAGCGATCAAAATATGTTCGGTACTCACATAATCATCTTTTAACGCCGATGCTTCAATCTCAGCCTTGGCGACAATTTTCGACAAAGCGGGCGATAAAAAAATCTGCGCCGCCTCTCCGTAAATTTTCGGCGTTCCCCGCACCAGCGCTTCGGCGTCTGCAGTGAGCCTTGCCGCATCGCCGCCTATCCTTTCGATAATGGGCAGTACAATTCCGTTTTCCTGCTGAAGAAGCGCAAGCAGCAGATGTTCATTTTCAATTTGAGAATGATCGTTTTTCTGCGCGAGAGATGTCGCCTCGCTTATCGCTTCCTGCGCCTTTATTGTAAACTTATCGTAATTCATGGTTTTGTCCTTTTATATTTAAGATACGCAAGGATTTTATGATTGTCTAGTGTTGGAAATTTAAAAACCGATCCTCTTCGTTTCTTTTGGCTTCTCAATCAAACTGTTAAGAACAGTAATAATATATTTTATTGTTTCGTCATATTCAGAAAACTTAAAATCATTATTATCGATATGCAGCATAAGGAGCTTACGCAGTTCTACTATCTGTTCATTTGTACCGCTTTGCGACAAAACATATTGGCGCATTTTAATAAAAGCTATCATAATTTCTATATTAATGCTTATTGCTTTTTTATTATTCAAAACACTGGATAACATAAGAACACCATGTTCTGTAAAGACATACGGTAAATACCGCCTTCCTCCCTTTGAGATGCCAAATTGGCATCTCAAAGTCTCTAATTCGTCTTCCTTTAATTGAAACATAAAAAAATCAGGAAAACGTTCGCTATTTCTTTTTACAGCACGGTTTAAAGCGCCTGTTTTGATCTCATACAATCTTGCTAAATCGCTGTCCAGCATGACCTTATGCCCCCTAATCTCGTAAATCATGTTTTGAATAGGTATTACTTCATTTTCGCTCATTTTTTGCCTCCAATAGGTTTTCTCCGGAAAAACAAATTGCATAAAAGTTGATTCCACACATAAATCACTTTAAAAGTGATACCTATATATGGGTTCAAATATGCTTAGTGCATGACTTAAAATGGAAAAATATTATATTAATATTATTGAGGTTTCAAATTGAAGTATAAAATGTCAAAGTTCAATCAAAAATTAAAGAGCGAAAACGTTATATCTTTAATCAACTCGCATAATTATCAAAATACCCCTGAATCAAAACAACAGGCGTACCTTTATCGCCGGAGCCGCTTACAAGGTCGCAGAGGCTACCAAGTAAATCGGTGAGCTGACGAGGAGTAGTTCCTTCGGATTCCATTTTACCCATCTGATCGATTCCTGATTTTGCCTGTATGGTTTTTTCAATTGCTTTGCGGGCTTCGTCTTTGCTTAGATCGGCGAAATTGTTATCTGCAAGATATTTTAATTTTAATTCGTTGGGAGTTCCCTTTAAGCCGGAGGTGAATGCCGGAGCTACGACCGGGTCTGCAAGTTCCCAGATGCCGCCGACAGGGTCTTTAAATCCGCCGTCGCCGTATATAAGAATTTCTACTGTCTTTCCGCTGATGTCTTTAATCGCCTTCTGCATTTTCTGAACAAAAGCATCGCAGTCGCGCGGGAATAACTTTACGCGCTCTTCTGTAGCTTTATTTGAACCAAGCAGACCGTATTTTTCATTATAACCGCTGCCGTTAACCGGTTTTGTCAAAAGGTCGTCAATGCCGATAACTTTTTTCGCGCCTGCCGCGGTTAACGCGCGTTTTGTCCTGAATCTAGAGTGAATGTCAGCGGCGATAACCTGATCCGTATAATCCAGAATACGTTTTGGATCGGCGCAGAGAACTATATCGATATTTGCGCCTAACGATTTGTAATACGCGACATAATCAATTCCTGTAAACCTGTGTTTTATTTCCTTTCCGAAAAGACGACGGTATTCATCTTCGCTTAAACAATCCGAATAAGGGTTAAGCTTTTTATCATCAACATCATCCCAGGATATAAGCTGATTGCCTACTTCATCTCCAGGATAACTTAACAAAACGGTGATTTTATCCGCGCCGCGTGCAATGCCTTTCAGCAGCATGGCGAAACGGTTCCTGCTGAGAATTGGAAAAACAACGCCTATGTGTCTATGACCTTCGGTCATATCGCCAAACTGCGCTTTTACATCTTCGGCAATTTGATCCAGGGAAGCGTAATTGCCCTGTGAACGCGCAACTACAGCTTCGGTTATTCCGATAACATCGCCGTCATTTATTTTGATGTTTTCAAATTTGATTGCGTCTTTTACTGACTGACAGACAACTGCGGTTAAATCATCCGATTCGCGGATAATCGGCGTTCGCAAGCCGAGGGCTCTTGTTCCTACAACTCTCATAAGCGGAGTTTATCACAAGGGAAGAAAAATAAACAGAGCGGTAATTTAAAAGGCTACCTTCTAGTCTTTGCAACTTCGCAAATACGCTTAGCCATGTTTTCCAGCGATACCTGTTCCATTACATGCCCCAGTTCGTAAGCGACGCGGGGCATTCCGTATACAACCGCGCTTTTTTCATCCTGACCAAGGGTTATTCCGCCTTCTTTGTAAACGGTTCCAATATGCTGAGCGCCGTCGCGTCCCATTCCTGTCATAATTACAGCCAGCGCGCGGTTTGAATAAGCCATTGCGACGGAAGCGAAAAGAACATCCGCGGAAGGACGATGTCCGGAAACCAGCGGTGCATCGGAAAGACGGGCTACAGCTCCGCCGGCTTTCTTTTCTACTTCTAAATGTTTATTACCCTGCGCTATCAGAATTCTTCCCGGCATTATCTCATCGCCGTCCTCGGCTTCCTTTACATTTAAAGGACAAATGCGATCCAGACTCTTGGCAAATTCAAGCGTAAAGCCTGCGGGCATGTGCTGAACAACAACAATAGGAACTTTTAAATCCGGATCAAGCTGAGCGAATACGACACGCAGAGCGTCTGGACCACCTGTACTGATGCCAATTGCAATAATTTCCGTGTTTGCAGGATTACGCAGTCTGGCTGGCGGCTGCCCAGGAGAGATCGGTTCTGCCGCCGCAAGTTTAAAATGAACCGCNATATCAGAAGATTTTTCNGCAGGCGTTTTCGGCTTATATTCCGAAGGAGTTAAAACTTTTTTACCATGCTGTTTACGGTATGCGCCGCCGTANCCCAACAGTTTAGTAATTAATGTTTCTTTTACGACATGGATGTCCTCGGAGATCGCTCCTGACGGCTTTTGAACAAAATCGCTTGCACCTAACGAAAGCGCTTCCATGGTAATTTCAGCGCCCTTGGCGGCGATNGAGGAAAGAATAACAACAGGGATATCAATCCCGCGTTTCTTGCGCTCNTTTAAAAATTCAATACCGTTCATTTCCGGCATTTCCAGATCCAGACAAATAACATCCGGCNNAGNGCGGGGAATTTTCTGAAGGGCAAAATTGCCNTTCATCGCTTTATCGGCAATAACTATACCAGGCGTATCTTCAACCATACGTCCTATAAGATTGCGCATTAATGCCGAGTCATCTACAATCAATACCGATATTTCGTCTGCCACTTACTTCTCCTAGGCGTTTTTACAATACAAGGTTGCCCATTCTGTTTTTAAGAATTCAAATTTTGTAGCCATCCCGAATAAGGATTCCGAGTGACCGATAAATAAAAATGATTTTGGCGCCATGGAATCCCAGAATCTGCCCATAACTGCAGTCTGAGCCACTTCATCAAAATAAATAATAACATTCCTGCAAAAAACTACATCAAAGTTTCTTTGACCGGAATCGTTTTTAAGATTGTGATAGTCGAACTTGATTCTTGCCTGAATATCAGAATGAATTTTATATCCGCCTTCTACCTTNTCAAAATATTTTGCGAGATAATTATCCGGNATACCTACGATACGGCTGTCCGCATAAAAACCTTCCTTGGCTGTCATTAAACATTTAAGAGAAATATCGCTGGCNAGTATATCAAAACTCCATGACTTGGGAAGAATCTCNGTTAACANCATGGCGATTGTGTAAGGCTCTTCCCCTGTTGAGCAGCCGGCGCTCCAGATTCTTATTGAACCGGGAATTCTTTTAATCTTGTTTATCAACTCAGGAATGACATGTTTTTCCAGAGCATCAAAGTGAGCTTGATTTCTAAAAAACCTGGTCAAATTGGTGGTGATGGAATCAAGAAACCCCTTGAGTTCTTCCTTGTCGCTTTTGATTGTATCAAGATATGTTACAACAGAAGCAACGCCTTTCTCACGGAGCCTTTCTTTCAACCTGCTTTCCAATATTGAACGATTGGTCGGAGTGAACGTGATACCGCTTTCCGCATAAATAAGAGCGCGGTATAATTCAAAATTAGCATCATTAAGAAATACAGAATCAGCCATATATATAATACTAAGAGACTATTCGTATACTGTCAATTGGTATTAACTTAATATTTTAATAATATGAATACAAAATATAAAAAATACAATACATGCTTTGTCTAATACAATAAAAATGATAAAATATCTACATGGAAATAGAGCCGTTACAAATAATGCATCTCGACCTCCGCCAGCCGTTAAACTATATAAATATCGAGGTTTTACCTTCGTCAATAGCAGAAAACGACGAATTTATATTATGTTACCAATTAAATCCGGCTCAAAACAGCAGTATAGAGCCGGATCGAGAGCAATTTTTGGGAAATTTAGTATTTATAGGGCAGAAAACTTCCTGTATTACTGATGTAAACATGCCTGCAGGGCAGTATTTATTTGTACAATACCGCAATAAACAGCATTTAAGCCAAAATCAATGGCTGGATGCGGCAATTGAACAGCAAAAAGACGGTCTGTGGGAGCGAAATAAGCTGGAAAACCTGCTTTATGTCAGGTTTTTACATGAAGACGGCAAGTATGTAACACAAATTTTCAGAACGATTGGCTAATTTTTACAGACGAACAGCTTCGACCATATAGCGGATATCATGCCCGTCATCTGCAATACGTTTCATTTCGATAACAAAAATAACAGAGTTGCCGCCTGCATTAATAAGCACTCTTTTAATATTATATTGAGTAATGCGCTGACGGCTAAAATTCGGCGTACCGACCGTATATGTTTTTGACTGGCCATTTGCGGATATTACTTCTAAATTGATATGAAATTTTGAACTGGTATTTTTGCCGCTGCCGGTAATTGTAGGAACAAGCTGAGCTTTATAGGATTTACCTGTAAGGAAATCGCGGAACTCAATTCTTTCGCCGGAAGGAGCTGGATTTTCATCTCTTGAGATATAAAGTGGTAGCCCCTG
>JGI24695J34938_10003937_pt1 | contig 10028 bp, 11 predicted proteins | sample TergutCo191P3_FD_34938 | JGI IMG/M metagenome (IMG submission 34938) | reverse complement strand
TTGTTTATAAAATCCTGCGCACAGAAGAAAATAAACTGCCTCTTGCGAGTTTCGCGGACGAAAAAACATTCAAGCTTTATATGCTGGATACAGGCCTTTTCTGCGCGAAAGCCGATCTTGATATAACAATATTTTTTGAAAACTCAAACGATCTATTAAGCGTTTTTAACGGAGCTGTGTCAGAGCAGTTTGTAATGCAGGAACTTGTTACAGCGGGTTTTAAACCGTACTACTGGGGAAGAGATAAGGGAGAGGCCGAACTCGATTTTATAGTCCAATGGAAGAATGAAATTGTCCCGATAGAGATAAAATCCGGAATCCGGAAAAAATCAAAAAGCCTGAATGTGTACACGCAAATGTATAATCCAAAACACGCTGTCAGATCATCGCTTAGAAATTACGGCAAGGCAGACAGCCTTTATTCAGTGCCGCTTTATATGATGGGAAGTCTGGACAGCTTATTAAGAAAATAAAAATTATGCTAATATGTTTAAAGGAGGAAATCAATGACATTATATGAAACTATTTTCGCGCGTAGGAGCGTCCGCAAATACGATACTGACCTGCTTGATGAAACAGCGTTAAAAGAAATTCAAAACTATGTTGACAACGCAAAACAGCTTACGCAGGCTAAGCGCGCGGTGTTTGAAATTACAGGCCGTGATAAATTAAAAGGCGGAATCGCCCCTTACGCGGTTTTAGCATATTCTGATAACAGTGACGCGTCATTTATAAACATTGGTTACACATTGCAGGAAGCGGATTTATGGCTTCAAAATAAAGGATACGGAAGCGTCTGGTGCGGAATGGCATCTCCTAAAGATCCAAAACCCGATTACCGCATTCTGCTCGGTTTCGGAAAAACTAGCGTTCCGATGCGCGCGGGCGAAAATGATTTTAAGCGGAAAAAACTTGCGGAAATTTCAAACAAGGATAACGCGATTACCCGCGCGGCTAGGATTGCTCCGTCAGCTGTAAATTTCCAGCCTTGGAAAATAAATTTTGATGACGGTCAAATAATAATTAAAACGAGTACAAGCGGAATTGGAAATATACTGCCGGGAAAATTATTTTTATACGATCTTGGCATAATCACAAAACATGTCGAAATCGCGCTTGAAAGCGAAAACAAAGTTATTAAAGCGGTTGATGTTAACGGCAGCGGAAAGAATAGTACGGTTACAATAAGTTTTACTTAGTATTCACATGACAGAACAAATGAGTAATATTAATCGTAAAAACCGGTACCTGGCACCATATGCAATCTGCGGATTACACGGATTACCGCAGATTTTTGAAACTAAACTTCGCATAAATCCGTTAAATCCGCTTAATTCGTGGACTTTTAATTTAAAGTACACGCTCATGGTGACTGACACCTGCTGTAGGTTGGATTTATTGTTGCTGTGGATTTGGTTATGGTAGCAGCTACCGTTTTGACGAGGAAATGGTAACAGGTACTGTTTCGGCGAGGCAGGGAAAAATCGGTAGCAGGTACCTGTTTGGAAATGAAAAGCACACGCAAAAAGTGACTGACACCTGCTGTGGGTTGGATTTAAAGGTGCCTGACAGCGCGAAAGTGCCTGGCACCAAATAAAAAGCCCTGCCGGGCGGCAGGGCTAAATTAGCTAAAAATACCACCCTTCCCCTGAACAATCTCTACATTTACCTGAACCATTTGGAATACATTTAGTACATTCAAATATACCACCATATTTTCCAGTTCCTTCACAAGTAGTACATTTCCCGGTTCCACCACATGTTTCACAGGTAGTTTTGCAAGTAGCGAAGCTAAACCCGATTATCGCCACAATGAGGATAATCCCAACAATTTTAAATAAGTTCTTCATATAGAACTCCTTTCTCCGGCCGTATCAAACTGAAGTTTGTCAAACTAAAGTTTGGTAAACTAAAGTCCTTTCAGCCTTTTTTTAATATGTTACTCCTACGGAGCATTACAAAAATTGTAAGCCATGCCGTAATTTAACACATGAGTAAATAACGCACGATTTTTTATAACTGATGATTTTTATAAATTGATTAATTCATCTTTCTTATTGACGCCAGTTTTTTCGTAAATATTTGAAAGATGATTTTCCACTGTGCGGATACTGATAAAAAGATTTTTAGAAATCTGCGCTGTGCTGAAATTTCTTTTTAAGAGCGAGACAATTTCGTTTTCGCGGCGGGTTAAGTTATTCCAAATATGTTCAGGCTCTGTTATCTGATATTTCTCATTTATATAAGTATTGCCATTTAAAATCTCGCCGATGGCTTTAAGAATTTCATCGGAGTCTGCTGATTTAGGGACATAGGCGTCCGCTCCTGATTCCATCGCCTGTTTAATCAAAAACGGATCTTCGTACATTGAGCAGACAAGTATGCCCGGCATGGGAAGTTTTCTTTTTTCGCAGATATTTTTCAACCTCGGGATAAAATCAAGGCCGTTTTCTATTCCAAGAGAAATATCAAGAATGACGATCTCAGGCATTAAAGAAGAATCTTCTATTAATTTGCTGGCTTTATCAAGAGTTCCCGCCGTTCCGGCGATTTTATATTTTCCTGTTCCGGTAAGCCACGCTCCTATTCCGTTAACCGCAAGCGGATGATCATCTATCAGCATGATCGAAGTCATAATCCTGTCCTTTCATTTTCAAGCGGAATTAAAAGCGTGATCACAGTCCCATCCGAAGCGCCGCTTTCAATATTTAATTCAGCGTTAATAAAGGCCGCGCGTTCAAAAATGTCCCATAAACCAAAATGCCCCTGCGCTCTCAGGGCGTGAACTGAAATCTTATCGGGCGGGGAAAATCCCTTTCCGTTATCTGAAACTGAAATTAAAATAGAATTAAGGCCGCCGCTATGTTTTGCGATCCGCACGCAGGCGCCGCCCGCTCCCGAATGTTTTTCGATATTTGTAAGACATTCCTGCACAATACGGTAACATTGAAGCTGTTTGTCAATATTTAATAAATCGAGGTTTATTCCTTCTTCGGCCGTCACGCTGCATTCAATTCCGGTTCCGCTTGTTTTTGTCCGCTGCCAAAAATTATAACAGAGGCTTTCAAGCGCGTTAATAAGCCCCCGTCGCTGAAAATCGGGAGGAATCAGCGTGTCGCAGATGTCTCTTATTCTCTGCATAATCGCTCTTTGCTCTTTTGCCGCCTGCGCGTTTTCAATCTGAAAAGAAAGGTTCCACATATCCTGAAGGACAGTATCATGCAGATCGCACGCGATGCGTTTTCGCTCATTCTCCTGCGCGATTATTGCTTCGCGTGAAAAGATCTGCGTTTCTTTTTCATTCTTTCAGCTCTCTCCAGTTTTGAATATAAAAACCTCATTCCCAAAACAATAGTGATTATAAGCATCGAAAAAATGAAAAACAGCAGAAAGTATTCAAGCTGGCTCTTTGCCGAAAAACTTGAATCAATCCGCCGCAGTAATTCAACTAAAGAATCTATCTCCAGCAAAGAACGGGAAATATTATTGGCGTCGCCGCTTTTTACAGACAGCGTTAAAAGGTCTGTATAATATTCGGGAGACATAAGCGAAGATAATTCTCCGGCGTGATGCACTGTATAAATATAAAACACAGGAGAAGCGAAAAATTTATCAAGAGAAAAACGAAAATCATCAATCTGCGGAGCAATAATGTCCAAATCAAAGTTCAGGTTGATTTCCTCTTTTATGTCGTGCCATTCACCGGAGATATCCGAAGCCGACGGATAAAAAATGTCATCGCACCCAGTAAAGCAAAAGACAGCGGGTAAAATAAAAATAATTAAAATAATTTTTGGAACGCGCAGTATATTTCTCCTGTAGCCAAATTGTAAGTATATACTATATTATGGTATATATGAACGGTAAAAAAACGCAAGCCGAAAATCTTATTCATGGCGGCAAGATTCCTGTTTTTAAAATTCTTTTGCTTTGCGTTGTATCCGTTGCAGGCAATGTGCTGCTTAACTACCTTGTCAACGGCGTCACAAGGCTGCCTTTATACCTTGATACTGTATTTACAGCGGCAATTTGTTTTACAGCGGGCTTTATTCCGGGAATAATTACAGGGATTCTTATCCCTGCTTTACTGGTGCCTTTTAAATATATATTTTTATTCAATTATCCTTTGGAAACAAGCTGGCCGGTTTATTTTTTCTTTATATGCGCGTTAGGAGAAATAATTTTAATCTGCCTTTTTTACAAAAAAATTAAGCCTGTTGAGAATGAATTTCTTAAAAACCTTTCCGAAAAAAAACCGTTTTCTCAGTCGTTTATTCCTCTTGCGACACAGCTCCTTTTTCTCGCGGCGATAGCCTGTGTTTTAATAAGCATTCTGGGCGGCATTGTCGGCTACACTGTAGGTCTTTTATCAATGCCGCGTTCTTTATACCCCGAAGATACATTTCTCCTCAGCCTTTTACGCAACGATGTGCCGCATCTGGCTTCCGAGATTCTTTCGCGTATCCCAATCAATACAGTTGACAGATTTATCGTAATATTCGGCGGTTACGGGATTTCACTTTTATTTAAAAAATGGCTTGCAGCTAAGAAAGCGCCGGTTCAGAGAATATAGCGAAAAACACGCAGCATAGCGGCGGTTTCAGGCTTTAGCATGAAATTATTTTAAGAAAATTTATCTATTGACAAAACGGTAAAAACACCCCATTGTAGCCTATGAGATTAATTGGACGACATGGGATGTTCGCGCCGTAGAGCCCGGCAGTATTGATCCTGAAGAGAGGCTGGAAGGAAAATATTGATAGGAAGCAATGTTGTCATCGGCGGAATCTGTAAATCTTTCGGTGATTTCGAGGTGCTCAAAAATGTGAGCCTGGAAATAAAAAAGGGAGAATTTTTTTCCCTGTTGGGGCCGTCAGGGTGCGGAAAAACCACGCTGCTGCGGATTATCGCTGGTTTTGAGCACCCCGATACCGGAACATTAACCCTTGACGGGGACAATGTGCTTTTCCTGCCTCCTAACAAAAGACCGACCAATACAGTTTTTCAGAACTACGCGCTTTTCCCTCATCTTTCTGTTTTCGAAAATGTAGCGTTTTCTCCGCGCTTAAAAGGAGAATCCAAAGAGCAGATAAAAAGCAAGGTACAGCAGTACCTTGAGCTTGTGCGCCTTGAAGGTCATGCCGACAAAATGCCGAACCAGCTTTCGGGCGGAATGAAGCAGCGCGTAGCGATCGCCCGCGCTCTTATCAACGAACCGCGCGTCCTTCTCCTTGACGAGCCTCTTTCGGCGTTAGACGCTAAACTCAGGCAGCACATGTTAATCGAGCTTGATCGTATCCACGACGAGATCGGCATCACATTCATTTATGTAACCCATGATCAGCAGGAAGCCCTTTCCGTTTCGGATCGAATCGCCGTTATGAATCAAGGCGATATTCTACAAATAGGCACTCCGCATGATATCTACGAAAGCCCCGAAAAAGATTTTGTCGCACGTTTTATCGGAGACACAAACCTTTTTGACGGCACCATCACAAAAGTTGAAAAAGTAAAACTCCACGACTACGAAGGAGTATCAGAATACATGGTAGACCTTGATATTCCTGAACTAGGAAAAATAAAAGTCACCGATGTTGATGAAGTGCAGGTAGGACAGAAAGTCAGCTTTACAATAAGGCCCGAAAAAATAAAAATTACAAAAGAAAAACCCGAAACAAAACGCGATGACATCAACCTGCTTCAGGGAACTGTCGATGAGCCGATTTATTCAGGTTTCCAGACAAAATTTTATGTTCAGGTAGCGAACAAAACATTAATCCGCGTAATAAAACAGCATGCCATATATTCGGACGAAGGCCCCGATATTCGCTGGAAAGATTCAGTGTATCTTTCGTGGAGCGCGGTTGACGGCTATATCGTCGAGGTAAAGTCGTGAAGCCGCTTTCAAAGAACAGAGGCTTGTTGTACTCGTCTCCGATGGCAATATGGTTTACAATTTTTTTCCTCGCGCCGATTGCGATTATCTTTATTTTCAGTTTTTTAAAAAGAGATATGCACCTCGGCGTCGCTTGGGAATTTTCACTCGAAGCGTACCATTATCTGACAGACCCTGTCCTTTTAAGCATTACAGTCCGCACAATTTTTACAGCGCTTATCTCGACTTTAATAACGATAATAATAGCTCTGCCGTGCGGCTACTGCATCGCAAGAAGCAAACATCAGACCCTTTTCCTCTTATTGATCATAATACCTTTCTGGACAAATTTTTTAATCAGAGTTTTCGCGTGGATGAACATTCTTGGAAACAACGGTTTTTTAAACGAGCTATTCCTCCGTATCGGCGTAATACAGGACTATATACCATTTTTATACAACCAAAACGCGGTCATTCTTGTGCTTGTTTATATGTATCTGCCGTACGCGATTCTTCCGCTCTACTCAACTATTGATAAATTCGATTTTTCTTTATTAGAAGCCGCCCGCGATCTTGGCGCGAATAAATACACGTCAATGATAAAAATTCTTCTGCCGAATATTAAAGGCGGAATTTTTACCGCGGTTCTTTTTACATTTATTCCAATCTTCGGCGCGTACGCCGTTCCAATGCTGGTCGGCGGAATGGACTCTTACATGCTCGGCCAGCGTATTGCCGACTTTTTAAAAGGCGAGCGTAACTGGCCGCGCGCCGCAGCGATTTCCGTAGTGTTAACTTTAATTACAACGATAGGCGTTTTGTGGATGATGCATATTCAAAAACGCGAATCGCGCAACATCGAAGTTAAGACAATTAAACAGGATACATTAGCGCTTAACGGAGAGGGAACATGAGCAAAAGCTTCGCAAGCAAAATTGTAACCTCCCTTACCCCGAAAAGAATTCATGGCGAGGCCGCAAGGCACGCAAGACGCGCGTACAAAAAGCGTTTTTCAATGTCTCAGTCTGTAATGGCTGTTACTTTGGTATTTTTGTTCCTTCCGCTTTTAGTCCTTGTAATTTATTCATTTAACAGCTCAACAAGCATGACATGGACAGGTTTTTCTCTCAGGTGGTATGAGCGCCTTTTAACGGAGCGCGGTTTGTGGACGGCGTTTCGGAACAGCATTGTAATCGCGCTCACATCGGCTGTAACCGCGACGGTTCTTGGAACCATAGGAGCAATCGGCGTCAACTGGTACAGATTCAAAGCCAGAAGTTATGTGCAAACAATTTCATTCCTCCCGATGATTCTCCCCGAAATAATAATCGGCGTATCGCTTGCCATCTTTTTTTCGGGCATCGGAATTCCTTTGGGGCTTTTTACGATTTATATCGCGCACACAACCTTTAATCTGCCGTTTGTATTTTTAATGGTAATGGCGCGTCTTGATGAATTTGATTTTTCCATTATCGAAGCGGCGGCGGATTTAGGCGCGAACGAAAAACAAACAATGTATAAGGTAACTCTTCCTATATGCAAACCCGGTATTATCTCAGGTTTTTTAACAGCAATTACTTTATCTTTAGAGGACTTTGTTATAACATTTTTTGTCGCGGGCCCCGGCTCTTCCACTCTGCCTGTCTTTATCTATTCCGCGATTACAAAAAGAGGCGGAATTACGCCTTTAATAAGCGCACTTTCTGTCGTCATGATTTTGGGAACAGTTCTTCTGTGTATAATGCTTAGAAAATTTTTAAAATATATCGCCGCAAAATAAACAAAAAATAAATAAATTATCGGAGGAAATTATGGACGAATCGCTAATTAAGAATCAAATGACAAACTTAAAAAAGAAAAGGACTGCATCTTTTTTTCTGCTGTGTTTTTTGTGTTTTTCCCTTTTAATCCTTTCAGGCTGCGATAACAGGGACAGACTTTATATTTATAACTGGAATTATTACACTCCGCCGGGAGTGATCCAAAAATTTGAAAAAGAGTTCAATGTCAGGGTTGTTTACGACGAGTTCGCATCCAACGAGGATATGTACGCAAAAATAATGGCAACTAACAGAGAAGGAATATTCGGCTGGTTTTCGCGGGTATTCGGGCGCAATTACGATATCGTTTTTCCTTCGGCGGATTATGTGTCGATACTGATAAATCAGAATATGCTTGAAAAGATCGATCTTAATCAAATCCCGAATTCAAAAAACATCGATCCTTTGGTGCTGTCCTACGCGGAATATGATCCGCGTATGCAGTATTCTGTTCCTTATTACTTCGGCGCGGCGGGCGTAATTGTAAATACATCGAGAGTAAGAAATTTTGAACACAGCTGGTCGATTTTCGCAAGAGAAGATCTCCGCGGCAGAATGACAATGTTAGACGACATGCGCGAGGTTATGGGAGACGCTCTTGCATTCCTGGGATACTCCGTTAACACCGTAAATCCGCGTGAAATAACAGAGGCGAGAAATCTTATAAACAATTATTGGAAACCGAATCTTGTAAAATTTGACGCCGACGCGTTCGGCAAAGGATTCGCAAACGGCGATTTTTGGGTGGTACAGGGGTATCCCGAAGTTGTTTACGAAGAGATAAAAGAAGATCCAAATATGATGAGCTCGTTTTACTTTTTTATCCCCGATGAAGGAGGACCCGCTTATATCGACAGCATGTGCATCTTAAAAAACGCTAAAAATATAGAGCTTGCACATAAATTTATTAATTTTATTCACAATCCCGCAATTTACGCGGAGTTCGCCGACTTCTTCGGATTTCCCGCGACCGCGAATATTCCGGCGCGCAATCTGAAAAAAGGCTACTCATGGTATTCGGCGGAAGACCTCGCGAATGTCGAACTAAAAATTGATCTTGGCAGCGCACTGGATTTATATAATGATGCGTGGTATAACCTAATAAGGGTTTCAGGTGAATAAAACAGCCGCTTTTAAAGCGTTATCATTTAATATTAAAGATTTCCCGCTTAGAGAGAAATTATAAATTTAATTTAACGGCTTCCTGCTATTAAACGGCGGCTGCCGTTAACAGGAGGNACAAGATGAAAAAAACCAATCTCATCTTTTATGCGGTATTGGCGGTGGCAGCGGCCGCCATTATTTCCTGTGATTCAAGAGAAAGATTGTTTATTTACAACTGGACATATTACACGCCGGATTCAATTATTCAGAAGTTCGAAGAAGAATACAATGTCAGGGTTGTCTACGATGAATTTGCGTCTAACGAAGAAATGTTCGCAAAGCTGATATCGATGAACAGGGAAGGATTTTTAGGATGGATTTCTCGACTTTTCGGACATCAGTACGATGTGGTTTTTCCGTCCAAGGATTTTATTCCGATTATGATTCGCCAGAACATGCTCGAAAAAATCGACAGAACAAACATGAAAAACCTTGTAAACATCGATCCGCAGGTTCTGGAAAGGGCTGATTATGATCCGCACATGGATTATTCAGTCCCTTATTTTTACGGAGCCGCGGGTATTATTGTGAACACTGCACGTGTTCCCGATTATCAGCGAAGCTGGTCGATTTTTTCAAGAACCGATCTTAGCGGCCGCATGACAATGCTTGACGATTTGCGCGAAGTCCTCGGAGGCGCGCTTAGTTATCTTGGTTACTCGGTAAATACAATCAGCGCCTCGCAGATTACAGCGGCAAGAGATTTAATAGTCAATTCGTGGAAGCCGAACATTGTAAAATTTGACGCGGAAGCGTTCGCAAAAGGATACGCCAACGGCGAATTTTGGGTAGTCCACGGCTATCCCGAATCGATTTACGAAGAAATACTTGATAATGAACAGCTTCTTAGAGACACGGTTTTCTTTATTCCCGATGAAGGCGGCCCTTCGTATATCGACAGCATGGTAATTTTAAAAGGATCAAAAAATACTGAGCTTGCGCATTTATTTATCGATTTTATCCACAGACCGGAAATTTACGCGGAATTCGCCGATGAATTCGGTCTTCCTGCTACCGTCAATATTCCGGCAAGAGCGTTAAAAAAAGGCTATTCATTTTATTCGGCACAAGACCTTTTGCGGACCGAGCTTGTGCAGGATCTGGGCGTAAACATGGATATCTACACCAACGCATGGTACAACTCAATACGGGTAAGCAATTAGTCGCTA
>JGI24695J34938_10003936_pt1 | contig 10030 bp, 4 predicted proteins | sample TergutCo191P3_FD_34938 | JGI IMG/M metagenome (IMG submission 34938) | reverse complement strand
ACGATTGTATTGTCTTCTTAATGGCTCCTCAGGCGGAAGCAGACAGACTTCCATCTGCGGAACGGATTAAATCTATTTTCATGGAGGCGCAAAACGCGTCAATTACAAGAAGGCAGGATGTTTCCCTCTCAGGCGATCTGTTAGACAGGGTTCCTGCTTCAGGCGTAATAACGTCAGAAAACCGTGACGCGCAAACAGGAGCCGTGATCATGGATTTGGCAAACGGCGCAAAAGTAATTCTTAAACAGACAACGAACAAGAATAACGAAATAGTATTGTACGCAATTGCGAGGGGAGGGAAAACCATCGCGTCAGAACAGATAATTTTTTCTGTCAATCTGCTTTCGGAAATGCTTAATGTTTCAGGTCTAGGCTCTTATTCGCGAACAGATATGATAAATAAACTTACNGGGAAGCAGGTTTCAGTTTCATTCTGGAATTCCAATTATTACAGGGGGCTTCAGGGGACATCAACAACTCAGGANATAAAAACTTTTTTTGAAATGATTCATCTTTTCTTTACAGATCCGCGTTTAGATGAAAGAGCTATTGCCGCCATGATTGACAGCTACAGGACAATTTTGGCTCATCAGAATGATGATCCTCAAAAGGTATTTTTTAATGAATTAACAAGAATGACAACAAATAATCATCCGTTATTCCTTCCGATGGAGTTACGTGATATTGATACAATTTCCGTTGAACACGCGTCTGCGTTTTTAAGCCAGTGCCTGAACCCCGCAGATTATACGTTTGTTTTTACGGGAAATATCAACATGGATGTTATGCGCCAGAATATTGCCGACTATATCGCGTCAATTCCTGACGGAAGGAATTATTCGTCATTGAACAGATGGATTGATCCCGAAGTAAGACGGCCTGTTAATGTAAGAAAAACAATCAATAAGGGGATAGAGAATCAATGTTTGGTCTATCTTAGCTGGTTCGCGCGAGGGTCTTCAGAATTCAACGAACAAAGCAATCAGACTGCCGCCGTTTTAACCGAATATCTTGAAATTCTGCTTAACGATGAAATCCGCGAAAAACTTGGCGGCGTGTATTCAATTTCAGCGGGCGCTAGTGTAATGACAATTCCGGCAGGAGAATACAGGGCAAGCGTGTTTTATATGTGCAATCCCGCCCGCGCGGAAGAACTTATCGCCGCTGTAAAAAATATAATGGCGGATGTTTACAGACAGCCTCTTAAGACGGATATGTTTAATAAAGCGAAAGAGGCTCTGATAAAAGAACACGAAAGATCGATACAGAGTAATTTGCACATAGCGCAAAGTTACGCCAATTCATCCGCGCTGTACTCAACGCCGCTTAGCAGGCTAAACGACCGCCCGAACGCGATAAGGGAGGTAACAGCGCAGGATGTGCAAACATTATGCAGTCAAATGCTGGCAAACGGCCCTGCGGAACTGATTCTGATGCCTGAAAAGTAGCNGAAAAAAACTTGCACNGCGTCTTTGCGATTCTGCGAGAGCTCTTTATTAAAACGTCAGACGCANAAAAGCGCCATAACTTTCGCGTCGCCTGTAATATTGTCAACTAACGCGTATTCGTTAGGCTGGTGAAGCGTTTCTTCGGTTTTTGTCCAGACCGCGCTGTCAATGCCGATATTACGCAAGAACGCCGCCACGGTTCCACCGCCGATGCCGACGGGACGCGGATTAACGCCGTAAACTTCGTTTGCCGCTTTGGTCAGTAATTCCACAATCGGCGCGTTAGTGTCTGTCGGCGTTGATTCAGTTTTTTGCACAACGAAGTACTCAACTGTTACGTGATATTCTTCCTCAATATCCGCTTTTATTCTGTCAATTTCCGCGAATACGGCGCTCGCGCTGTAATGGGGAAGAACGCGCATATCCATGTAAAAAACATCCTCGCCAGGGATTGTGTTTACATTCGGGACATTCGCTTCTTTTTTTGTCGGCTGAAAAGTGGAATAATCAGGATCAAACATTGGATTGCGGCTGTTAAACTTTCGCCAAAGTCCCCAACGCAAACGCACCGCAAGATCGCTGCCCGCGAGAAAAGCGTTTGCGCCGTCATCAGGTCTTGAACCGTGTGTTTGCTTTCCATGCGTGACAAAGCGCATCCATAAAATATTTTTTTCCGCTACTTCAATGCACTCGCCTTTTGGATCGCCGCCGTCTGGAACAAGCGCCATATCGTTCTTTTGAAACAAATCGGGATGATTTTTTACAAGCCATCCGATACCGTAGGTGGATCCGTTTTCTTCGTCAGCGGCAAACAGCAGCTTGACAGTGCGCGAAGGTTTTATCCCCTGTTCGGTAAAAGCAAGCGCGGCAAGCACGGAAGAAACAAGACCCTGCTGGTTGTCTTCGGTTCCACGCCCGATAAGTTTTATGCCTGTTTTTTTTAACGAAATATCAGGCGGAGAATCCTGCTTTTGAGTGACANTCCACGGATCGCTGTCCCAAAGTTTTTCATCGCCGGGAGGGACAACGTCAATATGACTGATGATCCAAAGNCGCCCTTCCNTANCGCCGCCGCTGCCGTCAATTGTCGCGATCAGGTTGGGACGAACNCCGCCTTTCGCCCTTGCGTCAGGCGCGTCGTATCTTTCAAGTTTTGTTATCCCGTGATCGCGTAACCACTTTTCAAGAAAGACGCACTTGTCAAACTCTCCTTCACCGCCTGATTCGGGTGAAATAGCAGGTCTCTTTGTAAGCTCTGTTTCCAGCTCAACTGCAAGATTGACGGAATTATCAATCCATGAAAATAATTTGTCTTTCATAATATCTCCGTGGTAGATTATTTTTTATAAACGTCCCAACTGGTTTTAATCAGAGTTTCAATATCGGAATATTTTGCTTTCCATCCGAATAATTCACGCGCTAGAGCTGAAGAAGCGGTGAGCTTCGCGGGATCGCCCGCGCGTCTTCCTGTTATCTTTACAGGGACGGGCATGCCTGTGATTTTTCTCGCGGCTTCTATTACTTCTGTTACGGAAAAGCCGTTTTCACTGCCAAGATTAACAGTTACGCTTATATCGTTTTTTGTGATGTGTTCAAGCGCCATAACATGACCTGCCGCAAGATCGCTGACGTGAATATAATCGCGGATACATGTCCCGTCGGGAGTGTCGTAATCGTTTCCGAAAACCTGCATTTCTTTCCGCATGCCGCAGACGGTTTCCATGATGACAGGAAGCAGGTTTGCGGGATTTTGTTCCAACCCTTTTAAGCGGCCCTTCACGTCGTAACCTGCCGCGTTAAAATAGCGGAGGCTTGCGTAACGGATATTTTTCAGTCTGTCATACCAGCTTAAAATGCGTTCGATTTCCAATTTGGTAAAACCGTAGAAATTTTCAGGCGCTGTAGGGTGTTTTTCGTCAATAGGAATATATTGAGGCTCTCCGTAAACGGCGGCGCTTGATGAAAAAACGATATTGTTGATTCCCGCTTCGCAAGCCGCGTTTAAAATATTGATAGTCCCCGCGATATTATTATGTGAATATTTTTCCGGTTTAAGCATCGATTCTCCCGCAGCCTTTGAGGCGGCAAGATGGACAAGCGCGTCAAAAGAGCCTTTTTTCATCGTGTCCAGCAGCAACCGGTAATCGTGAATATCTCCAAGTATAAATTCCGCCTCCGCGAAAAGGTTTTCCTTAAGCCCTGTGGAAAGGTTGTCGTATACAGAACAGCAGGAGCCGCGATCAAGAAATTCCCGCGTAACATGACTGCCGATGTACCCGGCTCCCCCGATAATCAATATGTTCATGCTTTAATTATATCATAAAAGCATATTAAGAAATCATGTTATAAAGGTTTATTCCGTCCTGTACGAAAATAATTGAAATTAATCCCATGTTATTTTATAATCTTATTGTATAGAGTAAAACATGACAGAAAAAGCAAATAATATTATAGATTGCGGGCTGGATATCGGTTCAATGACGGTGAAATGCGTCTTGCTTGAACCGCAAAAAGGCGCGGCTCAATCAGGCGAAAGCTCCCCTCTTAATGAAGAAAACCGCGTTTTATGGAAGCAATACCGCAGGCATAACGGGCATCAAAGGGACTGTGTCAGGGATTTTATCAATCATATTAACGAAAAATTTCCGGACGCGAAACTTCGTATAGCGATAACGGGAAGCGGTTCTAGGGCGCTGAAAGACGTTTTAAACGCGCAGTTTATTCAGGAAGTAAACGCGTTGACGCTTGCCGTGGAAACTCTTATCCCACGCGCGAATTCGGTAATTGAGCTTGGCGGACAGGACGCGAAGATAATCCTGTGGAAAGGCGATAAGGATAACCGGCACACAATAACTTATATGAATGATAAATGCGCGGGCGGGACAGGTTCTACTATTGATAAAATTATGAACAAGATCGGGATTTCGAATGAAGAGGCGGAAAAAGTCACTCTTGAAAATAAACAGATTCATCATATCGCCGCAAAGTGCGGGGTTTTTGCGGAGACCGACGTTGTAGGGCTTCTTAAAGCGGGAATTTCTAAAGAAGAAATATTTATCTCGCTATGCTCCGCCATTGTAAAACAGAATATCGAAGTGCTTGTACACGGAAACGTATTAAAAGATACTGTTTTAATGCTCGGCGGGCCAAACACTTACATTCCCGTGTTACGCGATTTATGGCGAGCGCAGATTGCCGAAACATGGAAGATTCACGGCTTTTCTCCGACAGAGAGCGACTTGGAAAAATCAATTATTCTTCCAAACGATTCGCAGTATTTCGCGGCAATCGGCGCTGTTTTTTTCGCGCGTAAAAATCATAGCTTGCATATTTCAAATGTTGAAGAAAACTGGTATGAAAAAATCGCCGATAAAAACAGAAAGTTCAGCAGTGATGTCAATAAAGGACTCATCGAAAACGAAGAAGAACTTGAAAATTTTACAAAGCTATATTCTGTACCTGAATTGGAAAACCGCGTCATAAAAAACGAAAAGATTGATGTTTATATCGGAATTGACGGCGGCTCGACAAGCACGAAAATCGCGATAATAGATACGGACGGAAGTTTGGTTTATTCGGATTATGTGCTTTCAAACGGCAACCCGCTTGAAGATATAAAATTGTTGTTTAAGAAAATCAAAAATTGGCGTAACGAAAATAACGCGGAGATAAAAGTTTTGGGAGCGGCGGCGACAGGATACGCGTCTTTAATTCTTAAAACGGCACTTAATCTTGATCTTTCTCTTGTTGAAACCATCGCGCATTTTAGATCGGCGGTTGAATTATACGGCGATGTTGACGTGATATGCGACGTAGGCGGGCAGGATATAAAAGTTCTGTTCATAAAAAATAAACGCGTCGCGGATTTCCGGCTGAATACGCAATGTTCAGCTGGAAACGGTTATTTTTTACATTCAATGGCGAATCAGTTTAACGTTCCTCTTGCGCAATACGCGCAATACGCGTTTAAGGCGAAAGCCGCGCCGAAATTTAATTACGGCTGCGCGGTTTTTATGGAACAGGACAGGGTAAATTTTCAGCAGGCGAACTGGAAAAAAGAAGAAATGATGTGCGGGCTTGCCCAGGTTCTTCCGCTTAACATCTGGAATTTTGTCGTGCAGGAAAGCAATTTNTCCAANTTTGGNAAAAAATACGTGCTTCAGGGNGGGACGCAGAAAAACCTTGCCGCTGTAAAAGCGCAGGTTGATTTTATAAAACGAAAAGTGGAAGACGCGGAAATNATCGTTCATAAATACGCGGGGATAGCTGGGGCTGTAGGCGCCGCGCTTGAAGCNAAAAAAAATATAAGCGGCGATACGTCCTTTATCGGAATAGATAAAGCCGCGGATATTTCATTTAACGCGAAAAACGAAGAAGCCACAATATGCAAAAAATGTAACATTCATTGCAAACGGACTTTTATCGAAATAGAGACAGCAGGCTCAGGCGGCGGCGCTCAAAAAGTTTTATTTATTTCAGGTAACGCCTGCGAGAACGGCTCTTCTGAAGACAGCGGTGTTATAAAAGATAAACAGCAAAGATTAAAAGAAGTTTACGCGAAAAATCCGGATATTACGGAGATAGCCGCGCGTGACGCGTTTTCTTATTATGAGTTTGAAAAACTGCCTGAGCACGGCGCGAAAATCGACAGGAATAAATATTATCCCGAATTTTCACAGAGGATATTAAGCCAAAGCGAATGGAAAGCGCCGTTTCAAAGAAGCGGAAAAGACAGGGCGCGTTATACGGTTGGAATTCCAAAACTTCTTAACATGTTTTATTTTACCCCTCTTTTTACCGCCTATTTTCAGACTCTGGGCATCAATGTTGTTTTTTCGGATTTTACAAATCAGAAACTGTGGGAGAACGGCAATAAATGGGGGACAATCGATCCGTGTTTCCCGGCAAAAGTGGCTCCCGCGCATGTTTGGCAGCTTCTTAACACTCAGGGTGTAAACGCCGTGTTTTTTCCGATTATCACGCACCTTGTTTCCGATGTACAGTGCACGCTTGGCAACGCCGCCTGCGTAATTCAAATGGGAACCCCTGAAGTTGTCGAAGCCGTGTTTACAAAAGATAAAGATATTTTTAAAGAGAAAAACATTGAATATTTTGATCCTTCGCTTAATATGGANAGATATGTNGAGGCGTGCGANAAAATGTACAAGTATTTCGCGGAGAAATTGCAAATAACGCGCGATGAAAACGCGTGGGCGTTTAATAACGGCGTAATCGCGTTGAAAAAATATTTAACAAAACAGCGGGAAATCTTCGCGGATACGATGAACAATCTGATTGACGAAGACCGCGTCGGCGTTTTGCTAATCGGGCATCCGTATCATCATGATTTCGGGCTTAACCATAAAATACCGGAAGAGTTCCGCAAGTGCGGTTATCCCGTTTTTTCGATTGAATCAATTCCGACAGACAGCGCGTTTTTATCACAATTATTTGAAAATCCTGGCGATGGTAAAAATATTACCGATGTTTGGTTCCGCAATTTTAACCGGGATACAAACCAGAAAGTTTGGGCTGCGAAAATCGCCGCGCGGCATCCGAATTTGGCAGTCGTTGATTTATCGTCTTTTAAATGCGGACACGACGCTCCGACTTACAATTATGTCGATCAAATTCTTGACGTTTCAGGAACGCCTCATTTTGTTTTTCACGATATCGATCAAAACAGACCAAGTTCTACATTTAAAATCAGAATTGAAACTGCGGATTATTTCTTAAAAGAATATGAAAAAGAAAACCTTAGAGGAAAAAAATGAAAGAAGTAAAACCGCCTAAATATACAAGAAAAGATCAATGGAAAGGATTTAAAAATCCTGTTTGGGATAAAAAAGATAAAAATAAAACATCAATTCTTTTTAATTATTTTGAAGAAAATAAATCTTTCTTTTTACAGGCGTATTTTTANCGAATGGGCTANAAATACCGCGATTTGGGAAATCATACNAAAAATCATTTTCTGCTAGGGCGCGAATACGGAACGCGAATGCAGTGTAACCCCATTTATTTTACGCTTGGAACTTTTATTGACGAGCTTTTACGGATAGAAAAAGAAGAAGGTTTAAGCAAAGAAGAAATCGTTAAAAAATATATTTTTCTTTCAGGCGGAGGGCAATGCGGGCCATGCAGATACGGAATGTACCCGGAAGAATATATAAAAGTCACTAACGGAATGGGTTTTAAAGATTTCAGGATAATGATTTTCAATTCGGATATTGTTCAGGACCCGCCAATGCCTAAAAATTCCGCGTTCAAATTCTCGGTGTATTTTAAAATACACGCCGCCTTATCTTCCATTTTAAGCGATTTTATGCATATTGCGGAATGCGCGATCCGTCCATACGCTAAAGACAAATCCGCCGCGATAAAAGTGTTAGACGAATGTAGAAACGATATTTTAAAAGCGTTTAAAAGTTGTTTTTATCTGTTTGCATTGCCGGCTGCNCTGAGTAAAGCGGGAAAAAAAATCGCGAAAATTGAAACGGTAAAAAANAAACTGCCGTTGATCTTTGTAACNGGAGAAATTTTCGCGAATATGGCTCACGGGGACGCGAACTACGATTTGCGAAGATTCATCGCCGACGAAGGCTGCGAAGTTATCCCCGCAATGTTCACACAACGCATCGTCTATGAAGGATGGAGTAAAAATTACAGGTATTATGAACATTTAAAATACGCAAAAGACGACAAGATGGTAAAATTTTGTAAAAGTTATATCAGAAGGCAAAAGTTTGCGTCAGGCTTTGTAATGGCGGCGTATAATTTTTTAAATTTCTTTTTCAATCAAAAACAATTCGGCGGAAAGGGAGAAATTCACGATTTGGAAGAATTGTCTAAACTTGGCCACGATCATTACCACACTTCGATTTTCGGCGGGGAAGGAAATCTTGAAATAGCGGAAGCGATTCATTATCACGATAAAATTGACGGGTTTATTTCCGTAAAGCCGTTCGGCTGCATGCCCTCAAGCGGCGTTTCGGACGGCATTCAAAGTAAAATAATGGCAATGTATCCGAATTTGAATTTTCTGTCGATTGAAACGTCAGGTGACAACGAGGTCAGCATACTTTCACGCGTCAGCATGACATTGTTCAAGGCAAAACAAAAAATGGAAAAACAGGCGTAAATTTTATAATAGCGAAAAAATTAACTTGAGCTTTCAAGTTGAGAAGCAATCCCTTCCCACTCATGAGTCTTTTTTTCGATAGCGGCGGCGCATTCGTCAAGTTTTTGTTTCACATAACGCGCTTTCTCACCGTTGGAATAAACGTCAGGACGCGCCAATTCCGCTTCAAGGCGCGATTTTTCTTTTTCAAGCTCTTCAAGGCAAGAAAGCGCTTCCGCTTCCTGCCTCTCCAGCCTGCGGATAGCCGCCTGCTTCTGCTTCCCCTCAACCCGTTTCTGCTCGTTAGTCAACTCAGCCTGTTCATTGTTCTTTATTGATTGTTCTTTATTCCCTGTTCTTTGTTCTCTGTTAATTGTTAATTGTTCTTTGTTCTCTGCTGACTCGTTGTTCTTTCTCTCAAGGTAGTACGCGTAATTCCCGTAAAAAAGTTTTACGGCGGAGGGAGAGGAAGCCCCTTCTCCTTGCGTCAATTCAAGCGTTTTTGTGGAGAGGGCTTCCATGAAGGCGCGATCGTGCGAAACAAAGATGATCGTTCCCGAGTATTTTGTTAAAGCGTCTAGCAAGATGTCTTTTGAATATAGATCAAGGTGGTTTGTCGGCTCGTCAAGAACCAGCAGATTCATCGGTTTTAAAAACATTTTTAAAAGGGCAAGGCGGCTTTTTTCGCCGCCTGAAAGAACAGAGACGCTTTTGTACACGTCATCGCCTCGAAATAAAAAAGCGCCGAGCATGTCGCGTAACTTGGGGATAAGGGCGGTCGGCGCTTCCTCTTCCATGAATTCAATAATCGTCTTGGGTGAGTTAAGCGCTTCAGCGGCGTCCTGCGAGAAATACCCCGCCATGACGCCTGTACCGTATCTGACAACGCCTTCGTAATTGCTGTCTACCCCGCAGATTATCCGCAGCAAAGTGGATTTACCCGCCCCGTTCGGGCCCGCTACAACAAGTCGTTCCCCCGCGTCAATGTTAAGATCAAGTGATGAAAGGACGCGCCTTTGCCCGTAGCTTTTCCCGATGCCTTCCAGCGTTAACGCGACATTGCCTGAATGAGGCGGCGGCGGAAAACTGATGTTTATTTTTTTTAACGATTCAGGGATTTCAACGCGTTCCATTTTTTCAAGGCGCTTGATCAATTCCTGGGCGAACGCGGCTTTGCTTGCCTTGTATCGGAAACGGCGTATCAGCGCCTCTGTTTTTACGATTTCTTCCTGTTGCTCGTCGTAACGCTTAATCAGGCTGTCAAGCTCGACGCGGCGCGTTTTTTCGTAAGCTGTATAGTTTCCGGCGTAACGCTTTAAGGTGCCGCCGAAAAGCTCGTATACTTCGTTGACGCATACGTCAAGAAAATATCTGTCGTGCGAAACTAAAAGATAGCCGCCCGTAAAAGTTTCCAGCCATTTTTCAAGCCAGTATCTTGCCTCTATATCAAGGTAATTTGTCG
>JGI24695J34938_10003934_pt1 | contig 10033 bp, 8 predicted proteins | sample TergutCo191P3_FD_34938 | JGI IMG/M metagenome (IMG submission 34938) | reverse complement strand
TGTTTTATTTACAGCCATGAATCTTACCAAGACCTGAGGCATACCGAAATAACCAAGACCCCATGCCATAATACTGATAATCGTTATAACGCTGAATGCTGTTCCTGCCGAAGCAAATTGAGGGACTCCGTTTACCAAACCCGTTTGATTGGCGACGCCGAAGAAATTCATAAAGTCAGGAAAATTTTTAAGGTTTTCCGCGATGCCTGAAAATCCGCCTGCGTGAATTAATCCGAATATCATTACAAGCGAGAGGGATGTTACCATCAGCATACCCTGAACAAGATCAGTTACGCCGACTGCTAAAAATCCGCCTATTAATGTATAAGTCAAAACGACGACAGCGCCGATGATCACCATCAATATCATATTAAACCCGAAAAGATTGTTGAATAATTTTCCGACAACAATAAACTGCGCTCCCACGTAGATCGAAAAGAAAAGCAGACTAATTATCGCGGCGATTGTAAGCAGTACGCGTTTTTTGTCATGGAAACGTTTACTGAAAAATTCAGGCAGAGTTATCGCGTTGTCGGCAATCTGCGAATAAGTGCGCAGCCGTCTCGAAACCAGAACCCAGTTAACCCATGTGCCGATAAAAAGCCCAAGCACAGTCCAAAATGCCTCGCCTAGTCCGAAAAAGTACGCAACACCCGGCAGACCCATAAGAAGCCAGCCCGACATATCCGAAGCCTGCGCGCTTAATGCTGTCAGCCACGGACCAAATCGCCGTTTTGCCAAAAAGTATTCTTCGGGACTGTTATTTTTGTATCGCAGCGAATACCATAAACCCATAAAGATCATTGCCGCCATATACAACCCAAAGCCGATCATCATCTGAAAATTTGTTCCCATAATTCCTCCTGTTATTCTTCAAATCAGCATAATACATATTAAAGGGTAAGGAAATGGCTCCAAAGCCTATTGACATTTTTTTTTATTTTTTATAATCTCCTAATATTAGTCTCCATCGTCTAGCGGTTAGGACACCGGGTTTTCATCCCGGCAACCGGGGTTCGATTCCCCGTGGAGATGTAAGGAAAAACAATTTATGTTTTTCCTTTGGGGGTTCGTTTTGCGAAACTCCATACATGGTATACTGTCGGCAATACGGCTTGAGCCGTCAACATTTCAGAATCAGGAGAGTTAAGTGCCCTGCGGAAGAAAACGCAAACTGCGAAAAATCGCCACTCATAAACGCAAGAAAAAACTGCGAAAAAACAGACATAAGAGCAAATAGGTTCTTTAAACTATCATTTTGGATTCTACCACGAACCATGCTGACTGCGCGTACCTTTCGCAGTCGGGGCAGTTCGTGGTAAATAAATTTATATTTAAGGATTAAGTTATGCATGTATCTGCTTTACAGAAGGTTCGTTATTCTTATGTACCGAAACTTCCTGCAAGTCTTTCAGGTCCGCTCGAAGATTTATCTATAGAAAAAGGAACCCCGACGGAAGCGATTTCCGATAAAGAAGAAATTCGCGGGATTTTTAAAAACACATACGGAAAGCCGATTATCACTTTTGTCAAAGGAAAGCATCATAAAATTAAACGCGAGTTAAAAGTCGGCGTTATTCTTTCGGGCGGTCAGGCTCCGGGCGGGCACAATGTAATTGCAGGTCTTTTTGACGGATTAAAAAAAGCCAGCCCAAGTTCTACGCTTTACGGATTCAAAGGCGGTCCCTCGGGGCTTATCGATAATAAAACAATAATTCTTACAGACGAAATAATCAACGAATACCGCAACACAGGCGGATTTGATATTATAGGATCGGGAAGAACAAAAATAGAAACGCCGCAGCAGTTCGCTTCATCCCTGGAAACCGCGAAAAAACTCGGGCTTGACGCGATTGTCGTAATCGGCGGAGACGATTCAAACACAAACGCGGCGCTGTTAGCTGAATATTTTTTAAACAACGGTACGGCGATACAGGTTATCGGCTGCCCGAAAACAATAGACGGCGATTTAAAAAACGAATACATCGAAACTTCGTTCGGTTTTGATACTGCCTGTAAAACTTATTCCGAACTTATCGGCAATCTTTGCCGCGACACAAACAGCGCTAAAAAATACTGGCACTTTATCAAATTGATGGGAAGGTCTGCAAGCCATATCGCTTTAGAATGCGCGCTTCAGACACAGCCTAATATCTGCCTTATATCCGAAGAAGTCGAAGAAAAAGCGATGTCGATCGATCAGATAGTGGATCAAATTTGCGCTTCGATAGTTAAAAGAGCCGACCTCGGCTACAATTTCGGCGTTGTATTAATTCCCGAAGGTCTGGTCGAATTTATTCCCGAAATGAAAAAATTAATTTCCGATCTTAACGATACAATCGCGGATGATGAAGAAGCTTTTTCCGCCATAACAAATTTTATAGATCAGCTTTATTGGCTTTCCAGCCGTCTTCATGAAACATCATACAGAATCTTGCAGTCGCTTCCGCCGGAAATCGCCAAACAATTTTTGATGGATCGCGATCCTCACGGAAATGTTCAGGTCTCAAGAATTGATACTGAAAGATTAATAATCGGCATGGTAGAAAAAAAGCTTGGTTCCCTGAAAGAGAGCAATAAATACAAGGGAAACTTCAGCGCGTTCGCTCATTTCTTCGGATACGAAGGCCGCTGCGCGTTCCCTTCTAATTTTGACGCGGATTACTGCTACAGTTTGGGTTTTGGCGCGTTTGTTTTAATCGCGTCAGGCTTAACAGGTTATTTATCCAGCGTAAGAAATCTGACAGCTCCCGCTTCTCAGTGGACAGCCGGAGGAATTCCTTTAACAATGATGATGAATCTTGAACAAAGGCACGGCTCTAAAAAACCCGTCATTAAAAAAGCGTTAGTCGATCTTAAAGGAAAACCTTTTAAAACATTTGCCGGTAAACGCGCCGAATGGGCGGAAAGAACCTGCTTCCTTGTTCCCGGCGCTATTCAATATTTCGGTCCTGCCGAATTATGCGACGCGCCGACAAAGACGCTTTTACTCGAACATGAATAAATCTATGAAAAAAAATTTATCAGCCTTATTTTTGGCTGTTATTGCGTTTAACGTTTGGGCGCAGGGTATCCGCGACGCTCAGCCGGTTTCGCCGGGTGCGGATATTCCGCTTAAAAAAGTCGTAATTTTAACATCGGGGCTTGCGTATTACGAACATTCAGGTTCCGTAAACGGAGAAGTCAGAATCGATCTTCCTTTCAGAATTGACGCTGTTAACGACGCGCTTAAAACGCTTGTCATAAACGATCCTTCTTCGGCTAATCCTGTCGTTTCATATCAATCCGAAAATACGCTTTTGCAAACACTGCGGAGTTTAAGCATCGATCTTTCCGATTCGCCCGATATGGCGGTAATTCTTTCAAGACTCAGAGGAGCGGAAGTTACAATAAAAGCGCCGGGTGATTTTACGGGAAGAATCGCCGGAATCGAGTACCGCGCCGCGGAAGGCGGCAGTTTTTCCGTATTGCATGAACCCTGGTTAATCCTAAGCGCGAGAGAAGGGATGATGACTTTCAATCTGAGAGAAATCAATTCGATAAAATTTTCTAATCCTGTAATCGAACAGGATTTAAACCGCGCTCTTGATTTAATTTCTTCATCAAGAAATTTTAATTCGCGTCTGTTATCTGTAAATCTTCCGGGAAGAGGCGGAAGAGATATTACTATAAGTTATGTGATACCCTCGCCTGTCTGGAAAGTTTCATACAGGTTAGATCTCGGCGCTTCAAAGCCTCTTCTTCAAGGCTGGGCAATAGTCGATAATGATTCCGATACGGACTGGAAGAATGTAACATTATCGCTTGTAGCGGGCAGACCTTCGTCATTCGTTCAGAATTTATATCCGCCTTATTACGTGGCGCGTCCTGTGCTGCCGCTTGCGATCGCGGGAACCGCCGAAGCCGCGGTGCATGAGCGAAGCACTCCTGTGTATGCGACAACACAAAGCATGGCGGATAATGCTGTCCGCGCAAGATCATCTGTTATGATGGAATCCGAAGAAATGTATTTAATGGATACATCCCCTTCTCCCGCTTTATCAGGAGGCGCCGTTCAGACAGCAGCCGGAAGCGCGGCGGGAGGTCAATTTGAATTTACGATTAGAACTCCCGTCACTCTTGACCGCAGAATGAGCGCGATGCTTCCGTTAGTTGAATCCGCGATCGAAGCGCGCAAAATTTTAATTTACGCGAACGGATCTTTCCCGCGCCTTGGAGCCGAAATTACAAATTCGAGCGGCATGAAGCTTCCCGCGGGACCTGTCACTGTTTACGACAAGGTTTATGCCGGAGACGCGCTTTTGGATTTCTGGAACGAAAATGAAAAAAGATTGATATCATTCGGCGAGGATCTTTCAGTTACAGCTTCTGTAAGCGATACAAGCGCAAGAATCGTAAGCGCTGTGACTGTAGCAGGCGGCGTTATGACAATTAACCGCAATCAGACTTTTTCTAAAACATACTCATTTATTAATTCTAGTTCGGAATCAAAACCGCTTGTGATCGAACATACAAAAACATCGAATACGGAGCTTGTATCTCCTTCGGCTTCAGAACAGACGGCGGCGATTTACCGGTTTAATTTGACACTGCCGGCTAACCGCGAAACGAGTTTAACTGTCAGCGAGCGCCGTCCAATCGCCGAAAGAATTACGCTCTTGTCGCTTCGGCCAGAAGTATTTTTAAGTTATTCAAGCAATCAGGAAATCCCCGAAAATGTCCGCCGCGCTTTACAGCGGGCAATAGAATTAAAGCAGGCGTCAGACGCGGCTAATTCGGCAGTAAGAGTAATTGACGAACAGCGCAGCGGATTAATCGCCGATCAGGACAGAATCAGAAGAAACCTCGAAGCCGCGGGAAGCCAGACACAGCAGGGGCAGGAATATTTAAGGCGGCTTACTTCTTTAGACAGCGAAATTGACGCGCTGAAACCGAATTATGACANAGCTTTGGCAAACGCAAGAGCGGCGCAGCAGGCGTATGAAAACTATGTTAACGGATTAAATTTACAATAACGTTCAGAGGTTAGTAATGTTAATCATAAAAATACAGCCGCGCTTCGGCGATATTGACGGATTAGGGCACGTAAATAACACAGTTCTTCCTGTTTGGTTCGAGATGGGAAGAACGGATATCCTTCGTATTTTCGATCCGAATCTGACGCTGGATAAAAAAGTTTTTCCTTTAATCATGGCGCATTTAGATTTTGATTTTTTATATCAGATATATTTTCGTTCGGAAGTTGAAATAAGAACAAGCATTTCGAGAATTGGTACAAAATCATTTACAGTACATCACGAAGCCTGGCAGGAAGGCCGTTTATGCGTTAAAGGCGACGCTGTAGTTGTCCACTACGATTTCAACACAGAGCAAACTACGCCGATCCCCGAAGACAAAAAAAAGTTTCTGCTTGAACATTTTATCGCCGAAGAAAAATAATTTTTTTTTCTTCATTCTTCTTTCTTAAAAACTATCCTTAATTCATCGAGTTGTTTTTGGTCTACTTCCGAGGGGCAGTCGTCCATCGGGCTTACGGCGAAAGAATTTTTTGGGAAGGCTATTACATCTTTAAGCGATGTGACGCCGGACATAATCATAACAAGGCGATCAAGACCGGGAGCGATTCCGCCGTGGGGAGGAGCGCCGTATTTGAAGGCTTCCGTTAAAAAACCGAATTTTTTTTCTGCTTCTTTGGGATCGATTCCGGCTATTTCGAAAACACGCCTTTGCATCGCAGCGTCATGAATACGAATAGAGCCTGACGCTAATTCGTAGCCATTTAAAACAAGATCGTAAAGGTCTCCTTTAACGCTGCCGGGATCGCTTTCCATTACCGCGTGATATTTGTCCTGCGGCCATGTGAATAAATGATGAGCAGCTTCCCATTTTTTTTCTTCTTCGTTGTATTCAAACATCGGAAAATCCACTATCCAGGCAAACTCAAATTTTGATGTGCCGCATAACGCTAAATCCTTCCCGAGTTTTGAACGCACTGCGCCTAGCGCGGTATTCGCGACCCTGCGGTTAGCGTCTGCGAGCATTAAAATTAAATCCCCCTTCCCTGCTCCAAGCCCGGAAATAATTTCCGATGCGTTATCTGTAAAAAATTTGGAAGCTCCGCCTTCCAGCGTTAACTGTTCATCACCGGCTACCTTCATCCACGCCATGCCTTTTGCCTTGTAAATTTTTGCGTGCGCTTCAAGTTCTTCGATTTGTTTCCGCGAATAATCCGCTTTGCCTTTTACTACAAGCGCTTTTACCGCTCCTCCCTGCGAAAGCGCGTCTTTAAAAGCCTGGAACGTGCTCTCTTTTGCAAAACCGCCGAAGTCCGTTAGCTGCATATCAAAGCGCAGATCGGGTTTATCGCTGCCGTAAAGTTCCATAGCTTCTTCCCACGAAAGACGGCGGAAAGTTTTAGGAAGATCGATATTCATCGCCTTTTTAAAAACATGGTTCATCATGCCTTCCGTCATTGCTAAAACATCGTCTCTCGAAACAAACGACATCTCAACATCGATTTGAGTAAACTCAGGCTGCCTGTCTCCGCGTGAATCTTCGTCGCGGTAACAGCGGGCGATCTGAAAATATTTATCAAAACCAGAAACCATTAATATCTGTTTGTATAACTGCGGCGACTGGGGAAGAGCGTAAAATTTTCCCGGATACAGCCTTGAGGGAACAAGATAGTCGCGCGCTCCTTCGGGAGTTGATTTAATAAATGTGGGAGTTTCAATTTCGTAAAAGCCGTTAGCTGTCATCCACTCGCGCACTGCGAATGTAATTTCGCTTCTTAATTTAATCCTGTTTTGCATCCCGGAAGACCGCAGATCGAGATAACGGTATTTTAACCTTAAATCCTCGTTCGCCTTGCTTTCTTCTTCAATCTGAAAAGGCAGAACTTCGCTTTTATTTAAAATGATAATATTTGAGGCGTGAACTTCGATTTCGCCTGTTTCCATCGAGGGATTAATCATGTCATCGGGGCGCGCGTTTACTTTACCCTCAACGGCGATGCAGTATTCATTGCGAAGCTCGGCGCAGACGGCGGCAAGAGACGTGTTTTTTTCCGTATCAATTGTAATCTGCGTTATGCCGTAACGATCTCTTAAATTAATAAAAAAAATACCGCCGTGATTACGCTTGCGATGAACCCATCCGTTTAAAATAACAACACGATCCGCGTCGCTTTTTCGTAATGCTCCGCAGTCACAATTTCTTTTCATAACTTTCATGATATTCTCCGTTAACAAACCGCATTATATAATTTTTTTTATTTTTATGCTACAATGAAAAATGCGTTTTGAATTGAATGAAATATTAACAAACGAGATTCTTTTTTACATGGAAAATCAAGACGGCGAATTTTTTCTTGACACCAAAGAATTAATTATAATAGATATATATAATAAAACAGGCGATGAAGAGCCTGACCTTATCGATGACGACAGGTATATATCGATTCCTCATTGGGAACCTAAAGACGGCTACCGTTTAATGGGAAAATTCGCGGCGGGTCTAAAAAATCCTGTTGTGCGCCATGAGCTTGACGAAGCGCTTAACCGAAGCAAAGGCGTTTTTAAAGCTTACAAAACCGCGCTTGAACAATATCCAAAAACAGAAAAATTGTGGTTCAAATACAAAGAACGGCAAATGAAAAATGAAGTTATCTCATGGTACAATGCGCTAAGGGAGGAATGGGGGTTAAAGCCGATAGGAGCGGAACCGGAAGATTATTCGTCGCTTATTTTGGAAGATTTTATTTTTAAGGAAGAAGAGAATATTTTTTGTATAACCGCGGAAAATTCAGACGGAGAAAAAGCAGGCGGCATTAGTGCGGAACTTTTTAATGCAGGGCTTAAAATTAAAAATATCGAAGTAAAACCTGAATACAGAGGTATGGGTTTAGGTAAAATCCTAATCGCCAAACTCATTGAAAAAGCCGACAGGCAAAAACTGGATGTAACAATAGACTTACCGGCAGAAACAGATTTTTTTGCAAGATCGCTGTTACTCGAAAACTTCAAACTTTGTTCGCAAAAATTTATCAGAAAATATTCTGACGGAATTTAAGCAGTACGGCTCACTCTGTCAGGTCTTAAAACTTCGGCGCCGTTGCGGTATACGTGCTTTGGCTCTGCTCCTTCTTCAAGATAACAATGAATGATAACACGGACAGTGCGTTCAAGCGAATTACCGCAGTCCGGTTCGAGGACAGAAAAAAGAGAAAGCTCCCCTGCTCTGCCGTTTTTCCTCAGCGCTGTTGACGGATTTAGAGCGTTAAGGTCAGCTGTTACAGAAAATATCACAGAGACAATTTCGCTCTCTTCAAGATTATTTGCACGTAACAACTCGTCATACATATGCGATATCTGCGTTATAATATCGTTTTGAGTGTTCTCGCATTGAGATGCGCCTCTTAGGGCAAAAAGTCTTTTCATATATTACCTCTTGAAAATACAGTAATCAAAGATTCCAAAAAAATTACGCTTAAGCTGTAAATAATAAATAAAACCGAAGGAATTATTTTTAATGATCTCGAAGCTCTGCGCCGCCTGAAAAAATAATAAACGCTTTCAAACAATTTGTAAAAGGCGCAGACGCAGACCATAAATGACGAGTACCATAAAATTCTTAAGAGCAGAATTAAAGTCTCATCGGAATAATCAAGATCAATTAAATAAATTATCAGAGTAATAAAAGAAATTCCGAAAGAAATCCATAATATCCAGATAACCGGTTTTTTGCTTCTCCTGTCGCGCAGCCGCGTGATTTTTTTTTCGGATTTTTTCTGTTCTTCATTCATTTTATTTTCGGTATTTACTCTTTATCTTTTTCTGTTTATAATTATAGTACAGTATGAAAAAGTTTTTTATAGTCCTTTTAATATTGATTGCACTTGGCGGCGCAGCGTTTTTCGTCGGATGGGTGCAGTTCGCTGTACCTCCGGGGCAATTCGGCGTTGTTAGTTCTAAAACACACGGAATTGATCCTCTTGTGGTTAAATCGGGAGAATTCCGCTGGATATGGTACAAATTAATTCCGACAAATGTAAGAATTGCCGTTTTCAGCCTTGAACATTCAAAATATACTATCGATTTTAACAGCGCGCTTCCTTCGGGCGACACATACGCTTCGTTTATCGGAGCGGCTAATGCGAATTTTTCGTGGAACCTTCGCGGCGAAATTACTTTTATTATTAACCCCGAAAAACTCGTCGTTATTACAGAAAAAAATAATCTTGAAAATCAAGACGATCTGGAAAAATATTCGGAATCAATCGCGAAAAATATCGAATTAATTATTATAAACACGTTATCATCAGCCGACAGCGATCGGTTGGAAAAAATTATGGCGGGAAATACAGATTCCGGGTTGAAACAAGAAATTTCGGAGAAATTTCCGGAAATAAAAGATTTTTCCTTTGTGATTCATTCTGCCAAATTCCCGGATTTTATACTTTACAGGCAGTTACGCATCTTATACGAAGATTTTATCTCTAAGCAAAGAGAATATATCGCTTCTTCATTCGGAACAAGAGCGGAAAGCCACATCGAATCGCAGTTTCGCTTTGAAGAATTATCAAAATACGGCGAATTATTAACCAAATACCCGATTTTATTGGAATATATTGAACTTGAACACACTATTTCCGGCAATTAGTAACCCGACCGCCTTGTATGTTGTTGAATAAAGTAAGATAATAAAGCTTGATCCAAAACTCGGTTAGTTTTGTATAAGCCCGAATGAATGTTTTAAGGAGATTCTATGTGCAGGAAACTGCGTTGCATTGTTATATTTTTGCTTTTTTTCAGTCTGCCTTCTTTAATTTTCGCTCAGGATGACCCCTCGGTTGAAACAGACTGGGATAATTACGAATATGATTTATATTCCGCAGGCGATCAGACTTTTATGATTTCGCTCGGTATGGTGATTCCGCTTGCGTTTACTCATAACGGCAATACCATAAAAAATAATATTGAGCCGCCCATCGGCGGGAAAGGCTCGCTAGTTTACAATTACTTTCTGGCTTCAA
>JGI24695J34938_10003932_pt1 | contig 10034 bp, 10 predicted proteins | sample TergutCo191P3_FD_34938 | JGI IMG/M metagenome (IMG submission 34938) | reverse complement strand
ACCGCCATTGGTATCCAAGCGATTAAGCAAGGAAAAGTCGGCGCGGTTTTACTTGCCGGGGGAATGGGGACGCGTTTAGGTTCCGAGAACCCGAAAGGGATGTATGATATCGGATTGAATAAGACCGTCTATATTTTTCAGCGGTTATTCGAAAATTTGCTGGATGTCGTCAAGCAAGTCGGCGTATTCATTCCTTTCTATATCATGACCAGCGATAAAAACCATGATACGACGATCGCTTTCCTTAAGGAACATCATTATTTTGGTTATGACGAAACCTACATCTCATTTTTTAAACAGGATATGGCTCCTGCCACGGATTATCAAGGCAACGTCTTATTGGAGTGCAAAGATACAGTTTCTACTTCCCCGAATGGAAACGGCGGTTTTTATATCTCAATGAATAAATGGGGAATTGCCGATAAAATCAGGGAAAGCGGGATTGAATGGCTTAATATCTTTGCCGTCGATAATGTTTTACAACGGATTTGTGATCCTTGTTTTATCGGCGCGACATTAAGCAAAGGTTGTGTCTGCGGCGCTAAAGTAGTACGCAAGAATGCCCGCGATGAAAAAATCGGCTATATTTGTCTGGAAGATAAACGCCCTTCGATTATTGAATACTATGACATGACTGATGAACTGATGGATGCAAAGGACGAAAAAGGCGAGCCCGCATATAATTTCGGCGTCATTCTTAACTACCTTTTCAATGTCAAAAGCCTTGATGAAATCATGGCCAAAAACTTGCCGATGCATGTTGTCGAAAAGAAAATAAGCCATCTTGACGCTGACGGGAATATTGTCAAGCCTGACGCGCCGAACGGATATAAATTCGAGCAATTGGTACTTGATATGATTCATGAACTGGAAAGCTGTCTCCCTTATGAAGTCGTCAGGGAGAATGAGTTCGCACCGATTAAGAATCTGACAGGGGTCGATTCGGTAGAAAGTGCAAGAAAGCTTTGTTTGGATATTGGGATAGATTTGTAAATGGGTGTCATTCATAATTTCGGAGGAAAAGTATGTCAATATTAGTCACAGGCGGAGCCGGGTATATCGGAAGTCATACGGTTTTAGAGTTACAAAACGCAGGATATGATGTCGTGGTAGCGGACAATCTATCAAATTCCAGCCGCACAAGCCTTGAACGGGTAAGGGATATTACGGGGAAGGAAATCACTTTTTATGAAGCGGATATCCTTGACCGTGATGCCTTACGTAATATTTTTGCCAAAGAAAAAATAACTGCTTGCATACATTTCGCAGGGCTTAAATCTGTCGGCGAATCTGTCGCGAAACCGCTAGAGTATTATCAGAATAATATTGCCGGGACTTTAGTATTGGTCGATGAAATGAAACGTCAAGGGATCAAGAATATCATTTTTTCCTCATCCGCAACGATTTACGGCGATCCCGCTTTCGTTCCGATTACCGAAGAATGCCCGAAAGGAATTTGTACTAATCCCTACGGATGGACTAAATCAATGCTTGAGCAGATTCTAATCGATATGCAGACGGCTGATCCTGAATGGAATGTGATTATTTTACGCTATTTTAATCCTGTCGGCGCTCATGAAAGCGGGATGATCGGCGAAGACCCGAATGGGCTTCCGAATAATCTGATGCCTTTTATTTCGCAGGTTGCTGTCGGTAAGTTACCTGAGTTAAGTGTTTTCGGTGATGATTATGATACGCCCGACGGTACGGGAGTACGGGATTATATACATGTAGTTGACTTAGCAGACGGGCATGTTAAGGCGCTTAAAAAAGTTTCGGAGAATGTCGGGCTTAAGATATACAATCTGGGTACGGGAACAGGGTATAGTGTCCTTGAGATGGTGAAGAATTTCGAGTCGGTCACCGGGGTAAAAGTTCCTTACGCTATCAAAGCGCGCCGCCCGGGTGATATCGCGGCCTGCTATGCAAATGCCGACAAAGCCAAAGCCGAACTTTCCTGGGAAGCCAAGTTCGGAATTAAGGAAATGTGCGCCGATGCGTGGAATTGGCAGAGTAAGAATCCTAATGGTTATGGTTCGTGAGGGAGTGACATAAGCATTTATTCCAATATTTCCGCAAAAAATGTATATTCGTAAAAGTAACATTCTTCCACTAACCCATCATGCTTATATACATCATATGCTAAGATATTTCCTTCCCAATCAAATTTACTGATCGTAGTAAGGAATGATTCATGATAGGCAAATGAAGTCCAATTTCCTTCTTCATCATGCTCATTTATAATCGAATAAAGGATGCTTCCGTCAAAATCATAACGATATTCCGTCAGCAAATTACCAGTCGCAAAATCAAATACACGCCTGACTGATTCGTACTCATTTTCTTCATCATTACTTATAAATTCAATAACAACATTTCCATTGTGGTCATATTCTTGTCTTTGGTAGGACTCAATGGCGTTACCGTCTTGGTCAAATTCAGATATCGTGATATTGATTACACTTTCAATATCATTATATTCATATTTCTTATAACCGATTAGCTGTTCGTCGGTATCGTAATTATGGATTTCAATTAATCGATCCAATTCATCATATTCGCTAATATCATATGCAATCATGATTCCGTCACGGTTAAACTCCCGTCGTGATTTACTGTTCCATGTCTCATTGAATTGGTATAATTCACGCAAATATATGACGTCATCTTTATATAAGAATACGCGAATTTCATGTAAAACGACATCATCATCTAATATTTCACTATATTCCCAAAAACTATAATCAAGTAACGCTCCGTCAATATCATAATTGTAGATAGCTTGCTTATTCCCATCAAAATCATATTCTTCCAGGGATTGCAAAAAATATCTTTCACTGCAATCACTCTTATATGTCATAACGGACATAATTTTCCGTTTCTCGGCCTCTTCAATATCTTCTTCGTCAGCTTCCTCTTCTTCATCTGCTTCTTCTGCTGTTTCATGCCACTGTTCAATGGTTTCCCATCCCGCATTACGCCCTTCAACAATACCATATTCCAGATAGTGTGCAGGATAGGCATCAAGATTATCGCCGAAAGCATTTTCTAAGTCGTCATACCGGTTACGGTAAGACATCAAATTAAAATCTTTACTCGCCGATCTTCCTTCATAGCGTCCGTACTCCAGATAATGTGCCAGCATTAATTCTTCACTATAACCAAACACTTCGACGACATCAGGATTGTTTTCCGCATAATAAACAGGATCAAAGATTTGTTGTGCGGCTTCCGTTCCGACTGCACTTAAACCAAGAATTGTATTTATCCAAAACGCTCCGATGCATAATAAAATAATTATTTTTTTTAGATATGTATTTCTATTTTCCCTCATATTATAATCCCCATGATTCGCAAGCAGAGCTTGCGAACTGAAAAATAAATTAAACTTCCATTGGCTGCTTCAAGATGTCATCTCTATACTAATTCTGTATTATTATCTTACTAGAAATAGTCCAAAATTTCAAGTATTTTTAGCTATTTGTGCTATTAATTTGCTATTTTCTTTGTTATTCACGGTCAATCTTTCGCAAAAAAGACTGCTGTAACCAAAAATCAGTTACAACAGCCTGCTAATTTAGTATTAAATTTAACCAAATAAAATCTTTACAAGATCAAGCGGATCAACGCTCTTTCCTTCTTTATAAACACGCATATTGCCGCCGGAAATTTCGTCAACCAAAAGAACCTGACCATTGTTGTTGCCGAACTCCAACTTAATATCGATAAGTTCTAAGCCATATGTCGCAAGATCATCTTTGAGGATTTTGCAGATGGCTTTGGTTTGGCTTTTAAGTGAATCATATTCTTCATTGGTAAGGATACCGAGCATCGCCAGCGCATCTTTTGTGATAAGCGGATCATCCCTGTCGTCGTCTTTTAAGGTAATTTCAATGAGAGAATCTAAGACTTGACCTTCTGTGACATATAAGCCGTAACGGCGAAGGAAACTGCCGACCGCTTTAAAGCGGCAAATAACTTCAATCCCTTTACCATAAGGCTTCACAGGTAAAACTTCCATCGTTCTATTTTCGATATCAGCATTTACATAGTGGGTTTTGATACCTTTTTCTTTTAATAAATTGAAGAAATACTGAGTCAATCTGAGTCCGCCTTGACCCATACCATCTATTGACAATCCGACTTTATTCGCCCCGGGATCAAAAACTCCGTCTGTTCCTGTAACATCGTCCTTGAATTTCAAGCAATAATTTCCATTTTCCAGTTCAAAAACATCTTTCGTCTTGCCATTGTACACTAGTTTCATAAAATAATACACTCCTTTTCATCTATGCAACACTTAAATTGCATGTCCTTGTTAAAACTCCATGGAAATTATAACATAGGATTGCCTTTTTTTACAATATATTCTTTTCATTTTCAAGATTTCGCGGGAAATCCCTCATTACTGTATGACAGTAGCAATACCTCGGCGATTTTCAAGTCTTCCCGAGTGGTGACTTTGATATTTTGATATGACCCAAGGATTAATTTTACTTTGGTTTTTGTGAATGTTTCGACGACCATTGCATCATCTGTAACGATACGCACGGATTCTTGCGTCATAAGTTCTTGATAACCTTCTCTTATCAATGAAGCCGCGAATACTTGCGGTGTCTGGACAGCCCATAACATCCTGCGGTCAGGGGTTTCGCCGACTAAATTCGCTTCATCAATGCGCTTAATCGTATCTTTTACAGGCATCCCGACAACTATTGCGGGATGACTCCTAACTTCTTCGGCGGCGCGGCTAATAATATCTTCATTAATTAAGGGACGGGCGCCGTCATGGATAAAAATGAAATCGCTGTCAGATGCTCCGTCAGCGTTTATTCCATTATACACAGAATGATACCGCTCTTTTCCGCCGACGACAATGTCGGTTATTTTTGCGATTTGATATTTATCTATTATTTCATTTTTTACATAATCATAGTCGGTTTCATTGATGACGATAATTATATTGTTAATGTGAGCCGAATCAGCGAAAGCTTTTAAGGAGTAATATAACATCGGCTTGCCGTTTATCAGCAAATATTGTTTCGCCTTTTCCGTTTGCATCCGCTTACCCTGCCCGGCTGACAGGATGATTGCCGTTGACTTCATGCTAATTCTCAACCTCTTCTCACATCAATATAAGTAACCGTTTTATCAGAGTGGTTTTTTACGTCACTTTGCAATAATGAGTTACTTGTCCCCTAACCGTAAACCGGGTATTGCATTCAAATCATAACCGCTGAAATTGCCCTTAAGATACTCATAATAGCCTGCCCACGCAATCATCACCGCATTATCAGTACAATATTTAGGCGACGGGCTATAGAATCTCATCCCCTGCCCTTCACATTTATTCTCAAACTCTGCCCGAAGTGACGAATTAGCCGCTACGCCTCCCGCAATCGCAAACGTGTTAAACCCGAAATCCTTAACTGCCTTAAGCGAATGACCGACCAAAACATCGGTCACTGCCTTCTGAAACGAAGCCGCCAAATCAGCAGTATTTATTTCTTCGTTTTTCATCTTCGCGCCATTTATATAATTAAGTACCGCTGATTTTAAGCCGCTAAAGCTAAAGTCATATTCATTGTCATCAACCTGCGCGCGCGGAAAATGAATCGCTTCGGGGTTTCCGCCTTTGGCATGTGCATCAATCGCCGGCCCGCCGGGATAACCTAACCCTATCGCCCGTGCCACTTTATCAAAAGCTTCCCCCGCGGCATCATCCCGCGTCCGCCCGATTACCTCATAAACGCCATGGTCTTTCACGACTACCAGATGAGAATGGCCGCCCGATACCACCAGACATACAAACGGCGGTTTTAACTCCTTGTGCTCAATAAAATTAGCGCAAATATGCCCTTCGATATGATGAACGCCAATCAGCGGAAGTCCCGCCGCAAACGCCAGCGCTTTCGCGAACGATACCCCCACAAGTAAAGCCCCTACCAAACCGGGGCCATAAGTTACCGCGACAGCAGTGATATCATTAAGCGTGACGCCCGCTTCATCCAAAGCCTGTTGGGTTACTTGGTTTATCTTTTCAATATGCTTCCGTGAAGCTATTTCAGGAACAACACCGCCATATTCAGAATGTAATTTTATTTGCGAATAAATAATATCAGATAAAATCTCACGGCCATCTTTAATAACTGCACAAGCAGTTTCGTCACAAGATGTCTCGATCGCCAGAATTAAAACTTCTTTCATGAGTATAAAATCTCCGGTATTTCATCACTATACATCGGCTCAAGCCAAGGATAATGAAAACTTTAACTAAAACTATTCATCAAAAACTTGCCACCCAAGTATCCGCCAGCGGCCGCCTTCATCTTTTCTCAGCAAAAATTGGTGGTCTACCGAAAGTAAATCGGTACCGCTTCTTAATGTAAACAGACAATGTAATCCTGCATAATCCAAACCGTCTTCGGTGTAATATTTCACATCAGTAGAACTTGAAACAATAAAAGATGAAATCGTTAATCCTTTTTTCCGATTCGCTTCAATATCATATTGCAAATTATCGAGATATAAATTCCATGGATTTTCCTCCATCAACTCCAAATCATATAATGCATATAACTGTTCGCCAAGCTTTTCAAATTCTGCATTCGTGTATTCTTCATTATAAAGGCATTTGGTAACATCAGCAAAAAAGGTAACTAATTCCTTCGGGGTCGGGGGGTAACGTACATCAATATTGCGATTAATAAGTTCATGAACTCTGGTGACTTTCGTGCTTTCGTCACTGCTGCTTCGGGCTTTTATATTAGACAGATAAAAATAAACACTGGTAACCAATGCCGCAAGTAATATAAATACTACTATTATTTTCATATATTTCATCGGCTTCTCCTGCAATGCGCACTAAAGATGCGCAGTTCTAACGTCATTATATCATAGCCCATCGCTTTCTTCAAACAATAATTCGACTGTCTTGCCATCCTTACCTGCATGTGCATTCGGAAAAATATCGCGGACGGCTTTCATGAATACCTCGGGTTTAAGCAGGGACGGGCTGTAATGCGTCAGCCATAACTCTTTAACTCCCGCTGCCCGTGCCAGACGAGCGGCTTCATAGAAAGTCATGTGCTTATACTCTTTTGCTTTTTCCTTCTTCTCAGGCTCGCCGTACATTCCCTCACAAATAAACAAGTCCGCTCCTTTGGCATTATTAACAATTGCTTCGATCGGTCTTGTATCGGTCGTATAGGTAACATGCAAACCCTTCCGCGATGAGCCAAGCACCATTTCCGGCGTCAAAACTTTTCCGCCGTCAGCGGTGATTATCTCACCTTTTTGAAGGCGGTTCCAATATTTTTTTTCTATTGAAGCCGCTTCGGCTCTTTCAACGCTAAAACGGCCAATCCGCGAAACCTTAATCGAATACCCGTAACAGGCAATATTATGAGCAACACGAAAAGCTTCCAGATTTAGATCATCTAAAAGCTTGATCGTTTCTTCTTTTTCCGTAATTTCATGATAATTAATTTCAAAAGGCAGTTCGGGGGCAATTATCCGCAAAGCCGTTACCACTCGCTTTAAACCTTTCGGCCCCACGACAAGAAGCGGTTCTGTCCGCTCTGCATTTCCCATTGTGAGAAGCATTCCGGGCAGTCCGCTGATATGGTCGGCATGATAATGGGTAAAGCAAATCACGTCAATCGGATTCGGGCTCCAACCCTTTTCCTTAAGCGCGATTTGTGTGCCTTCACCGCAATCAATTAAGATACTTTTGCCATTATAACGAACCATCAAGGATGTGAGCCACCGATAAGGCAGCGGCATCATTCCCCCTGTTCCAAGTAAACAAACATCAAGCATTTAGTAAGATACCTCGTAACTTATAAGACCTCAACCGCTTTACTGATTTCGGGAGGAATCAGAAAACTATTCGTGATTTCATCATAGCAGTCTTCACACAAATCAAAAGAATGGATTTCGCCGTCCTTATGGCTAAAATACCCAAACTGATACTCAACTTCATAAAGGCCTTCTTTGATAATATTGTTCTCGACATTAATGACTTTCTTGCATTTGTTGCAAATTACCGTAAAGATTTTTTCCTGATCATGATTTTCATATATACGCATCAATTTTCCTCCCCATGCGGTATAATTGCTTCATGCCATTGTGAATCGAATGACATATTTGATTCGGTAATTCAATTATATCGCAAAATTAGGCGAAATCTAGTGGTAATTGCTACATAAATATTGGTATAATAAAGCATCTTCGGTCGGTTTTTCATAAAAATCCGCACGTTTTCCGACGAATTTGAAGCCGATGCTTTCATACAAACTTATCGCCGCAGAATTTGTGACACGAACTTCCAATGAATAAATTTCCACCGCTTCTTTGGTGTCATTTATCATAAAATCTATCATTTTTCTGCCGATTCCGCGTCTTTGATAAGGAACATCAACTAAAAAATTGGTAATCTGAGCATCGCCCTTAATATTTCTCATCCCAATCGCGCCAATCGGTTTCCCTTTAATTTCCGCCACATAATAGTGCGCAAATTCTTCGCTAACCATTGCTAAAAAATCTTCGGCTTTCCACGGCATAGAGAAAACACGGCTTTCTATTCGGCTTATCACTTCAATATCCGCAGCCGTCATTGGACGGATATTCACGTCCGGCTTGGTTTTATCGGCTTTTTCGCGCTCCGCTTGTGACATGCGGTAATAAATCGGCGCATGATTTGATGCATCAACGGTTTTTCCTTCTTTTAGATGCTTCATGGCTAAAACTGCCATTGATGCCGCGCGCTGACGGTTTTGGTGCGCAGGAGCCAAGTGATAAGGAACTGTCAGTAATGATTTTAACATTTCTATATAGACAGCTACACCGTCGCCGATAAGAATTACTTCTCGGTTTGTTTGATTTAGCATGGTGCTGATTTCATCAATTGAAATTACGCATCCCGACAGTAAAGCCGACAATTCATAGTTATTAAATTCATAAATCCCCGTATATACTTGATTACGGCGAGCATCCATCAGGGGGCAAATTAGTTTATCGGTTCCGTAGAGATTGTAAGCCAATGCTTCCAACGTGGATATTTCAACCAAAGGTATGTTAAGCGCAAAACCAAACGCTTTCGCCGTTGACGAACCGATCCTAAGCCCTGTAAATGAGCCGGGCCCTGCGGCAATCGCAATCGCATCAACTGTTTCTAAAGATAGCTCGGTCATTTTCTTAATTTCATCAAGCATCGGAAGCAGTGTTTGTGAATGGGTCTTTTTATATTGGATATTGTACTCGGCAATCAGCAGTTCATCTTCGACGATAGCGACGGAAGCGACTAATCCTGAGCTGTCTATTGCTATAACTTTCATATTTGTGTGATTTCGGAAACAGTAATAAGGCGGTAATCGAATCCTTTGTCCGAATCTTTCCTGATTTCTATTTTTATGTATTCGGCGGGTAAAATTTCTTCTATTAAATCAGCCCATTCAATCAATGTTATGCCGTCGCCGTATATGTATTCATAATATCCTGTTTCGTCCATTTCGCGGATGTCACTGATGCGGTATACGTCGAAATGATTAAGGGGGATGCGCCCGCTATCATACTGATGAAGAATGACAAAAGTCGGGCTTGAGATTAGCTCATCAATTCCGAGTCCGACGGCGATTCCTTTTGCTAAAACGGTTTTACCGCAACCGAGGTCGCCGATCAGGGTGATTACATCGCCGCTTTTCGCTTGCAAGCCAATGTTTTTACCGATTATGAATGTTTCTTCGTTATTATTTGATTCAAAGATTTTGGGTTCCATAAAATAACTTTCATGATTATATAATAGGAAATTGCTGTCACGTAAACCGGGCGCCACTTTTCACTTCATGTTTTTGATCTTTGCCGCCGGCATATTGGTGATTATTGTGCTTTTGAGAAGTTCGGCATTGCCGCCGAGATCTTTTCGGGGGAGAATCCAGGCATTTACGGGGGATGTGTAAATGAGGATGCTTTTTTTTGTGGCAATGACTCTGAACAGTTGCTCCCATAGGACGAAAACGACATCATCGCCTTGT
>JGI24695J34938_10003931_pt1 | contig 10040 bp, 7 predicted proteins | sample TergutCo191P3_FD_34938 | JGI IMG/M metagenome (IMG submission 34938) | reverse complement strand
GGAAAACGCAAGCAAGGCCAAAACGGCGTTCCTGGCAAGAACAAGCCACGAAATTCGTACTCCCATGAATGCGATTTTGGGTGTTACGGAAATTCAATTGCAAGATACAGCAATTTCCACTCATATAAGAGAAGCCTTTTTGATGATTTACAATTCTAGCAATTTGTTGCTTGGAATTATAAACAACATACTGGATTTGTCAAAAATTGAAGCCGGTAAAATGGAATTGGTATTCACAAAATACGATATTGCAAGTTTGATAAATGATGTTGTTCAATTGAATATAATGCGGAACAGCAAGCAGATAGAGTTTGAGCTTCAAGTTGACGAAAATGTACCAGCAGAGGTGATAGGCGATGAAATTCGCGTTAAGCAGGTTTTGAACAATCTGCTTTCCAATGCTTTTAAATATACTAAAAAAGGCAAGGTTAAATTGTCTGTTACTGCAGATGTGTCAAGAGAGAAAAAATATGCGTCCATAATTTTCCATGTTAGCGATACCGGACAGGGCATGACGGAAGATCAGGTGAGCAATATATTTACAGAATATGCCCGTTTTAATTTGGAAACCAATCGCTCTATTGAGGGTACCGGGCTTGGCATGAATATTGTGCAGCATTTGGTACGCATGATGAATGGCGAAATTTCCGTTGAAAGCAAGTTGGGTGTTGGAACAACTTTTAAATTGCAATTGCCGCAAGAGAAGTCCGGTTCCGGCGTGTTGGGCAAGAAACGTGTAGAAGAGCTGATGCAGTTGCGTACATTAGACAGGGTGCAGATAAAAGGTGCGCAAATAAGCCGTGAATATATGCCTTACGGTAAAGTGCTGATTGTGGATGATGTGGAATCCAATTTGTTTGTGGCCAGAGGTCTTATGATGCCTTATGGCTTGAATGTAGAGATTGTTTCCAGTGGTTTTGATGCTATAGACAAGGTAAAAACCGGCAATATTTACGATATTATATTTATGGATCACATGATGCCTAAAATGGATGGCCTTGAGGCTACAAAGATTATTCGTGATTTGGGTTATAAGCATTCTATTGTGGCTTTGACGGCCAATGCTTTAATCGGTCAGGCAAAAATATTTTTGGATAACGGTTTTGACGAATTCATATCAAAACCTATTGATATAAGGCAATTGAATTCCGTGCTTAACAAATTGATAAGAGACAAGCAGCCTCCGGAAATTGTTGCAGAGGCCCGTGCCCGTGCTCCGGAAAAAGTTTCCATGGTTGAAGAGCTTGATCAGCAAAACGACAAATTGCTTTTGGTTTCTGCGCAGGATGCCAGAAAAGCGTTGACTGTTTTTGAGTCCACCTTGCAGAATCTAAAGGAAGCTTCCGATGAGGATTTGCGCATGTTTGCTCTGAAGGCGCATTCCATGAAGAGTGTTCTTGCCAATATAGGTGAAAATACGCTGTCGCAGATGGCTTTTGAGCTTGAGAAAGCCGGCAAGGAGAACAATAGGAATGCTATTGAGCATAAAACTCAGGGAATTATAGATGCGCTAAAGCTGATAATTCAAAAGAGCGAGATGGAGGAGCAAAAGAAAACTACTACGCAAGATGAAGATGTAAATTATTTGCATGAGCAGTTGAAAGTGATAGTTGAGGCCTGTGATAATTACGATTCAAAGGCTGCGGGTATTGCTATGGAAAACATAAAGAAAAAGCCGTGGTCAAAAGAGACCAGCGAACTTTTGGGAAAGATTTCCGAGTGCATTTTGCACAGCGACTTTGATGAAGCACAATCTTTGGCAAAACTTCCATAATTTACTATATTTACCTACAGCTATGAAAGCGGTTTCCAAAATAATAAAAACTTATGCACAAGTCTTGCTTGTGCTGGTAGCTTTTGCCTTAATGGTGTTTATCAGTTCTTACTTTGTGAGAACCGAGATTGTGCATCCTGCATTGAAAAAAGAAGCTGAATCTGCGCTCGATTATGCGCAAGCCAGCCTTATGAGCGAAGTGCAGGAACAAGAAATCACATTGGCTAATGCAACGAAAACTGTCCGTTTGATGATTATGAGCGGATTATACAGCACAGACTCAATAAAAAGATACGTAAAACATCTTTTGCCAAGCATTGTGGAGGTCCATGGTGTCTTTGGCGAAAAAGAATCAAGTGAGAGCCTCTGGTACAAGGCTGCCTTGGAAAATAACGGAGAACCGGCGACTCTTGAACCCTATTATGACTCTTTGCAGGGTGCTCTGATCACTTATTCGCGATGCCTTTTTGATGAGCAAGGCAAGAGAATGGCTGTGATTGGCGTGGTTGTGAAACTTGATAAGGAACGCATTATAAAAACACAAATTGAGCATGGTGGCTTTGGATTTTTGCTGAATAGCAATTATGAGATAATTGCACATGAATATGTGGAATATTTGGGCAAAAACATACAGGAAAAGAGAATGCCGCTCACTCCGCTCAGGAAAAAGCTAATGCTGGGATTAAAGGTTTTTGAACATGAAATGCTGAATTATAAAGGTGAAAAAGTGGTAGTTTTTGTTCGCAAAATGCCAAACGGATGGTCTATAGGAATTGTAACTCCCAGAGAAAAATATTATGAAAGCGTAAACCGAATGGTTGGAATTCTCATTGGAGTAGCATCAGTACTCGCTATTGCACTTAGCATAGTTTTGATTCACATTATCAAGGCAAGAGCAACTGCAACTATTGAAGCGGAAAAAATGAGGCATATAGCAGAAAAGGCAAACAAGGCAAAATCCGCATTCCTCGCAAAAACCAGCCACGAAATTCGCACTCCCATGAATGCAATACTGGGCGTTACGGAAATTCAGCTCCAAGATACTTCGCTTGCCACAAACATGAGAGAAGCTTTTTCCATGATTTACAATTCAAGCAATTTGCTGCTTGGCATAATAAATAATATACTTGATTTATCTAAAATAGAAGCCGGTAAAATGGAACTGGTATTTGCAAAATACGATGTAGCAAGTTTTATAAGCGATACTGTGCAACTAAACATAATGCGAAACAGCAGAAAAATAGAATTTGAGCTTAAAGTAGATGAAAACATACCTATGGAATTGATAGGCGATGAAATTCGCGTTAAGCAGATACTCAACAACTTACTCTCCAATGCCTTTAAATATACGGAAAGAGGCAATGTAAAACTCTCGGTTATGTACGAAACAGGCCCCGACAAAGACAGTACAATCCTTCTTTTCCATATTAGTGACACAGGGCAAGGCATGACGGAAGAACAGAAGAATAAATTGTTTGACTCCGAATATATTCGCTTTAATCTGGAAGCCAATCATACGGTAGAAGGAACAGGGCTTGGCATGAATATTGTGCAGCATCTGGTTAAAATGATGAATGGCAGCATTTCCGTTGAAAGCAAACTTGGCAAAGGAACAACATTTGTACTGCGTTTGCCGCAGCAAAATTACGGCACGGAGACTATAGGCAAGGAGCGGGCAGAAAGTTTGATGCAGTTGCGTGTGGTGGACCTGGTTAAACTCAGGGGCGCGCAATTTATGCGTGAGTATATGCCTTACGGTAAAGTGCTGATTGTGGACGATGTGGAATCTAATTTGTTTGTAGCCAGAGGCCTTATGATGCCCTATGGCCTGACTATAGACATTGTTTCCAGCGGCTTTGAAGCGATAGACAAAATTAAAGACGGCAATGTTTATGATATTATATTCATGGATCACATGATGCCTAAAATGGATGGCATTGAAACTACAAAGATTATTCGTGAACTTGGCTATAAAAACTCCATTGTGGCATTAACCGCAAATGCCTTGATAGGGCAGGCGAAAATATTCTTAGACAACGGCTTTAACGAATTCATATCAAAACCGATTGACATAAGGCAATTGAATTCCGTGCTCAACAAATTAATCCGAGATAAGCAGTCGCCGGAAGTTATAGCCCAGGCCAGAAAGAGCATGCCGCCAAAATCTTCGGTACAGGTTGCAATTGCGGCAGATACCGATTTGCTTTCGGTGTTCTCGCGCGATGCCAAAAAAGTGGCGCATGTTTTTGAAGCAACGCTTGAAAAACTGGAAAATATATCCGATGAAGATTTACACACGTATGCTATCAATGCCCATTCAATAAAAAGCGCGTTTGCAAACATAGGCGAAAATACACTCTCGCAAATGGCTTTTGAACTTGAAAAAGCCGGAGATAAACACGATAAAGATTTAATCAGGCAAAAAACGCAGAGCTTGATAGATGCGCTTAGGCTGATCATAAAAAGAGCAGATGAAGAAAAAGATAAAAAACCAACTGCCACCAAGAATGAAAATTCCGATGACTTGAAAGAGCAGTTTAACATAATTTGTTTGGCTTGTGAAAATTACGACATAAAAAAAGCTAACGTTGCTCTTGAAAAGCTAAAGAAAGGTACATGGACAAAAGAAACCGAAGAGCTTATTGATAAAATTTCCGAGCATCTTTTGCATAGCGACTTTGATGAGGCGCTATTGTTAGCGAAGAGTGGAGGGTGACTTGGAAAAAATGGCCGATGTTATTGAAGCTTTAAATAAAACTATAGAGATATTTACATCGCACAGTGAACACTCATTTGAAGATGTTATATCACATGGAGTAAGCACTATAGCAGAAGCTGTTGGTTTAAACGGAGTTGTTATTTACAAAAAGATGGAAAACATGCAGGTCGGGCAAATTTACAAATGGGATAAGCTCGACGGCGCAACAGTTGAAACAGACGAACCCATAATGCTGGTGCCTATTTTTACGCATGGAGAATTTTGGGGAAATGTAGCCTTTCACAGTCATTTTGATAAGCAAAGCTTTAAAGCTTACGAGGATATTTTGCGTTCTGCGGCACGGCTATGTGCCAATGAGGTAGTTATACGTGAGCAAAACCAGAGACTTACCCTTTTGAGCAAGGCAAAAGACGATTTTTTATCCAGAATAAGCCATGAAATACGAACTCCCATGAACGCAATTCTTGGCCTCGCCGAAATTCAGTTGCGAAATGAGTCCCTTCCGGATAAGGTGAGAGATGGTTTAAGCATAATTTACAACTCCGGCGATTCATTGCTTCGCATTGTGAACGATTTGCTGGATTTATCCAAAATAGAAACGCAAAAACTGGAAATAATACCCATTAATTATAACATAGCAAGCTTGCTAAGCGATTCGGTGCAACTGAATATGCTGCAAGTTGAACACAAACCTGTAAATTTTAAGCTGGAAGTAGCGGAAAACATTCCTGTTAAATTGTTTGGAGATTGGCTTAGAATAAAGCAGATACTCAACAACATACTTTCAAATGCATTTAAATATACGGATAAAGGCGAAGTTTTCATGTCGGTTTTAGCAGAAAAAAGCGAAAAGCCGGAAGAAGTTATTTTGATTTTCCGCATTAGCGATACCGGCCATGGCATGACTCAGGAGCAGCTTAATGCACTGCTGATTGTGGAAGAGTCTCGCTTTAATCTGGTTAGCAAGCGTTTGATTCAGGGAACCGGGCTTGGCATGAATATTGTGCACAATTTGCTGGACCTTATGAATGGGCATATGTATGCAGAAAGCGAACTTGGCAAAGGCACTGTATTTACCATCCGCATACCGCAAAAGCCGATTGGAGCAGAGGTTTTGGGCAAGGAAATGGCGGATAATTTACGGAAGTTCCGCAAAACGGATTATTCTCGAAAGAAAAAATTGCAAATGGTTCATGACCTTATGCCTTATGGAAGTGTTTTGATAGTTGACGATGTTGTGTCTAATTTGTATGTAACAGAAAATCTTTTAGCACCTTATGATATGTCTATAGATACGGCAGAAAGCGGTTTTGCAGCGATAGATAAAATTAAAAGCGGCAATATTTACGATATTATATTTATGGATCACATGATGCCTAAAATGGATGGCATTGAAGCTACTAAAATCATACGTGAATTGGGGTATAATAAGCCGATAATTGCATTGACTGCAAATGCCGTGACCGGGCAGTCTCAGGTTTTTCTGGAAAACGGATTTGATGAATTTATTTCAAAACCCATAAATACAAAACGTTTGAATAGCCTGCTTAACAAATTTATTCGTGACAAGCGACATATTACAACAGTGGCAAAACCTGCTGAAATTAACTTGCTCCCGTTATTTGCGCAAGATGCTAAAGGCGCATTGCCGGTTTTTGAATCCCTGCTTTCCAATATAAACGATGCTACAAAAGAGGATTTGCATTTATACACTATCAAGGCACACGCTATGAAAAGCTCTTTTGCAAACATAGGAGAAAGAGCTTTCTCGGAGATAGCTTTGGAACTTGAAAATGCAGGCAGAGAGGGCAATAAAAGCCTTATAGCAAAAAGGACGCAGGTATTGATAGACGCTCTTAATGCTTTCATTGAGAAAAATGAAAGGGAAATAAGAGAGCATTCTACGGAGAAGGATGAAAATGTAGCTTATCTGAACAAACAGTTGGGAATAATTGAAGAGTCTTGCAGATGTTTTGATTTAAAGACCGCTCAAACATCTATTGAAAAATTAAAGAAAATATACTGGACAAAGGAAACAGAAGACACTGTCAACAGAATTTACGAGCTTATTTTATTCAGCGATTTTGAAGAGGCCGGTTTGATTGCGGGGAATTATGCGAGAAAAATCAATTGCGGTTAATGTAGGAGATGCTGTTATAGGCGGCGGTGCGCCGATCCTTGTGCAATCAATGACAACCACAAGCCCAAAGGATGTTGATGGATCGGTAAAGCAGATAATTGAGCTGGCAAATGCAGGTTGCGAACTTGTGAGAATAACGGTTCCAACGCTTGCAGATGCGGAAAAATTAAAGGAAATTTCGGAAAAGGTTCGCAGCGCAGGTGTAAAAATTCCGCTTTCTGCGGATATACATTATCAGCCCAAAGCGGCTTTTGAATCTCTTAAATGGGTGGAAAAAGTGCGAATAAATCCCGGCAATTTTGTGGTGGGTAAAGAGAAAATTTCAGAGAGTTTTGCGCCTTTTGCCAGAGAAGCAAAAAAACTCGGCAGAGCTATTCGCATAGGCGTTAATCACGGTTCCCTGAGCGAGAGAATTCTTGAGACTTACGGCAACACACCGCTAGGCATGGTAGAAAGCGCGTTGGAATATTTGGCTGTGTGTGAAGCGGAAAACTTTGATCAAATTATTTTTAGCTTAAAAGCCAGCCGTCCAAAAGAGATGGTAGAAGCGAATCGCTTAATGGCAGAGCGGCTGAGAACAGGCGGGCACAAGCCTTATCCTTTTCATCTGGGAGTGACAGAGGCAGGTGAGGGTGAAGACGGCAGAATTAAATCTGCGGTTGGAATAGGTGCTTTGCTAATAGACGGAATTGGCGACACCATAAGGGTTTCGCTTACGGAAGACCCTGTTAACGAGGTTCCTGTTGCTTTTGCATTGCTGCAAGCCGCAGGGCTTCGCAAAACCAAAGCTGAGTTTATAAGCTGCCCGGGTTGCGGCAGAACGCTGTTTGAATTGCAGGGCGTTACTGCAGAGGTTAAAAAAAGATTTTCGCATTTAAAGCACCTTTCCATAGCGGTTATGGGTTGCATAGTGAATGGCCCGGGCGAAATGGCAGATGCCGATTTTGGCTATGTAGGAGCGGCGGCAGGCAAAATAACCCTTTACGAGGGAAAAAATCCGGTGCGCAAAAATATAGAGCAAAGCGAAGCACTGGACGCTTTGGAAAATTTAATTAAGGAGCGAGGCAGATGGAACGCATAGCAGTTTTCGCAGGTTCTTTTGACCCTTTCACAATTGCGCATAAAGACGTGGCAGAACGTGCCTGCGCAATTTTCGACAAGCTGATAATCTTGGTAGCGAACAATGTGAATAAAAAATCGCATTTTTCCACAGATGAGAGAGTGCAGATTGTCAAAGAAGCGATGCAGGATTTTCCGCAAGTAAGCGTTGAAACCTGGGATGGTTTAACCATAGATTATTTGCGGGATCACAGCATAAAGTTTTTGGTAAGGGGAGTGCGCAGAGCTTCTGAATTGGAACAGGAGCAGGCTTTGGCATGGAACAATGCAACGCTTTTGCCCGGCACCGAAACTGTGTTCTTCAGTTCCAAGCCCGAGCATTTGAGAATATCTAGTTCGTTTGTTCGTGAGATGGCTGCTTTCGATGCTTAATCCATTCTATCAAAGCGGGAATTGCAGATACGCAGATTATGAATACAATCACAAGTTCAAAGTGAGCTTTGACAAGAGGGATGTTTCCTAAAAAATAGCCTGCAAGTGTGCATATAAACACCCATCCGGTTCCGCCCAAAATGCTCCACGGCACAAAGGTTCTGAATTTCATGCCGCTCATGCCGGCAACAAATGGCACGTAGGTTCTAAAGAAAGGCATAAAGCGGCAGATTGTAACAGCCTTGGGCCCGAACTTCTCAAAGAATCCGTGAGCTTTATCGTAATTCTTTTTGTTGAAAATTTTTCCGGTTCCCTTGGCAAATGCCTTATGCCCGATTTTTGCGCCCAAAAACCTGTTGAAGTTATCTCCCAAAACTGCCGCTATGGGAAAGGCGGTCAAAACAATGCTTAAGTCCATAGCTCCCACAGCGCATAGCGCCCCAATGGCAAAGAGCATGGAATCNCCCGGCAAAAACGGAGTGACAACCAACCCCACTTCGCAAAAGATGATAAGTGTAATCAGGGCGTAAACCCAAATCCCGTAAGCAGCAACAAACTGCGTTAAGTGCACATCTATGTGCCTAATAAAATCCAAGCCAAACATTAAGTATTCCATCATAATATCCCCACCAAGACTCGAACTTGGGTAACAGGTTTAGGAAACCTGGGCTCTATCCGGCTGAGCTATAGGGACAAAGTTCATTTCTTTGCAAATTTTGCGGCAGACCTCTGAACTGCAGGGTTGTTACGTGCTTCTTTTACCATCTTTTTCTGCTTCTCTTCGCTTTCACGCTTTACATGTTCCAGTTTTTTACCCAGTAAATCACCGAGAGTTACGTTTTGAGATGCCTGCACCACGGGCTTCTTTTTATTTTTTTTTGCCATTTTCACCTCTCTGGATAAATTTTAGGAAGTAAATTTAGTAAAAAAATTTCTAAATTTCAAGCCAATGAGCAAAACAGCCCCAAATTTAGTGTGGCTAGACCTGGAAATGACCGGCTTAGACCCGGATAATTGCGTTATTTTGGAAATTGCAACCATAATTACAGACCCACACCTCAGAATTCTGGCAGAAGGGCCTGCCCTGCCAATAAGGCAAAATGATGAAGTTTTGGAAAGAATGGACAAATGGAATCAAAACCACCACTCCCAGAGCGGTTTAATCAACAGAGTTAAAAGTTCCCCATATAACCTGGCTACCGCAGAAGAAATGACCCTCAGCTTTATAAAAGGATATACGGAAAAAGAGAGAAATCCGCTGTGTGGAAACTCTATAGGGCAAGATCGCCGCTTTTTAATCAAACACATGCCGAAAATTGAAGCTTGGGTGAATTACAGAAACATAGATGTAAGCTCCATAAAAGAACTCGCAGCTCGCTGGTATCCAAAGCTTCCAAAATTTCAAAAGAAAGAAAGTCACAGGGCGCAAGACGATATAAGAGAAAGCATTGCTGAACTTATATATTACAAAAACAAGATTTTTGTGCCGGAACTCTAAAATGGAAATAGGAGCAGTGATAACAGCCGGTGGGCTTGGAAAGCGTGTTGGCGGTGAAATTCCCAAACAGTTGGTTGAGCTACGTGGTAAAGCTATGTGGCAGCACAGCGTAGAGACTTTTCTTAAAAACAAACATATTAAAGCTGTGGTTCTAACAGTTCCAAAGGAATGGCAAAGCCATTTCACTGATTTACCCGTTATAGTTGCAACCGGAGGCAAGGAACGGTGGCAATCTGTGAAGAACGGCGTAGAAGCATTGCCGGAGAGCATTAGCCACGTGATGGTGCACGATGCCGCCCGTCCGTTTGTCAGCGATGATATTATAAACTCGGTTGCCAAAGCTCTTGAACACGATTGCTGCATGGTTGCAAAGCCTGTTTTTGACACTGTAAAAATAACGGAAAACTCCTTTGTGAAA
>JGI24695J34938_10003925_pt1 | contig 10054 bp, 7 predicted proteins | sample TergutCo191P3_FD_34938 | JGI IMG/M metagenome (IMG submission 34938) | reverse complement strand
TGTTTCTATAAGCGAAAGGTTTGCGCTCATCCTTCCGATGCAGCCGCGTAAATTACCGTCTTTGTGCAAAGTAACAAACGCTCCGCATGGAGTTTGAAGCGTTTCATTTATCACCGCTTCAAACGACGGTTTTCGTTTTTCAAGCTCGGCGGCTATCGATTCACGCGCCTGAGTCAGTAAAATTTTCTGTTCTTCCGAGGTTATAGTGAATTCCATGTTCTTTATAGTATAATATAAGTAATTTTTATGAAGCAAGATAGTTTATCTAAAACTGTAAAAATCGGCGGGTTTTCACATGTCAGATCTGTCAATATAGGCGGAAATAACCCTGTCGCCATTCAAACAATGTGGAAAGACCGCCTCTCCATCGAAGATTTAAAAAGCGCCTCTGTAAAAATTGATACGCTTGAAAAAATGGGGTGCGATCTTCTGCGTTTCGCGGTGCCCGACATGCAATCCGCCGAGGTTCTTGGGCGTCTTTCAGAGATGGTTTCCATGCCCGTCACCGCTGATATTCACTTTGACTATAAAATCGCTCTTCGCTGTATGGATTTTCCCGTCGCGAAAATCCGCATAAACCCGGGAAACATCGGCGATAAACATAAAACCCGCGAAGTCCTTGAAAAAGCCAAAGCAGGGAAAATACCCATCCGCATCGGAGTAAACGCAGGAAGTCTGCCTCAAGACCTTCAAAAGCGCGTAAGTGAAGGCATGGACACCTCTATGGCGCTTTGCGAGACAGCCATGAGGGAGATGGCGGTTTTTGAGGAATTTGGTTTTAGTGATTATCTGGTATCAATGAAAGCCTCTGGAATTGCCGATACTATAAGAGCGAACCGTTTTCTTTCCGGGAAGACCGGCGCACCGCTTCATATAGGGGTAACTGAGGCAGGTCCCCTGACAGCGGGGGTTGTCAGGAATACGGCGGCTCTCCTTACGCTTTTAGCTGAAGGTATCGGCGATACGATTAGGGTGTCTCTTTCAGACAGCATGGAGAACGAGATAATCGCCGGCAGGGAAATTGTAAAAGCTGCTTTTGCGCTGGCGCCTGAAAATGAAAGGCTTAGGCGGCGCGGCGTGAACATTGTTTCCTGTCCCCGCTGCGGGAGGCATAGTTTTGACACTCATGGCTTTACAGACAGATGGATGGAAAAGTTATACGCCATGGATAAGGATATAACAACGGCGGTAATGGGCTGCGAAGTAAACGGCCCTGTTGAAGCGAAACACGCCGATCTTAGCATTACAGGAGCAGGAAATAAAGTGCTGATATTTAAACATGGTAAAATAATTAAAACTATTACGGCTGATCAGGCTGATATCGCATTCGAAGAGGAACTGGATAGAATATGAAAACTAAAACTTTAACCGCGAACAGCACAAATCAACACGAACTTGGTGTTAGAAATCTAATCAGGGTTCGCGCTGGTTCGTGCTTGTTTATGGCAAAATTCTTTATTTTATTTTTTATTGGTACTGTATCTATCCATGCGCAAAGTGCAACGCAGTTTCCCGCGCAGAATGCAACGCAGTTTCCCGCGCATCAGACTGCGCCGTGGTGGCTGTCTCTTGAACAGGGCAAGCAAAGATTCCGCAGCGGCAATTACGGCGCGGCTTTAATGTCTTTTGAGGACGCGCGCCGTCACAGACGCGCAATGTATGAACAGATGGAAAAAGATTTAATTATTTTTCTTTCTGTTAATGAAGTGCGAAGAATCGGCGATTCTCTTGACAGGGTAACGCAGTATTCTTATGACCGCTTGTACACAGCCGCTTCAAGCGCGTTTGAAGAGCTTTTTTACCGTGTTCCCAAATCCAGTTTTAATAATTCCGCGGCTTCGGCGCTTTCCGCTTTTGCGAGATTAAAAGATTACCCTGAAGCTGAATACTGGATAGGCGAAGTGTACCGTATCGAAGGTGAATTGTCTCTCGCTTTATCTCAGTATAGAAAAGCTTATGAAATGCGCGGCGTTATGGAAGATCCCGGTTTTTATATTACTGTTCTGTATAAAATCTCGGATGTTCTAAGAATAAGACAGGAATACACCGAGATGATAAGAGTTCTTGAATCAATTATCGCGGAAAAAGATACGTTATGGGCAAATGCCAGCGCCGCTCAGGCTTATGTTCCCGGCATCGATTCAAAAGGGAACCCGCTGCCGCGTCCTTATATTCAGGCAAACTCGTCTTTTACTGTATCCGCGATGATTACCACATTAAAGGATCATGGCTTTAACCGTTTTATGGTAATGTACAGATACAATAACAACGCTGTAGAAGCGGCGCACAGAGCGCTGGGATTTCATTATGTTGTTCAAGGACGCGCCGCCGCGGAAGAACATTTAATGTTTGCTTTTCTGATTCAAAATTCAATTATTATACAGGAAATACAGCGAAGGCAATTTGATTTTTTATTCACCGATCTTTCTTCTCTTGCGCGTGAAATAAACAGAAATCAGCTTCTGCTGTCTTATGCAGATGAAGTAGAATATTATAGAACCGCATATTACTTTGGAGCGAGTCTTCACAGAAACGGAAAAACGCAGGTAGCGCGCACCATCTGGACATTTCTCGCTTCTCAGCCTCAGGCAGGAGAGTGGCAGCGCCGGGCCGCCAGCCAGCTTAGTAATCCGCGTTTTGAACCGATTGTAGAAATGCCGTAATTGAAATCAGGTTTTTTAAATTCTCCTGTCGGGCAACCCGGATTTGAACCGGGGACCCCAAGTCCCCCAGACTTGTACGCTAAACCAACTGCGCTATTGCCCGTCAGGAGAATCTATCATCTTTAGTCAAACAATACCATGCGAGCGCATTTCTTGTCAATTATATGGTTTGTTTTTCAGCTGGAATGAATCCAAACAAGCATTTCACCGACTTTACGGTTACACCAAAAGCCGTAAGGTATCGCTTTAAGTTCAACTTCTTCATACTGCGGAATAAATTTTTCAGAGAAAGAATCCGGTTCCGCAGGCGCAGTTAATCTTTTTCCCTTTGCTTTTATCATCATAATTCCGCCAAGAAGATTATCCTGCCAGGATTCTGTTAATTCGCTTTTTGTATCGATGGAGAGGGACGCGAGGTTTTCGCCGTTGTCACATTCTTCAAGACAGAAAATTTCAGGACCGCGCGCAATGGCAGCCTTGCCGCAGTTGTTATGAACTTTTGGATTCGCGTATATAATCCGCGGTTTTATTGAAAAAGAAACAGCGATTTCATCGTCATCCTGAAAATCCGTTATACAAAAGTAATTATTTTTTATCTCTCCTGAATAACTGTTTCCGTTTACCTTTACCGAGAAATCATCCGCGAAGGATGGAATTCTGATATATAACAGCAATTTTACATTATTTTTTTTAACATTTATTTTTATATTTCCCGATTTTGGATAATCTGCGGCAAGTGAAATATTAACCGTTTTATCATTAATTTTAAATTCTGTATTGTTCTGAATAAAAAGATTTATGAATAACGCGCTGTCTTCTGTAAAATAAATATACTGGCCAAGACTTGTAAAAGTACGCGCAACATTGGTAGGACAGCAAGCGCAGTCAAACCATTTCTGACGTACCGGTTTTATATGAGAGCGGGATGTATAATCCATGCATGTTACAGGCCAAACTTCCATCGGATTTACATAAAAATATCTGTCTCCTTCAAGAGAAATGCCGCTTCTTACCGTATTATAAAGAGAGAGTTCCACAGTATCAAAATAAGAAGCGTCTCCTGTGGCTTTTGCCATTCTGAGACCAAACATCGCAAGAGCGATCGAAGCGCAGGTTTCTGAATAGTTGGAATCATTCGGCAAATCGTAATCAACTGTAAATCGTTCTAAGAAACCCGATGATCCAACGCTTCCTGTAATATACATTTGCTTTTGAACTATATTTTTCCAGAGAATAACGCATCTTTCCAATAATTCATTATCATTATATTCCTGCGCGATATCCGCCATTGCGCAGTAAAGATATAAAGCGCGTACCGCGTGACCTTCTGCCGTATCCTGATTGCGCACAGGAAGATGAGATTGAAAATATTTTGGATCAAAACCGTAAGACCCCGCGAAGACATGCCTGAAACCCGGACGTTTTATTTCTTCTTCAAAATAATTCGGCTTTCCTCCGCGCGCGTCAATAAAATATTTCGCGGTATCAAGATATTTTTTATATCCCGTAACACGGTACAATCTGACAAGAGCAAGTTCAATTTCAGGATGACCGGGATAGCCGTGTATTTGTCCGTCTTGCGCTCCGAAAGTTTTACAGATAAGATCTGCAAGACGGCATGATATATCCAAAAGCGTTTTTTTTCCTGTGGTTTCAAAATAAGCGGCTGCCGCTTCAATTAAATGCCCCGCGCAGTATAATTCATGACCTTCGGTGAGATTTTTCCATTTTTCATCAGGGTGATTAACGGAAAAATATGTATTAAGATATCCGTCATCTTCCTGAGCGCGTCCGATTAAATCAATCACTTCATCAGCCATTTTTTCCAGTTCCGGATCGGGGCGGCTCGCAAGACTGTATGCCGCGGCTTCCAGCCATTTTGATGCGTCAGAATCCTGAAAAACCATTCCCTGCTGTCTGCCGTTTTCTTCTTTTGCCGCGATGCGGAAATTTTTAAGGCAGTAACTGGGAGGAACATCATCTAATGAATCGTTTAAAACCTTCCACTGGTATGGAATGACTTTTTCGGGAATTAATTTTATATATCGATCCCAGTAAAAATCATTGATGTGAACAGACGATAAAGGCAGCGGCTGTTTCATATCTTGTTTCCTGTTATTATCATTGCGTTACATTTTCAGCGCTGACTTGTCATAATCTTCAGGCGGAATAAAACCTAGAAGCTGCATGCATACCGCCGCGATTGAACTTATTCCAAGCCCTTCGTTTAGGCAGCTGTCTTTCGGTTCTGCCGCGTACTCACCCTTGCACTCAGGATCAAAAATAATGCACGGAACGGGATTTAAACTGTGGCTTGTTTTTGCTTTAGGCGTTCCGTCCGCCTTAAGTGAAACCGCTCCTGTTTTTTTATCGTGCTCGTACATGTCGTCGCTGTTGCCGTGATCCGCTGTAATTACCATTACTGCTCCCGCGTCTTCAACGGCTTTCTTTAATCTTCCAAGCTGCGCATCCATTCCTTCCATCGATTCGACAACAGCTTTGTAAACGCCCGTGTGACCGACCATGTCGCCGTTTGGATAATTTAATCTTATGTAATCATATTTGCCGGAACCGATTGCTTCGACAACCTTGTCCGTGATTTCTTTGCATTTCATCAAAGGTTTTTGCTCGAATGGAATAACATCGCTCTTTATTTCGACATAGTCTTCCAGCTTTTCATCGAACTTGCCTGTGCGGTTACCGTTAAAAAAGTAGGTGACATGCCCGTACTTTTGGGTTTCAGAAATCGCGAGAGTTCTTACGCCGCTTGCCGCCAAATATTCGCCCATTGTGTGAGCGATCGAAGGAGGGTTTACAAGGTATCGTTTCGGCACATGCAAGTCGCCGTCGTATTCCATCATACCCGCGTAGCATACTTTCGGGCGGTGTATTCGATCGAATTTGTCAAAGCTGTCGTTTTCAAACGCAGCGGTAATTTCCAGCGCGCGATCTCCGCGGAAGTTGAAATATATGACTGAATCTCCGTCTTCGATTAAACCTATCGGCTCCTCGCTGTCTTTTTCGGTTATAACAAATTCTTTTAAATCCTGATCGATGATTCCGGGAATTTCTTTGCGGTAAGTTTCAACTGCCTCGCGAGCTGAAGAAAAGCGCCGCGCTGTTCCCAAAACGTGAGTCTGCCAGCCGCGGTCTACCATTGACCAGTCAGCGCCGTATCGATCCATTGTGATCCACATGCGTCCGCCGCCTGAACCTATCTTTGCGTCGAAACCGTCCGCGCTTAAATTTTTGAGGTATTCTTCAAAAGGATCCAGGTATTCAAGAGCGGATGTCTCGCCTACATCGCGTCCGTCAAAGAGCACATGAATTCTTACGCGTTTAACATTTTCTTTTTTAGCCTGCGCTATCATGGCTTTTAAATGATCAAGATGGCTGTGAACATTGCCGTCAGAAAAGAGCCCGATAAAATGAAGTGTTGATGACCTGTGGTCATCGTCTTGGGAGTTTCCTTCGCAATCTCCTTTTTTAATATTATTTATTATTTCTTTCCATGCTTCGCCTTGAAACATCGCGCCTGTTTCGATCGATTTTGAGACAAGCGCCGCTCCCTGATTGAACACGCGTCCGCAGCCCATCGCGTTATGTCCGACTTCGCTGTTGCCCATATCATCATCAGAGGGAAGCCCAACGGCTTTTCCGTGCGCTTTAAGTTTTGTGTGAGGGTTATTCGCGGTCAGCGCGTTAAGATTATCCATTTTTGATCCGGCGACAGCGTCGCCTTCTTTATATTTACCGTAACCTACGCCGTCCATGATTACTAAAACGACAGGGCCTTTGCGGCCTTTCCACGCAGGATTTTTCTTTAAAGCTCCCATAAAATCTCCTTTTAATTATTATAACAGAAAAGGCTATTTTCAGGAAGCGGAAATTCTTCTCTTCTTGTTCTTTTAATTTTTATGGATTAACATGAAAACAATGAACATTACTCCTGTTACAAATCACCGTGAAAGAGAAAAAGGCGTAATTGTATACCCGGTTTATTCGCGCCGCTCCGCAGGGCTCTCTATAGGGATTAATCTTTTCCCAGCAAAAAAAAACTGCCAGTTTGACTGTCCTTACTGCGAAGTGTTTCCTTTTTCAGGTAAAGCGGAATTTTCACTTGAACAGATGGAAGAAGATTTACGCTGTGCGATTATTAATGCGAAGGAACGAAACATACCTATCAAAGATATTTGCTTTTCAGGAAATGGAGAGCCTACTATATCTCCCGCTTTTAAGGATGCTTTTAAATTAGCTGAAAAAATTCATTCGCAAGAGGCCGGCTTAATGAAGATTGCGTCAACAAAAATTGTTATTATAACAAACGGCGCGGGACTTTTGCAAAATGATATTTTTTCGTTTCTTAAAGACGCCGCCGCCAATTCTTCTGTCGATATCTGGCTAAAGGCTGACGCGGGGACATCAGACTGGTATCAAAAGATCAACAGATGCGCGCTTCAGTACGAAAAATTAATAGAAAAAATAAAAGAGTTTGCAGGATGCGCTCCTGTAACAATACAGACAATGCTCTGCGCGGTAAACGGAGAGGCTCCTTCAGAAGCGGAAGCGGCAGCATGGGAAAATCTGGTTTGCGAATTAGCCGCAAATGGGCGCGCAAGCGTTCGCAAGATACAGTTGTACGGCAAGGCGCGTCCTAGTCCTGAAGATCCTCTGGCTTCAATTCTTCCTGAGGAATATTTAAATAAAAGAGCGGCTTTGCTGTGTGAAGCGTTTATAAAAGAAAACATACTAACGCCGGTTGAAGTTTATATCTAATAATTAAATAATTCTCGTGATATAGTGATACCTGTGGAAGACAAAACAGCCTTACAAGCGCAGATGCTCGCAAACCGTCTGCAAAAACGTTTTCGCCACCTTAAAAAATGGGCACAGAGGTCAGGCGTAAGCGCTTTCAGGCTTTATGATCGCGATATACCAGAAATTCCTCTTGTGCTGGATTTTTACGGCGATTTCACAGCTAAAGCAGCATGCGCTGATTTAAAAGACGCCGCGCTGTCAGGCGCTCTTTATAAGCGTCCTTATGAAAAAGACGAAGCTGACGAATCCAACTGGCTCTCCGCGATGAAAGAGAGCGTTTCTTTTGCGCTTGGCATTAAACTTGAAAATATTTTTATAAAGCAGCGCGAAAAACAAAGAGGCGCTTCTCAATATGAAAAAATGGGAAAGGTGCGTGCAGAAAAAATTGTAATCGAAAGCGGCCTTCAGTTCAAAGTAAATTTATCTGATTACCTTGACACAGGTCTTTTTGTTGACAGACGGCTTCTTCGCGCCATGGTGCGTAACGCGGCTTCAGGTAAAAAAGTTTTAAATTTATTTTCCTATACTGGTTCTTTCTCGGTGTACGCCGCTTCTGGAGGAGCGGCTTCTACTGATTCTGTGGACATTTCTAATACTTATTTAAACTGGTCGCGGGAGAATTTTTTATTAAACGGGTTTTCGGCGGAAATTTCTAGGAGGAGTTTTACCGCAAACCGCACGAACCAGCACGAACTTATAAGAGAAGATGTATTGGAATTTATTAAAAACGCGGTTAGAGAAAAACTTCAGTGGGATGTAATTATTGTTGATCCGCCTGCGTTTTCAAATTCCAAGAGAATGATCGGTAATTTTGACTTGAACAGGGATTTAATTGAACTGCTTTCTCAATGTTTAAGGCTTCTTTCGAAGGAGGGAAAGATGTTTGTAAGCGTTAATGTAAAGCGCGGCGCGCTGCAGGCGGAAGAGATGGAGACGGGGCTGCGTTCTTCGGCTGTTAAAAATGTGCACGTAACGGATGTAAGCAGCCAAATTGAAGATGAGGATTTTAAAGGACGAAAGACGCCAAAGGCGTTTTTAATTGATAAGGAAAAATAACCATTATGAATGGTATTATAAAATTATTTATTTGTTTAATATTATTATCAGGATGTGAAAGTATGACCAAAATATCAAATCCCCAAAAGCATGAATCAAATTTAAAATATCCTGTTATATTGGTTCACGGAATAGCGGCGCATGACAGAAAAAGCATTATCGATTTTTGGGGGAGAATTCCTGATGTATTAAGAGAAAATGGAATAACTGTTTTTTTTGGAAATACCGACGCGTGGGGCAGTTATGAATCGAATGCCGAAATTCTTAAAGGAACCATTGATAAAGTATTATTGGAAACAAACAGCGAAAAAGTAAATATTATCGCGCAGTCGAAAGGCGGGATTGACGCGCGTTATTGCATATGGGCGTATAATTACGGAGACAAGGTAGCGAGCCTTACGACGGTTTCCACTCCTCATCACGGCGCTGAACTCGCGGATTTTATCTTTAGCCAAAAAATCGCTCATTCAAAAATCGTAAAAAGAATATTAAAAATACTTGGCAAATTATACGGAGATATTAATCCCGATATATATAATGTAAATAATCAGCTGACAACAGAGCACATGAAAGAGTTTAATGAAAAAGTAGTCATGGATGAAAATGTATTTTATCAAAGCGTTTACTCTGTAATGGCAGATGAATTTGACGACATGGTTTTTTATTACACTTACCTGATAATAAAAAAAATGAGCGGACCGAATGACGGATTGGTAAGTGAAGCGTCCGCGAGATGGAGCGGCAATATAACCAGAATAGAAAACATTTCGCATGTTGAAATAATCGATTTTAAAAAACGCAAAATATCCGGAATACACATTCCTGATATTTACCTGAACATAGCGCGTGATTTATACCAAAGAGGTTTTTAAAAAATCTAACGCTTTTTTTATTAATTATTGAGTTGCAAGTTCTATCTCAAAAGAATCCGCTACATTTAAAAACGCTTCAACAATTTTTGGATCAAAATGCGTACCTGAGTCCTTTTTGATAATCTCCACAGCCTGTTCATGCGTAAGGCGTTCTCTGTAAGGACGCTCGGAAACAAGCGCGTCATATACGTCGGCGATTGCCATGATTCTTCCTTCAAGAGGAATATCTTCCCCTGAAAGCCCTCTTGGATAACCCGTACCGTCCCATTTTTCATGATGGCAGCCCGCGAATTTTTTAGCGTGTGTTAAAAAACCGTCTTCATTTGCGTTCTGCATCGCGTGCGTTTTATCAATTATTCCGTCGATGATCCGCTCGCCTTCAGCGCTGTGTTCTTTCATTGAAGAGAACTCGTCATCAGAGAGCTTTGAAGGTTTATTCAAGATGAGCTCGCTTACTTTAATTTTGCCGACATCATATAACTGCGCAGACGGCAGAAGCACATCAAAATTCCATTTGGATATTTCTTCAGAGTAAAGACCTGAGCGGATAAGCTCGTTTAAAAGAATCGAGAGGTATCTTTGTGTTCTGTCTATATGTCCGCCTTTTACTTCGTCGCGGTTTTCCACCATGTCAGCGATTATATT
>JGI24695J34938_10003924_pt1 | contig 10057 bp, 6 predicted proteins | sample TergutCo191P3_FD_34938 | JGI IMG/M metagenome (IMG submission 34938) | reverse complement strand
GCCTTTTTAAGCGAAGCTGAGATGGACAGCCTGCGGGATACAACGCAGGGTGTTTTCGGTGGCGTTGGACTTTTTATCTCACCGAAAACCGGCGAGCCACGCCCCGACGGACGGCCTAACTTTTTGGAGGTTGCCGCCCCAATTGAAGACACTCCCGGCTGGAGGGCAGGCATCAACTCAGGCGACTTCATCGTCACCATAGACGGTTATCCAACGGATGTAATGTCAAGTGATGAAGCGGTTTCGCGTTTGCGTGGTCAACCAAACACCGATGTTGAGCTCCTTATTCGGCGCGGGGACAGAGTTGAGTTCCCTGTTACGCTGACAAGGGCAGTGATTCAGGTTCCCACTGTCAGATACTCGATGATCGGCGATATTGGCTATTTGCGGCTCCTCAACTTTACCCCGCACACCGCCAACGTCGCTCGGGAAGCCATCCAGTATTTTCAGGAAAACAACTATCGCGGAATAATTCTTGACCTTAGAAACAACGCGGGCGGCCGCCTTGATGCGGCAGTGGCGGTGAGCAATCTTTTTGCTGAAGGGCAAGTGGTTGTTACCACCCGTTCCCGCATCGAGCGTGAAAACAGGGCGTTTTACGCGCGCGGGCGCTCTATCGTCACGCCTGATACGCCTGTAATTGTGCTTATTAACCGCGGATCCGCTTCTGCGGCGGAAATTGTCGCCGGCGCGCTTAAAGACTGGGGCTTGGCGTACCTTGTCGGCGAGCGCACCTTTGGCAAGGGCTCCGTTCAGCAGGTGTATCCGTTGGGCAGAGTCGGCTTTAGGATGACGACCGCTCGTTACTTCACACCCAGCAATGCAAGTATCGACGCCATTGGGATTCCGCCGGACAGGGAAGTGAGTTTCCCCGATTATTTTGTCAATGTGGATGTTCAGGAGTTAAGCGCTTTGGTCAGCTCAGGGAGAATTTCTGACTTTACGCGAGATAATCCGAATGCAACACCCGCTGTCGTCAACGCCTTTGTTGCCTCATTAACAAGCGATTTTAGTTTGGACGATGCGCTGATTCGCCGTCTTATCCGCAATGACCAAAACCGCCGTGCCGGAGGACTCGTGCTTGATCTTGAGTACGATGTTCAACTTAGAGAGGCGGTCAGGATTTTAAGCGAGGAAAACTTCCACGCGCTTATGGAGAATACGCGAACGCTCAGGAATCTACAGGAAGAAGCCGCAATGGAGATGGAGGAAGACGCATACTTGCCTTCTTAATCGGCCATGAAGCGTTTTGTTCTTTCTTCGCCGCCAAATCCGGAAGGAGTGGTTCGTCTTTACGCTAAAGACTACCATTACCTTGTGCGGGTTAGGCGGCTTAAGCCCGGCTCACATTTTAACGCGCTTCTTCCCGATGGGACTGAGGTACTTGTTTCGGTTTCATCCTTGGCGGATAATATCCTTATCGGGCAATGCAGTCTGCCGCCAAAACCTCTGTGTGTTCAGGCTGAAAAAACCCACCCGCAAACATTTCCCTTAGGGGAAAGCCGCCTGTGGGCAAAAACGGATATTCCGCCCATCGTCCTTATTCAAGGTTTACCCAAGGGCGCAAAAATGGATACTATTGTGAGGCAGGCGGCAGAAGGGGGAGTTTTTTCCGTTGTGCCGTTTCAGTCCGAGCACTCTACAGCCCGCCCTAATGCGGAAAAACTAAAACGCTGGGAGCGCATAGTTAAAGAGGCGCGCCAGCAAAGCGGATCTGCTGTGCAGACATCAGTATTGCCACCGGTTGGGTTTGAACAAATGCTTGAGTATTGGGAAGCGCAGAAAAAAAGCTTCAGGCGGCCTTTGAGTATAGTGCTTCATCAAGAACCGCTTGAAAAGGGAAGCTTTCACGATTATATTCGATGTAATCCTGACATTGTGGCTTTGGCGGTTGGTCCTGAGGGAGGATTTTCCCACCGTGAAGTGTCGAAGTTTGCGGCGGCGGGATTTAAGCCCTTGCTTATGGGTAATACAATTTTGCGAGTTGACACGGCTGCTCTTTATGGAACTGCGGCTTTAAGAATCATATTGTTGGAGAGTGAATCGTGGATGTCAGGCGAATAACATTTCTTAAAGTTCCTATCGACATTGTAAAGCCGGAAGATCTACCCAGTGTAATATATCAGCTTTTAGCTTACGCAAAAAGCTCGGAAGACTTTCGCTCTGCAAAGGGACAAAACATTGTTCTTTTATCGCTTTCGGATTTATTGCGCGCAAGACGCAAAGGTGCTTATCGCGACTACGTGTATAATGCGGCACTTGTAATCCCAATTTCCAAAAGCATTGTGTCAGGTGTAAAATTCTTAACAGGTCAGAAAGTTTACCGCTATATGCCGTTTCACTTTGTTGTAAGCTTGCTTTCAATCTTGGAAAAGCGCGAGCATTCCCTTTACCTTTTGGGCGGTAAAAGCCAAATCCTAAAAAGAGTGGGAAAAAACATCAATACAACATTTCCCCGCTTAAAAGTGGTTGGGCGGCACGAAGGCTCAATGAGAAAAAGCGAAGAGGCGACAGTTATTGAAGCTATCCGAAAAGCGTCTCCGGATTTGCTTTTAACAGGGAAGGGTGTCCGCAGAAGAGAACTCTGGATTGCCCGAAACTGCACAAGCATTAACTCAGGATTCCGTTTGTGGTGCAGCGACCTTTTTGACGTATTTGCAGACAAAAAGCGCCGCCCTTCAGATGCCATTTTTGATAAGGGGCTTGAAAGCATCGTTTTTTGTATGCGGAACCCTTTCCGCCTCTTTAGGGTCTTTCCGTATTTCCGCTACAAGTTATTGCTTTTGGTTTACAAGATTTTTGCGCAATAAATAGAGCAATCCCCACCTTATGCGTGGGCTGCGGCTGCTTCTGTTTCAAACGGAAATGTAAACTTAAACGTCAAGCCTGAATCAGAAGAGTTTACCACAATTGCCCCGTGGTTTTCCTTCACTATTTTTTTCACCAAACTAAGTCCGACACCGCGGCCTGCAACCGAAGTGATTTCATCACTCGTTGAAAATTCAGGTGAGAAAATCGCGGCAAGTAATTTATTTTTTGCCACTTCTTCTTTTGCTTCAGGATATATCTTGTGATATTTTTCCTTAATCGATTCCCAATTTAAGCCGCTGCCGTCATCGGAAAAATTAAGCTCAGCGCTGCCGCCAATTTTCTTTACCGTAAAACTCAAAACGCCGCGGGAATCTTTTTCCTTGCGCCTGCGCTCTTCGGCAGGTTCAATCCCGTGGAAAATTGAGTTGCGAATGCACTGGAATAAAATGTCTTTTATGGGCTTGCGCAAATCTGACTCAAGAACTTCCCTGTCCAATTGTCCGGCCTTAATCTCAACTTCTTTATTAGTTTCTGCGGCAATTCTCTCAACAGCAATTTTCAGCGAGTTAATCAAAACATCTTCGACTTTACGGGAAGCTTTATATGCTTCTACTTTTTTGATTATCTCTAAAAAGCCGTCTTTGATCTGTAAAATTACTTCCAGTTTTGTGGTCAAAACAAGAATATCGGTGTTCGCAATTACATCATAGTGCAATACAGCCTTTATTTCTTCTTCAAGTTCGTGCAGTTTTGTGCCAAAGGTTTCAAGACCCAAAACGACCGCGTTTGATTTTATGGCGTGTATGTTCTGAAAAAACCTGGTAACAACTTCACGCTCATCAAGCGTACTGTCTTTTAACGTTTCATTTATGTAATTGAAGTTGGCATCGGTGTCGTCAATAAAATCCTGGAAGACAACAGGGTCAATCTTAAGCAAGTCAACCATGTTTTTGACTTCCTGCTCTCGAATGTCCTTCTGCGCCTGCATTTCCTTTTCAAATTCTTTTTCCAGTGTAATGTCTTTTAACACCCCAATGATCATAGGCTGGCGGCCTGAATCTTCTATCAAGTGAAATGTGGTGCTCAAAACTTTTACACCGCCGTCAATCTTATATTCAAATTCCGAAATTGGATTTGCCTCTTTTAAAAGGGCAGCATCTTTTGTCTTGTCAGAAATCATCCTGAAATATTTCTGCAAAACCTGGAGCTGTTTTACGTTAAGCGATCCTGAAAGAATATCCAAAAAGTTTTTTCCGGTAAGATCGGTGTCATACCATGAAAGGATTTTAATAACCGCTTTGGTAAAACCGCCGCTTTGTATTTTAAGTTCCGAATCAAAAAGTATTATTCCGTCATCAATGTTGTCTCCCATTGTGTTGTAAAGATCCCTTTCGTACGTAACCTGATTAAGAAGATTAACGCGCTCCTCGTTTCTGCGTATGTTTGTATATGAATGGAGAAAGCCCGTAAACATAGTAAAAGAATATACAACCAGTATTCTCAGGCCGATATTTGTAGTCGGGGTATGCTCAACAAAGCCTGGTAAGAAGATTACGAGGGCAAAAATAATAAAAACAATGGTAGAAACTATGAGAGCCACTTTCATGCTTAAAAGAATGAACGCAATGATTGGAAAGAAGGAAACCAGTGATGCCTGCCAAAGATCGGTGTCGTCAAAGGTGTGAGCAGCGAGTGCATAAATACCCAGAGCAATTACCGCGACAATGGATGGAATGATCAAAGGGATCCTTGAGCGTATCATGATGAGCCCAATGGCGAGTAGAGATGCTAGGAAAAAGTCGTTCATTGCTGTCTGCCCGTCAAGCGGCAATGTTACAAAACCAAAAATCGCTAAGGGGACGATACCGATAGCAAAAAGCATAAACAACAGCACATAATCTACCCGCTGGTGAGCTTCAAGACCTTCGTAACGCTTCCCAAATACCAGCGTAAATATGCTTTTCTTTTTTGGATTCTCCATAGCGGAAGCCTAACCTAGAATTTTGGCAAGTTTTTCTTTAAAAACCTTGTCACGGATTGGTTTTATTATGTAATCCGTGGCTCCGCTGTCCAAAGCTTCAATCACATTGTACTTTGCNGATTCTGACGTNACCATAATAACAGGAATATCTTTGTAGTCAGGCATTGCGCGTATTTTTTTCAAGAATTCCATGCCGTCCATTTTCGGCATATTCCAATCCAGAAAAACCAAGGTAACCTGATTGCTTTCCAACAATTGGAAAGCCTGTTCCCCATCTGCAGCTTCCAGATAGTGGCAAGGAATTTTCAGCGTTTCAAACGTATTTTTCACAATGCTCCGCATGATACGGCTGTCATCCACTACGAGAACTGTTTTCATATCTCTCACACTCCTTGAGAAATTTTTGATTGCAAATTAGACCTTCCGCTCAGAAGAACAAAATGCCAGAAAGTGCTCGAAAAACCCCTCCGATATGGTACTTTGCAACATATTAACATAAATGTCAAGTACTTATGGTTCTTTGTGTAAAAAATCTGTCAGAATGTGCTTATATGTCGGAGAGCGAGAGATCAGTTAAAATACAAAGGGGTAATATTTCTATCGTATAGTTGACAATCTCAGCATTTCGTTGTAAAATTCGCCGAATTGTGCATAATCACTTTCTATGCATAAAAAAACAAAGGGGACTATTTATGGCATATCACATTGAGTTGATTTTCAGAACCATACAACCTATTGTATGGGGCCCGCCAAGCTGGGTTATTCTGCTGGGCGTTGGTCTTGTTCTTTCCATCAGGACAGGTTTTTTACAAGTCACAAAGTTTGGTCATTACTGGGACAGAACTATACTTGAAATGTTCAGAAAACCTGAAAACAGAAAAAACAAATCATCAGGAAAGGGAGATATCACACCTTGGCAGGCTATCAACACCGCGTTCTGCGCGACTATGGGTGTCGGTACACTTGCCGGTACGGCCACGGCTATCGGCTTCGGCGGCCCCGGCGCGGTGTTTTGGATGTGGGTTGTCGGTTTCTTCGGCATCGCAACCAAATTTTCCGAAGTTACCCTTGCAGTACATTACCGCGGGTTTAACAAAAAAGGCGAAGTTCTTTCAGGCCCCTTTGCCTACATGGAAAGAGGTATCGGTTTTAAACCGCTTGCCAAGTTCTTTGCCGTAGCGGGTGCTATCGCCGCTTTTGGTATAGGCAACATGGTTCAGTCAAACTCCGCCGCGTTTGCGCTTGAGTTTCAGTGGGGGCTTCCCCGCCTTTGGGTAGGTATCGTCGCGGCTGTTTTGATCGGACTTGTCGTTATTGGCGGGCTTAAGCGCATCGCAAAGGTTGTTGAGAAACTTATCCCTGCCCTTGCAATGACATCGATAGTAGCTTCCATCATCATCATACTGTCAAACGCTTTTAACGTACCGCATGCGTTCAGTCTTATTTTCCGCGGCGCTTTCTCAAGCGAAGGTTTGGTTGGCGGCGTTTTGGGAGTAAGCATCATGTACGCTATACGTTTCGGTTTGATGCGCGGTATTTTCTCAAACGAAGCCGGTCTTGGTTCCGCGCCCATCGCTTACGCTGCGGCTAAAACAGACCATCCCACCAAACAGGGGCTTTGGGGGGCGATTGAAGTATTCATGGATACTCACGTAATGTGTACGCTGATTGCGCTTGTTATCCTTGTAACAGTTCCGCTGGAAATCATCGCGCCGGGAACCGCTCCCGGTATGACAGGATCTCCGCTCATTATCTATGCGTTCTCAAACTCATTATTCGGTCCCGTATTTGGCGGCGGACTTATGACGGTTCTTATAGCCATGTTCGGCTTTACAACAGTAATCGGCTGGGCGTTCTATGGTGAAAAATGCTTTGAATACCTGTTTGGCTTAAAGCCGATCATGGGTTACCGTGTGGCAATGCTTCCCATTTGCGTATTTGGCGCAACCGGCGGTGTAGCGGCAATTTGGGCAATCGCGGACACCTTGAACGCTTTCATGGTTCTCCCAAATATTATCGCGCTGCTTCTGCTTTCAGGGACAGTGAAAAAGTTAATGGTCGATTACTTCAAGAATCCTGACAAGATTGACTATTCTTTTGAAAAAATATCGCCTAACAGCAAGTAAGAAAACTTAACAAACAACATTTACCAATCCGGTGTAGTGCAAACTGCACCGGATTTTTTGCCTCCTATTTCACCAAAACCCGCTTGTCGCCGCTNCTTTGCGTAAGACCTTGTGAATCCAGNAACTCAAGCATGGGCATGGTGTATTTTCTGCTTGCGCCGATAGAGTCGCGCAAAGAGGCAACGGTAATATCCTCCTGCATACCGGCAAGAACCTCAAGAAGTTTATCACGCATCTGGCGGGAAAAGAAAAAGCCGCCGTCTATAACGCGCAGATCTTCCTGTTCCCGCAAATAAGCGNTCGCCCGCTTTATGTCTGCGGCACTCACGCCCAGTTTCGCTTCAAGTTCTCCCTGAGTTAATAGGTTAAAGCCCGCACCGGTTATGGCATCTCTGACGCGGGTTATGAGCGCCATAAACTTGTCATCCGGAGCGTGGCGGAAATCTGTCGCGCAATAGCAGGTTTTGCCCTGTATGGGTACCTGAACAATGCTCTTTTTTTCCGCCATCAAAGTGATGAGGTCTTTGAAATCTCCCGCCGGTATTTTTCCGGTGTTTTTAACCGCGCTCAACGATGCGTACAATTTTTCCGCATCCAGCCCCGCCAGTTCCGGGTGTTCTGTGTGGAACTTTTTCAGTATGCGCTGCGCTGCCTGCACTATCGCGCCAAATGCTCCACTGAAGCCCACCGCCGATCCTGTGGAGAGAGGTTCCCCTCCGGCAATGAAATAACGGGATTTCCCGAATTCCATGATTTTATGCAAGGTCGCCGCACCGAGCAGTTCCTCAAGACTTTTGGCAAAGCCTGATTTGTCCATTTGCGACAATTCAAACAAATCGGCGGAGCTTACAATTCCCCTGTCGTGTATCAGCGCCGCAAGATACTCAACAGGGCTTAAAGACGAAGCGGCAAGGGCTGTAAGAGCTTGGGCTTTGGTGCTGCGCTCGGTTTTGTTCCGCACAAGGGAAGCATTCGGCAGCATGATCCGCCCGCCGCCGATTGTTATCAGCGGGCTGTACAGGCGTATCACAAAACGCTGTCCGCAGGCAACGGTGATTTTCGATAAGGGCAAAATCTGAACGGGGCCGCCGCTTCCCGGAGGGTAAACGCGCTTTTGCTCATCGCTGTTCAGGTTCAAAAGCGAGATGCGCGCAACCACGTCCACCGTTCCCGCGTGAAGCCTGACCCGCTGCCAGTGAGCCACGCCTTCGCGGGTGGAAGGCAATACGTCAAGGTACGCGCTTATGCAGTCAGTGGGGATGAACGCGCCTTTTGCACACACCGTATCCCCTCGCTCCATCTCATCCTGGGAAATACCTGAAAGGTTAATTGCAACCCTCTGACCGCTCTGGGCAGTGGGAGCTTTCGTTCCGTGCGTTTGAAGCGATCTCACCCTCCCAACAGCGCCTGATGGCATAATTTCAACCTCATCCCCTTCGGCGACTGTTCCCTGACTGACTGTTCCTGTAACAACGCTTCCAAAGCCCTTTTTGCTGAAAACTCTGTCTATGGGAAGAAAGAACGCGCCAAAACCTTTCCGCGGCGAAATGTTGTCTATCAAGTTCCCTATTTCCGCCAAAATTTCCTGAACGCCCTCACCGCTTATCGACGAAACCGGAATAATTGCCGCGCCGGAAAGGCAAGTCCCCTGAATCAAATCGGCAACTTCTGCGGTGGCGATTTCAAGCGTTTCTGCATCCACCAAATCCTTTTTGGTTAAAGCCACAAGCCCGCATCTGACACCGAGCAGATTCAGAATATCAAGGTGCTCTTTGGTCTGGGGCATAACTCCCTCGGTTGCAGCAATTACCAGCATCGCCGCGTCCATGCCGGAAGCGCCCGCCGCCATCTGCCTGATAAAGCGCTCGTGCCCGGGAACGTCAACTATGCTCACGATTTTCCCGTTCGGCAGATGAAGGGGCGCAAAGCCCAGCTCTATCGTTATGCCGCGGCGCTTTTCTTCTTCAAGGCGATCGCAGTCAACGCCGGTTAGAGCTCTCACCAGCGAAGTTTTGCCGTGGTCGATGTGTCCGGCTGTCCCAAGTGTAAACGGATATTCCATCACGCACCTGCCTTTCCGGACGCGGAAAGAGCGCCGGCGAAGGTCTCGGCGATTTTCTGCTCATCACCTGCCAGCAAAGTGCGGACGTGAAGAACGACTTGCCCGTCTTGAATACCGGGAATTACCGGAACTGCGCCTGTCCGCAGCGATGCGGCAAGGATTTCAGGCTTTGTAGAAGCCGAACGTATAGCTGCTCCAAAACCGTGAAGAATATCGGTGGGGAAAGCGCCGCCGCCTATAGCGTCTTCGGTCTGTACCGTCGTAACGGTAACGTCATCCGCGCCAATACTGCGAGCCTTCTGCTCCAGCGCGCGGCAAAGACGCTGGGCTTTTTTTCGCAGTGCGCCCGCGTCCGCTTCTATCATGTTGATCACAGGAATCTCTCTTTGCCTCTCGGTAATGTACATACGCAAAGTCGCCTCGAAAGCGGCAAGCGTCATTTTATCCACACGCAATGCGCGCAACAACTGGTGCGAGCGCATTTTGTCGATGACGGCTTTTGACCCGGCAGCCACACCGATTTGCGGGCCGCCAAGCAGCTTGTCACCTGAAAACGTCACAAGTCCGGCTCCCGCCTGCAAACAATCGCGGACGGAGTGTTCCATGTTGGCGAAAGGGATGCCGAGTGAGCACAAAAGCCCGCTGCCAAGGTCTTCCATGAACACAAGCCCTTGCGAAGAAGCCAGTTCGGCTAATTCTTCACGGCTTGCGGCGGCGGTAAAACCTTGTATACGGTAATTTGAAGGGTGAACTTTGAGCAAAACGGCGGTTTTTTCAGTGATTGCTTTGCGATAATCGGAAATTCGACTCGAATTTGTGCAGCCGACCGCCACCATCGCCGCGCCTGAAAAGGAAAGTATGTCAGGAATCCTAAAAGAATCCCCGATTTCCACCAATTCGCCGTTGGAAACGATAACTTCCCGCCCCGAAGCGGCAGCCGTTAGCGCCAAAAGCACGGCGGCGGCGTTGTTATTCACTACAAGCGCGGCTTCCGCCCCGGTTATGTGGCAAATAAGCCACTCAATATGCGAATTTCGCCCGCCGCGCGCGCCTGATTCCTTTGAATATTCAAGTGTG
>JGI24695J34938_10003921_pt1 | contig 10060 bp, 10 predicted proteins | sample TergutCo191P3_FD_34938 | JGI IMG/M metagenome (IMG submission 34938) | reverse complement strand
CTAGTTATCAACTACATGTTTCGGCGCTTATGGCCATCTTCAGGTTGATGAATTAACAAAAAACACGCATAAGCAGTTACATTTGGCATGCGTCTTTTATACGGAGGATGGGTGGCGGGGTTATTGGATGGGGGTATGAGATCTCGTGTGTATTGGGAAGGGAAGGGGTGTATTATGCTAACCTAAGTATTGTACAGTTTAGAGCTATGATGTTGGGGATACATGTATAAGTTATCGAATTATAATATATTGAATTATTAGTTTTCTTGATTTCCCGCCTCCGTGTCTGGAGCGTCTTGTTATTTTCTGGTTGAAATTCTCTAAATAATGGTAATGGAATGTAATTATGGTGGTGGTCTCTTCTTAGGATTTCAGCCGGTGACTGACTGTATGTTTTGTGAAGGGGTCGGTCGTCCCTATTGTAGACTTTACTACAGTTTGTGAGGGTTGGATGGTCTTTCTGCTGGTTGGTGCACAGTCAGCCAGAAACCGTTCTCCAATATGGCGGCGAGTGAATTATTAATCCGCGACTGAGATATCCGTGCGTGTTATGAGTGACGTAACAGAAGTGACGTGTAGGCAGACAACGGAGAGACCATGGTGATGGGGTTTGGGAGGGAATGAATGAATTTGCAAGAGGAATTAATGGAAATGAGAGGGTGGTTATGGGTTATTAAAAAAAATGACACCAAGCAAGCCTAACCTAAGGATGATGAGTATTGTACGTGGTCGTAAATCTGTTCCGAGCACCGTCATCCCTCAGCATCCGACGTCCGAATGAGAACCTCGGTACGTATTGACATCTCCGCAATCGCTCTTCGTATTCCGATGTGATGTGAGGCAACTGTTCCACCATTATTTTCGAAGAAGAAGCAACACTACATACAAGAGCGGCAAACAGGTTCAAGACAAAGCCGATATGCATTATGGGTGTACAATGCGTTATGCAATGTGGGTGTATAATGCGATATGCATTGTGGGTATATATTGCGATAGGGTGTAAAAAGCTAAATCCGGATGCATGATGGGTGATTAATGCGAATTGCATTATGGGTGTATATTTCGATTGGGTGTATAATGCAAAATGCATTGTAGGAACGGCACACTTGTTGAAGACAAAGCCGGTTGCATTGTGGGTGAATAAAGCGTAATTCATTGTCGGTGTTTCCGGAAACCACGACAACAGCGACACTAGTGTCGGTGAGCGAAAGATTGGAGCACTGTTTGTGCTGTATTGTCTATTGACCGGACTGCCGGTTGACACAGTCTGTCCTGGCTTGAGTGGAGCAGATTGTGCAGTTAGGAAAGTTTTGTATTGTATTAACCAGCAACACACAAATTTATGTCCCATTCCTTGATGTGTGTTTCCTTGCTGTCTTTACATCACCATCAGTGAAGTAGGTACCTTGTTTCTTATGCTATTGCGCTTGTATGAATGATGCAACAGTTAGCATCTAAATGTACCTGTCAATAAAGGGCATAAATGTATGTCGGTACATACAATATAGCATGTAAGGTTGGTGTTCTTTTTTTAAAGTGTCTAAGAAACGAGCTGACAAATGATTAAGTAGGTTATTAATATCATAAAATAACATTCAGCCCTTTCTCTTCAGCGAATCTACTGTGTCCAAATATTTTGACAATTTCATCATCACTCTTGCACAGAAAATTAGTCATGCAGCAAGACACAATGTATGAGGAATATAAAATAAGTAAAATATATACTTAACAATGAGAAAACAGTGATTTGGGGTTCCTACTATGTGATTGAGGTAACGGGTGTTCCTGCGTGTGCATCCATGACTTTGTGGTTCAGTAATTCTCCTCGAAGATTCAAAGAAACTTGCTGCCAAAGTCTTCAGGGTCATGAGTCAATTCAATGCAGCAAGAATACTCCACTGCCTAGGCTCTTAGCAGATGAGCTGTTCAAATTATATATACCACAAATAATTTTCAAAAAATAGATTTACCTGTTTTCTATCCTTTTGAATAAAACAAGGAAGTCATGACCCCAGTTTCGGTGGTATACCGGGGAATTTGCCACTGATTAAGGACCACGCTATTACACACATTGTTATAAACAATCTCATCCCCCAGACACAACCACAAACTGCAGGAGTTTTTGAAAACCAAGGCTACAGATGCCACTTGACACCCCTATGTGTGGATTCGTCTTACCAACGAATTATGTTAGGTACAAGCATGTAAACTAATTTCAAGCCTCTCATAAGGATATCCAATGGCTAGCTCTTGTGAAACACAAAATGGACCTCTACTCTTCCCTAGAATATTGCTTATGTTAAGTGGCTGGTCTTCAACTCCTCTCTCAAACTCCATAAAATGCATGAAATATTTATTTATTCAGCAACTTTGTATGTCCTTTCCAATGTACTAGTGACAAATTAATTCAAATCAGTCACTTTAATTTCTACCATCTTTTCCTATTCCATGTCTCAATGTCTCACAAGCTTTCCTAAATTAGCCACACACCTTACACCGCACATGCTCCACTTAAACCAACACAGCAATCTCAGCACACCTCTTACACTATACATCATGGGACTTTTGGAGAGCATTAACCAAGCCTTGCAGTTTGGAATTTGCATGGGACTCTCCATACCGTAAACATACTTAACATGCAACATTTTTAACAAATGGCCTATAATCTCAAAGAACCCCTGTGACTCAGTTACTTTCAGTCTTAATTCAGACACACCGAAGTCAAACAACATTTTAATTACATTAATTTCAGAGCTTTACAAACCCCAAATCAGTTACTGAAGAATGATTTCAAACTTTTTCACCCTTCACTGAAATTAAAGAAAGATCCCACAAAATTGCATTCATGCAAAAACTGAGTATTTAGGAGTGTAATTTACATCTTGTACAAACATTTTTTGCATACAACAACAAAAACTATAACTAATCAGATAAATCCCTTGCACATGACTTTGCTGCCTTGTTTAGAAGTTTGTGGAGTCCCAGTTTTATATGATAAATATTAATCAACAGCCATTAAAATATCCTTGCTCCATTTCCTCATGCAACATTCTCATGATACCCAATTACAGCTCACACATTTCCTTCCACCCCATTTCACTGAGATGGGCTTCCTGTACCACAAACTGCATTGCTGTGTTTCTGAACATCAGGCAACAACATACCTTCACTGCCAAACTTTGCACAATTTCGGGATGGTACTGGAAACCTAGCAATGGTAACACATGTTTACAGACTTGGTACTGCTCTCACCTGAAGACTTCTTAAGTTCAGTGAAAGTAGCAACACTAAGGCAAACCATCAGTAAAGGCCCCTCCACCTCAAACACACTGTCACATTTACTGAGTGTGCCAGAAACTGCTGTAGGAAACCGAAAAATGGGAAACAAGACCACATGTTTTACTGTTACACTTTCATGGAATGAAGAGTTTCAACACCTCACAGAGATGTACTTTACCCATTATCCTATTGAACCTGTATTTGTATTTCATATGCATTCTACATAAAATAGCAGCACAGTTGGTTTCTATCTCACACAGCAAGATCTGTAACCATTTGTAAATGCTGTTTAGGGCAATAATTGGAACATATTGCAAGAATCACACACACACAGGTTGGGAATCTATGTTACACAGTGCAGTAAAAGTTTTGAAAAGAATAGAGATGAAGTTCATTTCCAACTGATTTGCAAGGAGAATTTATGTATATCACATATATATGGATATCTCTGAATTTATATATGTTCCATATTCCATGCACTAATTAGATGCATAAAATATGTAAAAAACCAACAAATGCACTTTGATTTTATGAATGTACTTTTATTACACAGTGGTCACCAGCATATTTTGACCACTCACATGGCCATATTTAGCATGGTGTGCAAAAGAATACAAATATAATTTAAATATGTCTAAATCACTCAACAGTTTAAAAACCATACAGTTTCTGGTCAAAATTTTTAACTTTTGCAATACTCATTGCTATTTCATTATTCAAACTTGAATTTTAACCAAACACTAAATTACCTTTAAACTAAGGAGTGATTTAGGCACATAACACACCACTCCACAAATCACACCACACCATATCAAACTATATGACGCCACATCACACCACAGCTCACAACATCACTCCTCACCACATCACACCAAACTACATCACACTACACCACATCACATGACACCACTCCAAATCACACACGAAAACACACACCACACCACATTGCACCATATCACACCACACCACAATACACATTACACAACACAACAACACATGTCACACCATATCACACTTCACCACATCAAACCACACATCATATCACAACACACCACACCTATTATGCATGGCCAAGTGTAAAAATTTGAGAACTATGACCTTAGTTCCCTCTGTCTGTTGTTTTACTAGACATGGTGTACTTCAAGAACACAACCCCTTGGCTGACAAAGCACTGATGTATATACATGATACAATGGACTCTGCTCATTGTGGGTGAGTGAACATGAACGAAATCATTATCCTTTTCTTGGTGGTTCATATCTATTTGTGGCACACCACTTGGGCATTGAATTTGCTAATAAACACACAATTAAATGAAGATATCACAAACATGCCATATTATTTTACATTCTACATGAAATTAATTTAGGAAATTAGCATAACCAATGCAATGACATGCAGATAGGAAATGTCCTCTCTACACTTATAATCTACAAACTCAGTTTAAATCAGTTTGTCTGACAATGTCAGGAAACCGTGAATTCAAAATATACAACAAGGTTTAAACATTGTGTATAACCAGATATTTTACAGTCCTCAAACTCTACACGTCATAACCCTACATCGAAATGATGCTAATGTCCGTCTCATCTACATATATTTACTCAAACTATGTCGGCTCTGCTATTAGTACAGAACTAAGAAGAATAAAGGTGTATCAAAATATAAGCTTACCTTTGTGTCTGCAAAAGAGAAGTGACAACTTACACTGCAACCTGCATAGTAAATAACAATCACCAAAGGACCACACGATCTCACTGAGTGCTTCAAATATATGGAATGGATAGAACACCTATTCAACAAAAGTTGCCAATACAATTTTGTTGATTGTAATCACATTTCCTCCACACTTTAATCCTCAAAATCCAATGGCACTTATAAAACATTCTTTTGTGGTATAATTTTACAATATAAGGACTTGTTACTTGAAGCCCTTCTGCTCATAACTTTGGTTTAGCTTGGTTATTTACCGGAAGATGCACATAAATGTATTAACAAAGTTATAACTATTTTTGTCCAATATGGATGATTATTATTATTATTATTATTATTATTACTACTACTAGTACACTTCCCCTAAAAATCTGGTTTACCCTCAATGTTACAATCCCAACAAGCTGTGTTAACTCCATTGTTTTACTCCCTCTGTAATCCCATGCACCATACACAGTCATAATTAGTTACAAGGGTCCACAGATAACAGAATTACAAAGTTAACACAAATTATTTGTAAACCATGCTGTTCTACCCATGCACTTCCAACACCCACTGTGTGTAACGAGTACCAACTATGTATCAAAGACTGTGGATGGTAGGATACGTGGCTAGTTCACTGGTAACTAGTTACCTGACAATTCTGCGAATACCATGGTGACACAGTGCACTGTATTTCTTTCTTTAAACCTTTGTATTTTACACAAATAATTTAGAGAAATGCTTAAGGGAACACAACACATGTGACTGATATGTCTACAATAAAGCAGAACACATACCATGGAACTGCAATGTATTTACAAAACAGCATAGTAATGAAATGGCTATGGCAAAGTGCCAATGCAATAATTACTATATTAAAATTAACCTTTTAAAGCCTAGCAGTACTTTACATACTACCAGGTTGAGCAAATTCCTACATGGCGCTCACATCGCTTTTATGTTTTTCTATGGATCTTAAAACAAACAGTAACCAACAGATTGGTTTTTATAACCAAGATGGAGACTGTTTACTGTGCAATATGCACTGAGTCTTTATATAAACAGATAAGTTTCGCCTTTAAAAGGTTAACAGCAACAACAAACATCATTATCACTTTTGTTTTTGTATCCATTAGTATGATAGTGATATAACAAATGTACACTGTTGAAATATTCCCTTGTTACTTATCTTTACTTATGGTTGAAAAGCAACTGAAAGAGAAATTCAGTCCACGCAACTTAGAACATGCATATGGCAACTGAAGGAAAAAATCTCACACTTTCATGTCTGTACACAAAGACAGTCAATGTGAGTGTCATTTGCTGCTGGTCACATTTCAAAATAGCATTCACATTCTTACAAAACACAAACTATAAATTAACACAAGACTGGAATATTGGTGTAATGTACACACAGTGAGAAACAGTGATCACAATAAACTGCACGCAATACAGATACATATAACATCACAGTTTCTAAAACTGCTATTGCATTCTTGTTTCCAGCATGTAGGGTTACAAAATGGCATCACTTCAAACACCCACCATGACTTTAAGGAGATGATATATATGTAAAAAAGAAGTTTTTTAAATAACTTATTAGCCTATTGCTATTACATGCCTCCATGATGAGCATGGGTGGCAGACAAATACTGATTAACACATGCTGCAGCTGTAATTACATTCCTTGGGTTGTAATTTTGACATTTTGGTACCACTGTTGAAACAACAAGGATGCTCCATTTCAGTTGCACAGAGGTACAGGTCTGTTTGTTGTACACCTTTTTGCTTTGATGCTTCATGCCAATGTATGCCACTTCTGCATTTATGCTTTCTCATTTTCAGTTTAATGCCCTTTGGCTGCTGCACCCTAGGACACTGCCAAAAGTGTACGAAACTCACAGCATACTACAAAGCTAGGCATCAATGCACTCACCATTACATTCAGACTGATATTCTCTCATGTGCTAACTTGCCTATATTCATCAAGACATTTTTCTTATTAAATGCATGAGAAACATGAATCTACATTCCATAACACAACCCCAAAAAATGGGAAACGTCAATCTGTATTTAAAATAAATAATCTTGAAAAAGCAAGCACATTGTTAAAATCTGCTGTAATTTGTGATAATGTTGAAAAAAGTTAAAGTAAATGCTAAGTCAGCAACTCACAGTCCTGTAACTCTTAGCACAGTTACTGTCACCATTGCCAACCTCATCAACTAACCCAGCTGAACCCCTCACCCACAATCTGTCACAGCTCCCACTAGCATGACCAGCTTACTCAAGCCATCTCCTCAACATTTAATACAAGTGCACACCACTTGTTTAAAATTCCTTTCCAATTTACAGAAGCTAAACATGAATATAAACTGCTGAATTCCACATTAGGTATTAATAGTAACACAAAAATATGAATAAAACCTGCATACACAACACAAAAAGAGAACCCGCCCTATTCCATAAATTTTTATGGGAACATCATGCCTGAATTAGGCATTTTTTATCTACACCCAATTCTTCAGGAACATTACTAAGGTGTAATAGCTACCTGTGATTGTTTTTGTTTCTAAAGCTTTCTTCCACACATCAAAAATATATTTTCTGTTGTATACATCTGCTAATCTGATCATTATTACCTGTGCTATAAAATTTGGAGCTGGCTGTAAAAGTCACCATATATCCTCTGACGATGTGTAGGTTTCAATCTCATAATGATATGTGTGTGTCATAGAACAGCTGGCTTAAATGTGTGGCCTGCGTAATGAGTTCACTTACAATCGGTGAGACAGAAAAGAAATGCATACTTATGTTTATTTCTATGTTTAGTGCAATATGGGGCCAGAGGCAAATGTCCTTGATCCTGCTGTAAGGATTTCTTTGTGACTTTTTTGAACTGTATGTTCATACTACTATCCATCTACAACTGAACACTTCAGTCCGTCCCACTCTGAGCAATAGCTTGCAACAGGGCAGGCACTGTTGACGCTTGAATCACTGAGTCAGAAGGTGATGGGTTTGGTGTGCTGAGTAGCATGGAAGTGCATTCAGCAGTATTGCTGCAAGAAGTAACCTTGCGAAACTATCGAGACGTCACGGAACGTACATTACTAGCAGCCTCAGATGCACATTCAACAGAAGACGAAGATATTTCTGTTCAGAGTGACAGTGCAACAGGTGACAATACCAACACAAACTTCACACAGTGGACTGACAATACAAACTGTCCTACTGTACCTGCAGTCCACAAGTTCACAGGAGATAGCGGTGGGTTACCACAAACAGAGGCACCCCACACCAATAAAGACTTCCACATTCAGCAATGTCATGATCTTCTTTTTGGAAATTATATAGCTGCTTGTTGAAGAGACAAATACATATTATCACCAGTACATGGACACACTGGATTAAGGACGGTCCCTAATGCCCGACGTGACAGTTCAGGAAATGTGGTTGTTTTTGGCAATTTTTGTGCAGATGGGAAACAAACAGAGGAACATGCTGAAGGATTACTGATCAACATTTGGACTGTACTTCATGACCTTTTATGGAAACACGATGAAATGAGACAGATTCCATCATATACTCAAATTTCTATATTTTAGGGACAATAAAAATGAACCTGACAAGACAGATGAAAATTATGACCAACTGTGGAAAATGAGAGATAATTTGATACCCACTGATTGGACATGTTACCCATTCTATAAATAAATTAGATACCATACTTATGTCACTCTATAGTACTAATTTACAATTTATCATTGGCAAGGATGTAAATTGCTTTGTTGAGAATAATAAAAATACTCTCTTCAAAGCCTTATTAACTTCTTTTATTCTGTTTGTACTGTGTATTTTCAAAGCACAGTTCAAAATTATTCAGCCACGGCATATGGCAATATAGTTATTGATACTTAAGGATTTTAAAATTTCATCTCCTCTATTAAATGGGTTGTCTGAACATGATGCACACCGTATTAGGATACAGGATATCAATTTAAAAATACAGACTAGCAATACTAAAAACACAAGGAAAATTCCTAAGTACACTGCAACTGGTTGAGTTACGAAACATGGGACAATATTTTCGATGATAATAATAATGTAAATACAATGTCTAATTCTAGTCTTAATATATATTTCAGGATACTTTATTCTAGTCTCACTTTGAAAACAAACAAAAATGTTGGTAGTCCTGCTCCAAACTGGCCTTACTGCCATGCCTGCCTAAAATAATGAATTCCTTTATGTCATCAAAAAGCCAATGCCAAATTCTATAACCATATACATTTGACTGGTATATGAGAGAGAGGAGGTACAGCTCTGCTCATTCTTAGACCTGGAACTAGTTGACTGGCTGGATTTAACAACATAAAAGGCCCAGCTCTTAAGGCTTACATCAGCAAACTCAGATGTGACTGGAATTATCTGCATGTCAGTTCAACATGTTACACACCATACTGTCACATGTGCATCAGCATCTACCAAAACCATTCATATCCTCAATCAAATTAATTTTAATTACATGTTTCTTACCTCTTCTTAGCCTGGAATGAAATCTACATGGAATGCATCTTGGGAAATGATATACAGCTTCAGCCAAACTAATGAATTTTCTTGGTTGGCAATTTTCATTCAGTGGGGAGCTTTTCCTTCTCAANAACTGGCAGTGCTCTTTGGGTCCCTTATTCCAGAAATAAGGAAAATNTCCAAAGTGTAGTTTCTTTCCCACAAAGCACTCCACTGCANCAATGCCATTACTTACTCCATGGTGCAGACTCCCTCCTGACAGCCAACTGTTTTCCAGCTAGTTAAGAAATTCCCCGCATTTCACGGAACCCGAANGTTCATTACTNCACNCACAAGCGTCCACCACCTGTCTCTATCCTGGGCCAGTCCATCAATGCCATTATTTCACNGAAGAACCACAAATGTACATATATAGAACACCATTTCAAACAACTGACATAATCTGGTAAAGTCCAGTCTCTAATGAATTTAGGCTCTTGGTTTAAAGAGACTGGGCTTAATCTGCCTTGACCCAGTCTATGCAAGGGATTACAGTTTCACCATATATGGAGGC
>JGI24695J34938_10003920_pt1 | contig 10061 bp, 8 predicted proteins | sample TergutCo191P3_FD_34938 | JGI IMG/M metagenome (IMG submission 34938) | reverse complement strand
CAGCATAATGACTACAGAGTACATCGATTTAAAAGAAGACGCGACTGTAAAAGAAGCGTTTGACACAATTCGCAGCATAGGACTTAACAAAGAAACAATTTACCATTGTTACGTTATACGCAAGGACAGGCTGCTTGTAGGAGCTGTATCCGCAAAAACGCTGATGCTTTCCCGCCCCAATGAAAATATTTCAGAAATAATGGATTCCAATGTTGTCTTTGCTTATACAACTGACGACAGGGAACTCATTGCGGATCAATTTAAAAAGTACAGTTTGCTTGCCATGCCTGTTGTTGACAAAGAACAGCGTCTTGTCGGCATTATCACAGTTGACGACATCGTTGACGTAATCGTTGAAGAAAACACAGAAGACATTAAAAAAATGGCGGCTATCGTTCCATTTGATGATGACCCTTATTTAAAAACAACTGTTTTTCAGCACGCGAGAAACCGCTTTTTATGGATGCTGGTTCTTATGTTATCTGCAACTATAACAGGCAGCATTATTTCCAGTTTTGAAAACGGACTTATGGTGCTTCCGATACTTATGTCGTTTATTCCAATGCTTATGAATACAGGCGGCATCGCCGGTTCCCAATCTTCTACTCTTATTATCCGCGGTATGGCAGTAGGTGAAATCGGCATGAGGGATATTTTAATAGTTGTTTGGAAGGAATTGCGCATCGGCGTTCTTTGCGGACTTGGACTTGGATTAGTGAATATTATACGCGTATATTTTACAAGCAATAAAGATTTAAAACTCTGCTTAACTGTTACATTATCGCTGTTCTGCACAATTTTAATGGCAAAAACAGTAGGCGGGATTCTGCCTATCTTTGCAAAACGCCTAAAGATTGACCCGGCGATAATGTCAGCACCGCTTCTTACGACAATCGTAGACGCAGTTTCGCTTATCATTTATTTTTCAATCGCAAAACTTATTATAGGATTATAATACATGTTAGTTGACGCGCATTGTCATCCATATGATTTGGTTCAGGTTTTTCCTGAATGCGAAAGAGAGCGCAGGCAGCTTAATGTAACGGCTGCGGCAAGCGCCTGCACCGCAGAAGAATTTTTATACCATGCAGAATTATCGCGTAACGCTAAAATTAACAATGCCGCAGCTCTCCTGCCCTGCTTTGGAATACATCCTCAATTCTTATCGCAGAAGGAAGAAAATAAAGAAAAAGCCGTAATCACAGCACAGTTAGACACACTTAATGCTTTAGCGAAAGAGAAGCAAATTGCCGCAATCGGCGAATGCGGCTTTGATCTTTACAGCGATGAATACAAATCAACTGAAGCTCAGCAGGATGAAATCTTTATTGAACATTTAGAAGCGGCGGTTAAATACGATCTTCCGCTTGTTTTGCATGTCCGCCGCGCCATGCATAAAATATTTGCATATGTTAAAAAACTGGAAAAATGCAAAGCTGTTGTTTTTCACACATGGGCAGGCACATTAGATGAAGCGCAGTCTCTTTTGCGTCATGGGGTAAACGTTTATTTTTCATTTGGGAACGTTATTATGCTGAACCATAAAAAAGCAATTCAATGCTGCGCACAGCTTCCGGCAGAAAGACTTTTAACCGAAACTGACGCTCCCTATGCGCCGCGGCGAGGAGAAGAATTTTCCCGTTACGCAGATTTGCAATTAATACTTGAGAGTATGGCACAATTACGAGGTGAGGATGTGAAGAAATTGGAATTACAAATAGAATCAAACTTCAAAAATATATTTGAAAAGAGTTCACACTAAGACACAAAGCGTTGGTTACCAAATCCTTTGTGCCTTTGTGTGAGATATTCTGTCAATCTTCCTCGGCGCTGCCTAGATCGTATTCTGTCAATTTTCGCAAAAGCGTTTTTCTGCCTATCTCAAGCATTTCGGATGCTTTGCTTTTATTTCCCTTGCAATGAGACAGAGTGTCGCGGATAATAATTTTTTCGCATTCCGCCATATTTGAACCAAGCCTTATGTTTATCCAGTCATCATCCACAGCGTTACGCAAAACAGGAGGAAGATCATCAACAGAAATAATGTTTGACTGGCACATAACAACAGCGTTTTCCACGCAGTTGCGAAGCTCGCGTATGTTTCCCGGCCAGTCGTAGTTAAACATTCTAAGACGCGCCTTTTCGTTAATGCCCTTTATGGATTTGCCGTTCTCTTCTGAAAACTCTTTTATAAACGCAGCCAGTAAAAGAGGAATATCGTCTTTTCTTTCGCGTAATGGCGGCACATGAATATTTACAACATTCAANCGAAAATATAAATCCTCGCGGAAGTTNCCTTTTTCTATTTCTTNTTTTAAATCTTTATTGGTAGCGGTAACAATTCTTACGTCTATTTCTACNGTCTGCTCTCCGCCTACCCTTTCAAATTTCTTTTCCTGCAAAACGCGCAGAAGTTTTATTTGAATATTCTGATCAATTTCGCCGATTTCATCGAGAAAAAGCGTGCCGCCTGAAGCAAGTTCAAACCTTCCCCTCTTTCGCGCAACCGCTCCTGTAAACGCGCCTTTTTCATGCCCGAATAACTCGCTCTCCAAAAGCGTCGGAGAAAGAGCCGCGCAATGCACTTTAATAAGAGGTTGATCTTTTCTCGGCGAAAGATCGTGTATCGCGTTAGCGACTAATTCTTTTCCAACGCCGGATTCGCCTGTTATTAAAATAGAAGCCTTTGTGGGAGCGGCTTTGCTCATCGTATCAAAAACTTCGCGCATGTTACGCGAAGAGCCGATTATCGATTTAAACTGTTTTCTGCGCTCAAGTTCTTCTTCCATTCTGCGGTGCTGGAAAAACAATTCGCGGTTGTCAAGCGCTCGTTTTACTTTTAAAGAAAGATGATCTAAATCTACAGGTTTTGACAAAAAATCCCATGCGCCCTCCCGCATTGCAGCAACGGCGCTTTCTACAGTTCCATGCCCTGTAAGAATGATAACCGGAAAGCCCGGCGCCTGCACAAGAATGCGTTTCATTAATTCTTCACCGCTTAAACCCGGCATTTTTAAATCGGTAATTACAAGATCGATATCTCCGCCTGAAAATATTTTCCAGCCCTCTTCGCCGTTTTCTGCGCATACCACATCGTACCCGTCACCCTGAAGCGATTCTGCGAGTCCTTCGCGGATATTTTTTTCATCGTCTATAACAAGAAGGCGGAAATTCATTTTTTATCTCCTTCATCAATATTATCAAAACCTATCAATCTTGTCTCTTTCTGCGGGATAGGAAGCGTTATTTTAAACTCGGTTCCGGTTTCCGGCTCAGAATCAACCGTTATTTCGCCGTAATGCTCCCTAATAATTTTATAAACCTGGGTAAGACCCAAACCTGTCCCGGCTTCCCTTGTTGTAAAATACGGCTCAAAAATCTTGGAAAAATCTTCATTGCTTATTCCAACGCCGGTATCGCAAACCGAAATCCTTATTTCATTATCTGCGCATTTAGTAGAAATTGTAAATACGCCACCGTCCGGCATCGCTGCCTGAGCGTTTTTTATTAAATTCAAAAGAGCCTGTTTCATATAACGCTCATCAATTAAAATATCAGGGACATTTTCGTCAAGTTCCAAAAGGCACATGATGTTTGACTGTTCCATTTCAATGCGCACAAACTCCATTATCTGCGAAATAATTTTATTGATATTCTCTTCGCGCAGTTCCAGATTCATGGGGCGCACTGCAAAAAGAAAATCGACAACTATATGGTTAAGCCTGTCTACTTCTTCTTTAATAACGTTAAAATATTTATCCGTATCGTTTTCTGATGATTGCAGTTTTTTTGCAAGATTTTTTTGCAGTAATTGAAGATGTATCGATATTGAACCTAAAGGGTTTTTTATTTCGTGCGCGACGCCTGCGGCAAGTGTTGTAAGACTTGCTAGATTTTCAGCTCTTCTAAGCCTCGCCTCCCCTTTTCTTTTTTCTGTTATATCTTCTATGTAGATTAAAGTTCCTGTTATGCGCTTATCCTTAACAAGCGGAACAATATTAACAGAAAGAAGCCTGTTTCTTCCAAGATGCATCACGTCAATTTCCTTGTCTGTAACTTTTTCGCGGTTTAATATTATATCTCTAAAAGCATTAACGATTTTTTCGTCAGTTACTGCGGAGCGCAGTTTTACGCCCTCTATGTAGTTCATTGGCACAAGGCGCAAGGCGCATTTATTAACCATAATTAAATTATTTGATTCATCGCAGACAAGAATACCCATATCAATTGAATCTAAAACATTTTTATAAAGGTCTATTTCTTCTACAGCTGATACAAGCAGTTCCCGGCGTTGTTCCGCATTGAGTTTATCAAGTTTCTTTAATGCACGGTGATAAAAATCAACCATACGCATTTCCTGCAGGAGCCATATGTACAATCGATGCTTTTAATTTATGAAATAGAGATTCAAGCGCAATAGCTGAATTTATATTTAAAACGTCAACAGCGGTAACGGCTTCGCTTATGTGTTTTCTGAACATATCGTTATACGCAATAAANGAAGGNTCGCCTGANGTACGGGTAACAGCGATTGTCATATCAAGACANGTTTTTAAAAAACGCGAAAAAGAGACGTCTTCAAAGTTTTTGCTTTGCGTCAGAATTATTTTTATTACGCCCGCGCTTTTAAAACAGCGTTCAAAACCTGCCGCCTGCGCCATTGGCGCGTAACGCTCTCCAAGCGCGTTTATTACCGCGGGAAGACTGCCGTTTAACGCTCTTTTTTTCATATACACAGAAGCAATCCGCGCCAAAGACACTATAAACCATGCCGCGAGCGCTTCTGTTTTATCTGCGCTTTGTGTTAAAAATGAATCCAGATATTCGCTTAAATTGCTGCCGTTACTTAAAAACACCCTGCGTATTACTTCTTTTTCGCTTTCTTCGCTTCGCTTTAAAAACCTGTAAGGGCGAAGGCGTGAAAGTATCGTCGGCATTATCGCTTCGCGCCTTAGAGCTGTTAAAACAATATTTACAGAAGGAGGCGGCTCTTCCAGAAGTTTCAAAAGAGAATTACGCGCTTCATCCCTCATATTTTCTGCATTTTCTATTATAAGGGTTTTTCGCTTTCCGTTAGGCGCAAGCCGGCACCAGTACGAAGCGCTTCGTATCTGCCCGATGGGAATGTTAGCGCTTAATCCGTCGTTTTCAAGCGAGAAAGCGTCTTTAACAAGGGAATCGCATAATTTTTCTGATACATCTGCGCTTTCCAGATACTCGCTTAACTTTTCATCCAAAGACTGCAGAACAGAAGCGCATTTTATTAATTTTTGATCATCTTCCATTAAGACAGGAGAAAAACGAAGCATCAATTTGCGAAGGGCGCGGAATAATAAAAGTTTAGCGTTTGCGTTTTGCGGATTTTTTAAAAAAGCACTGCGGCAGGCGGCAATTTCAGAAGCAAAAGAGCGGCTGCCCAAAGCTAACATATCATCATGCTGTAAAAATCTGTGCTGCTTGCATGAAGTGCATGAGCATTTCCATTCTCCGCGCTGCGCCGCTTGCGTCTCTTCGCACGAAAGAACGCGCGCAAGTTCAAGAGCAGCGCTGCCTTTACCGCAAGCCGCGGAACCAAAAAACAGCATGCTTGGAGCATTGCGCCCGGAGATAATATCATCGCGTAACTGAAAAACTGCGCCCTGTTCAATAATATTCTCAAACATTAAAACCTGCTCCCGGAACCGTTCCGGTAATTAAAGGCAATAAAAGCCGCGCAAAAAAGCTGCCTTCCAAAACCTCGCTTGAATCAAACAACGGCTGAACCTTTAAAACAAAAAGCACGAAACATACAACTACAACTCCTTCCGCCAATCCAAAAATAATTCCTATAAAACTGTCAGCGCCGGAAAGATTTATTTTATCAATAATATTAGAAAGCATTTTTTCTGTTATTTTTACAATAATGTACACAAGCATAAAAAGTCCTAGAAAAGCAGCAACATAAGGCACTATTTTCATATCAGGCCAAAATTGATTCTTTAATAAATCGCCTGCACTTTTATACAGAAAAAGAGAAACAAGAAATCCTAAAATTATTGCTGCCATCGAAAGAATTTCGCTCAAAAAACCTTTTAAATAACAGCGAATCATAAAAAGCCCTATAAGNGCNGCAAATATATAATCAATTACAGAGAATGTCATTTACTTCCTCCGCCGAGGCAAACATTCTGCGCAAGCGCTGCTGCAATTATCCCGGCGCTGTCTTTATTCCCTATTTTAAAGGAAGCTGCCGCCATAATTTCTCTTTTTTTTGCATCATTGGCAAATGAACTAACGGCAAGCATCATCTCCTGGGGAGTTGGATTTTCACCTAACACCTGCGCGGCTCCTGCTTCCTGAAAGTAACGCGCATTTTCTACCTGATCCCCTCTTGTTCCAGTGCCTCTTAAAGGAATAAGCAGCATTGGTTTTCCTAAAACTGCCCATTCCCAAATGCCTGCGCCGCTTCTTCCCATAATAATTTCCGCAGCCGCCATTACATGAGGCAGCTCATCTTTAATGTACGGAAAAGGTTTATATTTATCGTTTGCTTTAACATCCCAGTCAAGAGCCGGACCTGTTTGATGAACAACTGTATAAATGTCAGTAAGGCTTGGTGAAGCGGCGCGGACAAGATCGTTAATCTCTTTCGCCCCCTGACTTCCGCCGAGTACTAGAATAATGCGCGCATCTTTTTCTGCATTTAAAAAACGTATGCCCTTTTCTGCATCGGCTGTTTTAAAAATGCTGCGCACAGGGTTTCCAGTAACCATTGTACAGCCTTGTAATTTTTTCGGAAAAAACTTCACTGTATCAGAATATGCTGTAAAAATTTTTCCTTTAGTGTACTCGGCAAAATGCGCGTTTATTTTTGTCGCAAGCCCCGGGCTGAAATCAGATTCATGGGTAAAAACAGGAAGGCGAAGAGAAGCAGCAGCGGCGCACGGAGGCACGCTTACAAAGCCGCCCTTGGAAAAAAGGATGTCCGCTTTTTGTTTTTTAAGGATTTTCCTCGATGCAAGGTAACCTGCCAATATTTTAAAAAAATCGATAATGGTGCGCAGGGAAAAATAACGTCTTAGCTTTCCGCTCGGTACGCCGAAAAATTCGATTCCGGCTTCTTCGACAAGAGAACGATCCATGCCGGCAGAGGAACCAATCCAGAACAGGCGAAACTCACGGCCGGCAAGCAGATTTTTTAATTCTGCCGCAACCGCAAGCCCCGGATAAATATGCCCTCCTGTCCCTCCGCCAGTAAAAGCAATGTTTACCATAGTTTGAATTATAGCATATATTTATTTTTTAACCAGCTCGGCAACGCTCGTGACCAATCCTGCAAGATTCTGTATCTCCGATGGAATAATAATCTTGGTTGCCTGACCGTCCGCGACTTTTTGCAGGGCTTCAAGGCTTTTAAGCTTAATTAAAGGATCGTCAGCGTTTACGCTCTTTAACATGTTAAGACCGTCTGCGGTCGCTTTTTGCACACTGAGAATCGCCTGCGCNTCGCCTTCGGCTTCGCGGATTGCCGCTTCCTTGGCAGCTTCTGCCTGCAGAATGACTGCGGCTTTNTCCGCTTCGGCTTTTAAAATCGCCGACGCTTTCTGNCCCTCTGCNACAAGTATCGCAGACTGCTTTTCACCCTCGGCTTTAAGAATCGATTCGCGTCTTTCGCGCTCCGCTCTCATCTGTTTTTCCATCGCTTCCTGAATACTCTTCGGCGGCGTAATGTTTCTGACTTCGACGCGGTTTACTTTGATACCCCAGGGGTCTGTCGCTTCGTCAAGAACAAGACGCATACGGTTATTGATCATGTCGCGGCTTGTTAAAGTGTCGTCAAGCTCAAGTTCGCCGATTATATTTCTTAAAGTGGTTGTCGCAAGATTTTCTATCGCGTTAAAAGGATTAATAACTCCGTAAGTGAAAAGCTTCGGATCTGTTATCTGAAGAAATATAACTGTGTCGATCATCATTGTTACGTTGTCCTTGGTGATTACAGGCTGAGGAGCAAAGTCCGCCACCTGTTCCTTAAGCGTTACGCGGGCTGCAATTCTGTCAAGAAACGGCAGTTTTACGTGAACGCCTGTCGCCCATGTTGAGTTATAAGCTCCTATTCTTTCAATAACGAAAGCATTTGACTGTGAAACAATCCTTACGTTCGCGATAATTAAAATTAAAACAAAAAATGATAAAATAATAACTGCAGGCATATTTACCTCTCCTATGAATTTGTATTTTGTTCCGGCTGTTCTCCGCCGGAGTTTTCATTCAAAACTTTTACTATTGCCTGAACGCCTTCGATACGCACTACCTCACACTTGGTTCCTTCTGTTAAAGTAACGCCGTTTTCTGTCTTTGCCGACCAAATCTGACCGTTCAGTTTTACTTCGCCCCTGTCAAACTCGGTAATCTGTTTTATTACAAGCGCGTGTTTTCCGGCAAGACTGTCAACATTGGTTTTTTCCCTTCCTACCTTGAATTTTTTAATGGCGATTGGACGCGTAAAAAAAAGTAGAACGGCGGAAATAGCGAGGAAGATCATCATCTGAAAAAGCAGAGGTATCGGTAAAAAAGAAACAAAAACCATAACAAGAGCCGCTATGGCAAACCAGATGGTTGTAAGACCCAGGGTAAGCCCTTCAATTATGGCTAAAACAATTGCAAGCCCCAGCCATATCCAATGAGCCGGTATACTGTGTCCTGAATCGAATAGAATGTTCATAAGTAAATCTATGGCTAATACATCAGTTTGTCAATACTGAATTGTTATCATTTTAATTCAGGTTAATACTGATGTTAACATCTTGCGGAGAAATATCCTTCCATAAGCCATCCAGAACATATTGCTGCATACTTAAAANAAACCGTCCCCAAAACCCCAATTCAGATTTATTGACAGGCTGACGCATTTCCGGATTTTCGTCTCCCGAATAATGCGCACAAAANGCATTTCCNACAGCATCGGCGATAATCGCTATATCTTTTTCAGACACTTTGTATTTTCTTAGAGTAGAAGCCGCTTCCAGCATGACAGTCTGCTTGACAAATGCCTGAGCTTTTGCCGCGAAATCAGTCCCGGGCCGAAGTTTGTCCACGACAAAATCCGACCGTATATTCATAACATTGCTGTTTATTTGCACATAACGCATTGGACACGGCGCCGTAATAAGAGAGCCTGTTTCAATATCATAAAAATATTTACTGCCAAAATCTGCGCGTGTAATATCATGCGAATGATAATGACCTGTAAATCCTGCTCTTACATTCCATGAAGCGAGAAACTTTGTAAAATTGCCGAAATCCTGAACAATGTAGGCGGGATGAAGCTTTGCCTGTCCGTCCCAGTGTTCCATAAAACCATGATGCATCATCGCCATTACCGCTATATTTTTATCTGAGGCTTCGCGTAACGCAGACGCAATCCAGTCTATAGTTTTTTGATTTGTTTTACCGGAAACAATCGCGTGCTTATCAGGGACATTTTCCATGTGCCTTGTCACATCAAGCGCAAGAAGCCATAAATCAGGAGCAATTTCAGACACATAACTGAGCGAATTGCTGTCTCTTTTAATCGCGTCATTATATCCAAAATCTCCGTAAATCCGCGCAAATTCCTCTCTGCTTACTGAAGGAACCGGAACAGATTTGTCTCCGTCAAAACTAACGGCATCAGGACAATTAACATCGTGATTCCCCGGAACCACAAAAACACGAATACCCTTATCTGTGAATTTACTCAATTTCTCCGCGGCAATATTGTGATTAACTAACTCTCCGTCTTTTGATAAATCTCCGGCAACCAAAACAAATGAAACATCCGCCGCAAGAATCTCGTTAATGGCAAAATCAAGCAAATCTATGCTGTCCAAAAGAAGCTTGCGATCCGAGAGCATAACCTTCTCAAAAGCGGCTCCCGACGAGCCAAGTTCAGGATTGTAAACATGAATATCGCTGATAACCGCAAACGAAATATCAGGATAAACAGGAGGAGTTTGCATATCCGTGTTAAAATCGTAGCTGAGTTTTTGTTCTTTTTCACAGCCTGTTATAACTGCCGCCAGAATAATAGAAATAATAATTTT
>JGI24695J34938_10003917_pt1 | contig 10062 bp, 8 predicted proteins | sample TergutCo191P3_FD_34938 | JGI IMG/M metagenome (IMG submission 34938) | reverse complement strand
GCCTGTGAGGGCGCGTTTTCTATTGTTATCCCGTTATAGGTGACGGAGCCTGCTGCGACGCTGGGACCCGGCGGCGGCTGCGGGGCTGCCGCACCCTCGGCGTTTACGTTTGTGCGTGTATCGAGTTTTAAAATGAGGAGTGAATCCGCGCTTACAGTAAGGTTTAACGGAAGGCTAGCTGTAACTTGAGGATTAACCTTCAATACTCCGTCGTTTATCGTTATATTCGAGGCATTGGCGGCAGCGCTGCCGCTTCTGCGAACCGTATCTTCGTTTATAGTGATGTTTCTTTGCGTATCATTGGCTGGTTCCATCATGCGCAGGTTTATGGCAAGGTCTGCCATATCCTGGGAAAAAATAAGCCTGTTGGCTTCGCCTGTTACTTTTGATTCGATTAAAAGAGAACGTGTCCCTGACTGGACTGAAATTAAAGAAGCGCCGATTTTATCGCGTCCTCTGCGGTTAATTATTTCGACAAATTCATTTAAAGTGCCGCCGCGGAACGCGATTGAAAATTCTTCGCCTCCGACAGAAAAAGCATAATTACCGGCTTCTATTCTTGTCCTCTCTGCAAGAGGCTGAGAAAGAAAACGGTCTGCCATTGCAGTCTGCTTTACGGTAAAACGCAATGATTGTTCGGCGGCTTCCCTTGACGCTGTCGCGGTAAGTACGCCCTCATCGCTTGAGGCGGCTATTCTTTCATTAAAGGGATTTTGAAAAGAGAAAAGCTGGCGGGAACTTTCCCGCAAGGAGGTGATACGGTTCCCAACTTCACGCCAATAACCTCTGTGAAGGTTATACGTATCAATATTTGTTTGAGCTCTGTCTCTTGGAATCCGTTCAAGATTCATTAAATCCTGAATGAGCTGATCTGAGTTAAATCTGCTTTTTACGCCAGGTACATAAACATCGGACATTGAGCTGATAACTCCCTTAAAAGCGAATTAGACCATCTCATTAAATAGAAGTCCAATAGCTTCTTTAAGATTTCTGTGTAACCGCTGTAATTCTTCAGGCGGTATTACCTTAATCACCTTATCGGTGTCTCTGTCAATGACCTTGACAAGGACTTCATTTGAGCTGTGATCCACTACAAATTGCAGCTTTTTGTTGAAAGCATGTCCTATACGCTCTAAGTCAAGAGCCTGAGATTGAGTAGAACTGTTTGCGTTTGTTTGGGGTTTTTCCTTTGATTCCTGTCTTGCCGGCTGTCCGCGAGTCTCGGCCGCCTGCGTTTGTGAGACAGGACCATATCCCACATTTGCTACTGACATTTTTCACCTCCGTGTAAAAAGAGTCTTAGCTTTTATAATCTTCCGCCAATCCCTGGCAGAAGTTGTAACTTTTTCATCAAAACATGTTCAGAAATTTATCAACGAACGCACGAATTACGAACATTACGTTTTAATTCGTGTGTTCGTTGACTCGTTTCCCGAACATATTTGATGACACTTGAGTACCCAGCGAAGGCGCGAACTCCACTGTTCTCCTAAACCCGCGAACAAAAGACGACGTCCAGAAGCCTCTTAATCCGCAATTTTTTTTAAATAATCAGAACTACGACAGCAGCTGCAGTACCGACTGGGAGCGCAGGTTAGCTTGTGCCAGCATTGCGGTTCCGGTCTGGTTCAGGATGGCATCCCTTGTGTAGTCAACCATCTTTGAAGCCATATTGGTGTCCCTAATCCTGGATTCAGCTGCCTGAATGTTTTCTGCCGCGATAGCAACGCCCTGAGCTGCAATCTCAAAGCGGTTCTGATAAGCGCCAAGGTCAGCACGCTGTTTTGAAACAATCTTTAATGCGTTGTCAATCGTGCCTATTGCCATGTTTGCTTCTTCAGGGTTGTTGATTGAAATTTTGCCTTCATTTCCCTGGGAATCCGTTAAACCAAGAGCGGTCGCCGTCATATTGCTTACATAGATCCTTGTATTCTGATCCATGTTCGCGCCAACCTGTAATTGCATTACCCTGCCGGATGCTGAATCCATTGCAAAGGCGCCGGTAAGCATATTCATGCCGTTAAATTGGGCATGGCTTGCAATACGGTTAACTTCATCAACCAGCTGAGAAACCTCGACCTGAATCTGCATGCGGTCTTCATCGGAGTAGATACCGTTGGCTGATTGAACCGACAATTCCCTTATGCGGTGCAGTATATCCTGGGTTGTCTGAAGGTAACCTTCAGTTGCCTGGATAAAAGACACGCCGTTTTGGATATTGCGTTCAGCCTGCTGTAAACCGCGAATCTGGCTTCTCATTTTTTCTGAGACAGCAAGACCTGATGCATCGTCACCTGCTCGGTTAATTCTCATACCGGAACTTAATTTCTCGATATTTTTTGACAGTGACTGCTGGGTTACGCCGACCTGTCGATCGGCATAAATGGCGCTCATGTTGTGATTAATAATCATATTATACCCTCCATGTTAAGTTTACCCCGGCTATCCTTGCCGGAGCCGTTCCGCGGGAGCGGTTTCCGGGGACGGTTTCGCGCTTGTCTGACCATTTTTGTTAAACAGTCAGACCGCCGCCCCATATTCCGCAAACAGAACGAAACGGGCCTGACCGCTTGATTTTGGGGTGTAAAACCGCTAAAAAGCCGCTAACACCGCAAAATTAAGCGGTCAAACTCGTTTAGAACTGTCCCGCGCCGCAGGAGAGTGGTTGTCAAAGATCGCTTCGTATTTAAACCATACGGCTAAATACAGCTTCAGCGCCCAAGAATTCGATCTCAGGCGCTTTTGGCATTATTTTCAGAGGGGAAGCCTGAACCTTTTCCACGGGTGAGGATCAGGCTCCTTATGTTAATTATACTACACTATTGCAGTAAAGACAAGACCGAAGTTGCCCTCTGATTTGCCTGTGCAAGCATTGCAGTTCCAGTCTGATTAAGGATCTGATCCCTGACATATTCAACCATTTGGTGTGCCATGTTGGTATCTCTTATCCTTGATTCAGAGGCTTGCAGGTTTTCCGCTCCTATATCAAGACCGCGGACTGAGTGTTCCAGCCGATTTTGATAAGCTCCAAGATCCGCTCTTTGTTTGCTGATAACTTTAAGAGCGGCATCCACTGTACCGATTGTCCTGTTGGCGCTTTCTGGCGTTTCCAGGTTGATAAAGGATTCGTCCATCTGACGAATTCCCAAACCTTTGCTGGTCATTGTGCCGATGAAAACCTGTGTTCTCTGATCAATGTTGGCGCCGATATGGAACCACATTGAAGAGGTTATGGTGTTTTCACCAGTCTGACGGGCAAAACGTCCTGTCAGCATGTTCATGCCGTTAAACTGAGCATGGCTTGCAATCCTGTCAACTTCATCTACCAACGCTGAAATTTCAATCTGAATGTACATTCTGTCTTCTTCTGTGTAGATGCCGTTTGAAGCCTGAACAGCCAATTCCCGGATACGCTGAAGGATGTCCTGGGATTCCTGGAGATATCCTTCTGATACCTGAATAAACGAGATGCCGTTTTGCGCGTTGGTCGAAGCCTGGTTAAGACCCCGAATTTGGCTGCGTAATTTCTCCGAAACCGCAAGTCCCGACGCGTCATCGCCGGCACGATTGATTCGAAGACCCGAGGAGAGTTTCTCCATGTTTTTGGTGAGCTCGCTTTGAGTTACCTTGAGGGACCTGTCAGCGAACATTGCGCTGAGGTTGTGATTGATGATCATATCATCCTCCTTGAATTCTATCATGAAAGCATCCATGCTCCCATGTGCCAGATTAAAACCTTTACAGTTACCGCGGAATAACTGTCAAAAAGGCATTATCTACCATCTCCATTATCGGCAAAATATGAATCGGACTTTAGCTTTTTTTTCAAACTATTTTTTTTTGCAAAATGATACTTATCACGCAGGGAAACGCAGAGCCGAGAGGCTGAACAAGTGTATGACCGCGAAGCTAACCAAATTTCGTACAATAATAGTTATTTTGACAGGCTCCGTTAACCGTTTGTAGTTTAAGGTAAGTTTAGACATTTTTTCATATAAGCCTGTTCAAAAACGCTGAAAAAGCTGTATATTATATGTAAGGAGTTTCTATGGGAGACGCACAATTACAACCTGCCTACCCCAAAAACATAGGCTTTGAGCAAGTCTGGGCAGCCTTACAGGAAACTGATCGTGTCATAAAAGAATCTCAAAAAGAGACTGCCTTGGCTCAAAAAGAAATAGCTCTGGTTCAAAAAGAAACAGCACTGGCTCAAAAAGAAACAGATCGCCAAATAAAGGATATAAACAAACGGTTTGGAGAATATTCCAATCGTTTGGGCGAAATTTCCGAGTATATGATCGCTCCCAATTTAAGAGAAAAATTCAATGAGCTCGATTTTAATTTTCAAAAAACCAGTAAAAACACTGAAGTCTCTGATCGGCAAAACAGTATTTTCTTTGAGATTGATTATTTTTTAGAAAACTACAGCAAAGCCATGCTTGTAGAAGTAAAAACAAAACTCATTTCCGATCATGTCAATGCTCACATTGAGCGGTTGGAAAAAATGCGAAGATACGCAGATTTACATGGCGACAAACGATCGTTTTTGGGAGCTGTCGCAGGTGTTGTAATACCGGATGAAATTAGAAGACTTGCATTAAATAATGGATTATTTGTAATAGAACCTTCCGGAGAAACTTTTAAGATTACACAGCCAAATGGCAAACCAAAAGAATGGTAAGAATATTCTCTATTTAATTCCTTAAAACAAAAAAAATCCGCAGAAAATGGCGTTTAACGTTCTAGGAAGCCGAGCCGCCCGATAGGGCGGTGAGCTGTTACCGTTTGTTAGGCGATGTTTTGGCTTCTATAAATATTTAATTTTCATTATACCCATATTCTCTACTGTTTAAAACATTTTTCCACCAAGTCTCTCGGCCAATAATAATTTTATCGTCAATAGTTGATTTATAGATATCCAAGATGGTAAAATAAAAATTCATTTTTATGTGTTCAAAGTCCAGTTTTTTTAATCCGACATTTCCTCCGTGTCCATTATTGATATATGACTTCCATCTGCCTAAAATCATATTATCACCATAAGCAGAACCAACATACATTTTTCCATTAGATTTATCAGTAATCAAATAGACTCCTTTTTGGTTTTGCAAGGCAGTTTTCCAGCTGTCCTTATCAATTACACGGGACAATTCCAACCAAGAAACATTAATATTGTCATAACCTGGGAATATATCGTTATCGAATACATCTGGTAATATCTGATAGAGCTCACATTTATCGATAACTGAATCAGCGTTGCGTATAAGCATTTGGCTTTCGTTTTTGTATTTAATTATCAGCCTGCCAAAATATTTTTCAAATTCGTGCAAAACTTCATATTCATAACCAACGTCATTTAAAACATTTAGATCCTTAGTTATTTTACTGGCATGGTAGAATAACCATAAATCTTCATTTTCTTTTATTCGAATAAACCCAAACGTCAATTGATTGGTTTTATACGATTTATTTTTACTATAATTCCAATAATGACCAGAAAGAAGGTTTGTAAAATCTTTATTTTTAAAATTCTCAATAGAATGATAACCGTGTCTTTCTCCCATTAAAAATCGAAATTTTGCATTTTCGAGGTTGTCAATTTTCAGAATTTCATTAAGTTGTATTTTATCCATATATTAATCCCCTGTATTCATAATATGTTATGTTTTTAATTATGTCAAGCCAAAATGTCGAATAACTACCTTTCAAGCAAATTTCATTTAACTTTCAAAACATTGCAAAAAAGCGAATATCGCGTTAACTGTATGAAATGAAACTGAAATAAACCGAACAAAGCCTACCCAAACAGCGCCCGCATCTGGGCGATATATTTTTCCGCTTCGTCTTCGTCTGCTGCCTGTGTGGTTTTTTCGTGGATTTGCAGCAGTTCCGCCGGGATTTCTTCCAGAAAGGGGGAGGGGGTGCATTCTGTTACGGTTTGCAGACGGCGTCTTTTTTGGCAGCTTGTCATGTAGAGTTTTTCTCTCGCTCTGGTGATTGCCACGTAAAAGAGGCGGCGCTCTTCTTCTATGCTGCCTGAGTCGTCGCCTTCGGCTTCTTCAAGGCTTTTATCGTGGGGGATTAGGCCTTTTTCCGCGCCTGCTATGAAAACCACGGGGAACTCAAGTCCTTTTGCGGCATGAATTGTCATCAGGTTGACTTTCCCTGCGTTGTCGTCTTCGCCGTCGTCGCGGGTGATTAGGCTGATACGATTCAGCCAGGGATACAAGCCTGCGTCGAGGTTGTCGGGGTCGGATTCCCAGTTTTCTATCATCCTTGTAAAGTATTCAATGTTGGCGTATTTCCACTTGGCTTTTTTTTCGTCTTTGGCGTGTTCAAGGACAAGGTAGCTCCAGTAATTGAGTTCGTCAACCAGATGCCGCACGCACTGTGACAATTTCCAGGGTTTGTTGTCCTGCGATTGGCGCTCAAGGAAAAGCGCGCGCTGTTTTTCCATCATGGCGGCAAATTCTTCAAGTTCTGTGGCTGTCTTATTATCCTGAAAAAGACCCTGCTGTCCCTGAGAGCGGCTGTAGTTTAAGCGCATAACGGAATCCCACATGCTTATTTTGTTTTTCTTCGCGATTTCGCTTAACGTACTGATTGTTGTTTTTCCTATCCCCCTTCGCGGCGTGTTGATGATCCTAAGGAGGCTTACGTCATCGTCGGGATTGGCAAAGAGGCGAAGGTACGAAATGACGTCCTTTATTTCCTTGCGCTGGAAAAAACTTGTCCCGCCGGAAACGCGGTAGGGGATATTCTCCGCAAGAAACGCTTCCTCTATGTTACGTGCTAACGAGTTAGTCCTTGTAAGCACGCCGAAGTCATGGTATTTGTATTCTTCCATTATCTTTAACTGCCTGATCTGCCCCGCGATAAATTCCGCTTCGGCAGTTTCATTTTCCGGGTAGAAAAGCTCGATTGGTTTTCCGCCTTCCTTTGACGACCAGAGGTTTTTTTCCTTCCTGCCGGTGTTATGTGAAATTACACCGTTTGCCGCCTCCAGAATTGTCGAAGTGGAGCGGTAGTTCTGTTCAAGTTTAATTTCGATTCTGGAAGGAAAATCTCTTTCAAACATTAAAAGGTTTTCGTAGTTTGCGCCCCTCCACGAATAAATGGATTGATCATCGTCGCCGACAACGCAGCAGTTTGCGCTTTCGCTTCCCGCGATATTTTTCATCAGTTTGTATTGAATAAAACTTGTATCCTGAAATTCGTCAACCATTATGTAGCGGTATTTTTGCCTGTATTTTTGCAGAACTTCTTCATTTGTTTCAAACAATTCAAGGGGGATCGTTAAAAGATCGTCAAAGTCAACGGCGTTGTAAATTTTCAGCGACTGCTGGTATTCGTCATAAACAGGCTGCATTGTAGCGTCTTGTGTCCAATTGGCAAGCCCTGTTTTTATTTTTGAAAAATGCTGATTGAGCGCGTAAAGATCGATCTTGTGCGTAAATATTTTTAACTCGCGCAAAGATTCCTTTATAAGCGTAATCTTGTCGGTCTCGTCATAAATGGAAAAATTTTTTCTAAAGCCAAGCAGCTCATGATTTTCGCTGATAACTTTTAGCCCGAACGCGTGAAATGTACTGACTGTAAGATTTTGCATCTTTTTGCGCGTCAGTTCTTTTACGCGCGTTTCCATTTCACGCGCCGCCTTATTTGTAAATGTAAGCGCAAGAATAGCCGACTGCGGAACCCCCTTATCAAGCATGTGCGCGATACGGTGCGTGATAACCCTGGTTTTTCCGGAACCCGCACCGGCGATAATAAGCAAAGGTCCTTCGATAGTACGCACCGCCTGCATCTGAGGCTCATTTAACTGTGAATCAATTTTATGTTTAGACATGTTTCTCCCAAAATGTATATGTTTTTTTACCACGAACCACACGAACCACCACGAACTTTTTTTATAAAATTTCTCCTGTTCGTGTCTGTTCGAAAGGTTCGTGGTAAATTTTCTTCCTCTCCCGTTCGCGGTAAAATTTCTTCATCTTAACAACGCAGAAATTAACCTGCCTGCTTTGCCCCTGTGGCTTATATTGTTTTTTTCTTCCGCTGATAGTTCTGCCAATGTGCGGCCAAGGTTCGGCAGTAAAAAAATCGGATCGTAGCCGAAACCGCCGTCGCCTTTTTTTTCGTTCTTTTTTACGATTTGACCTTCTGTTGTTTCCTGGACAACTACAAAGCGGTTGTGATCCCATAAAAGAACCATTGCGCAGACAAATCTGGCGCTTCTTTGCGGGGTTTCTCCCAATTCGTCAAGAAGCATGATGTTTTGCACAATGCTTGACGGTTTTTTACCGTTAACTTCGCCGTAACGCGCCGATAAAACGCCCGGTCTGCCGTCCAGGGCATCGACACAGAGCCCTGAATCGTCGGCTATGACAAGATCGTTCTTGTTTTTTAAGATTTTCTTTAATTCGCGGGCTTTTATCAGGGCATTTTCTGCAAAAGTTGACGCTGTTTCTTCAGGATCGAAGGCATAACCTTTTTCCGAGGGGATTTTCAGCGTTAAATCACAGATATTACCGAGGATCGCCTGCAATTCAATCTTTTTATGGGTATTATTAGTGGCAAACCAAATATTCATAGTATATAAAAAGGGATTTTGATGCCCTTTGTCAAGTAAGCAATGGTTAAAAATGGCATATTTTTTGTAGAAAAAAACTTTGTCATATTGTATAATTCTCTATGCATAGGACATTATTGACTAAACGTCTTTATAATCAACGGTACCTTCTTTTATTGTCGGTACCGTTTGTTTTATGGCTTGTTGTGTTTAAATACATTCCCATTTGGGGATGGACAATGGCTTTTCAGGATTATAAACTGCATCTTGGTTTTTTTCAGCAGACATGGGTAGGTTTTAAACACTTTATCGAATTATTTCAGGATAATTTAGGGCAGTTTTACCGGGCACTTCAGAATACTTTGGGAATGGGTATTTTGGGGCTTGTATTCGGCACTTTATCCGCTCTTGCTTTCGCGGTTCTTCTTAATGAACTTAAGTTTCTTTCCTTTAAACGTTTTACCCAGACTGTTTCGTATCTGCCTCACTTTGTTTCGTGGGTAGTAACTGCCAATATTGTAACGTCTCTGTTATCTGTCAACGGTCCGATTAATGAAATTCTCGTGTCGATTAACGTTATAAAGGAACCTGTTAATGTGATGATCAAGCCCGAATATTTCTGGTGGGTTGTTGTTTTTTCCGATATCTGGAAATCGACCGGCTGGAACGCGATCATTTATCTTGCCGCGATGACAGGCATTGACAGCCAAATTTATGAAGCGGCGGAAATTGACGGAGCGAATCGTCTTCAGAAAATATTTTCCATAACGCTTCCCGGCATCAGCACGACAATTTTAATACTGCTTATAATGAATATAGGAAATCTTGTTAATATAGGTTTTGAAAAACAATTTTTGATGAGTAATGCCGTAACAATAACAAAAGCCTACGTAATTGACTTATACGCTTTGGAATACGGTATAGGGCTTTCCAGATTTTCCTTTGGTACCGCGATAGGAATATTTAAATCCGTTGTCAGTATCATTTTGCTTATTACCGCGAATTATGTGATCAAGAAAACCGGCATGGGAAAACTTTTTTAAGGAGTAAAGATGAAGCACCGTATAACAACTGCGGATATTTTCATTGTGATCTTTATGCTCTATGTAGTTATTGTAACTCTCTATCCGTTTTTAAATATTCTCGCAAAATCATTTAACGATCCTATTGATACCGTTAAAGGCGGCATTCATATACTGCCCAGGGAATTTACTGTTGATAATTATGTAAGCCTGTTTGAAGGCGGAAGCAATCTGCCTGCCGCTTTCAGAATGTCTGTTTTAAGAACTGTGATCGGAACTGTAACCGGCGTTTTATGCTGCGCGATGTTTGCGTTCCCTTTAAGCCGATCCGATTTTATGTTCCGCAATTTTTTTACAGTCATGCTTGTTATTACAATGTATATTGGCGGAGGTTTGATTCCGGACTTTTTATTAATGACCCGTCTTGGGCTTTACGGCAGTTTCTGGGTTTATATTATTCCCTGGCTT
>JGI24695J34938_10003916_pt1 | contig 10063 bp, 7 predicted proteins | sample TergutCo191P3_FD_34938 | JGI IMG/M metagenome (IMG submission 34938) | reverse complement strand
TATAAACCTGTGTAAAGCTGTTTAATGGCAGGATTTGATCACTCCTTGCTTTTCTGCCGAGTAAAATAGTACCAACAGGATAGTCAGCGTCAGTCGCGCTGGTTGTGTCTGCTGCCGGATGAACCCTTGCATAGCCAGCCATTGGAACATTATTTAACGTTCCATCTGTTGTTAAATTAATAGCTGTTATATTTTTTATAAAGCCTTCAGTCGCCTCTATACGCCCCCTTGCAATTACGCTGTTAAATTCTGCGTTTCCGTCCGCATCCATCCTAAAGCCATCAACACCAGACTTGTAGTTTTCACTATGAAAAACCCCTCCTTTTTTCAGCAGCATAAATTGAGATTCAAACTCTTCAATAAATGCCCGAAGAGCGACAAGCTGTCTTGTGATAACTGCGCCAAACCATTCGGTGTTATCAGCTAATCCCGGAACATCAAGCCCGTCTTTAAAACTGCGAATGTAAAGATCGGCATGAGTATCAGGCGAACGAAATTCCCAGTTTATTCCCGTCCACTGAAAAACACTTCCTGCCTGCCGCCCGCTGATAGCTGCAACAGCGAGCACATAATCACCCTGCAAAGCCCGCACCTGTCCCAGGACAGGACCGTTGATTATAAAGATCGATGAATTTGTTAAAGTTAGATTTGAAACAGTTCCCAGATATTTCGCCGGGGAATTTCTTATATTCTTTTTGATGTTTAAAACCGATGTATAAACAGCGCCCTGATAAGACGCGTTTACCGTAACATCCGTATTATCACCTAACGCGGCGCTGGCGGAGATCGTTATACGTCCGCTCGCATCAATCGACACTCCCTGCGGCGCCCCTGAAAGCGAAAACGTAACACCCTGTAAAACGGAATTCCACATGAGCAGCCTTGCCTGAACAATTGACGGCAGGAGCCCGACAAGAACATTGCCGTCTCCATCGGTTTCAAGGATTATATTCTGCGGAGTAAGAGCGAGCCAAACGGGAGTAATATCATCCGTGCCGCGCTGCGCTTTAATCCGCACAGGCAGACTCCATTCCCCGCTGTCGATTGATTCTGCAATCTTCGTTGACTGCCAGATCGATCTGAAAGTTTGCTCCTGATACCATTCGCCGCTCTGTCCGTTGCCCGCAGGTCTTGGCGGCTCCTCTTCGCTGTCATGGAAAACCGCAAAATGTCTCCAATTGTTTGTGTTAACAACACCGTGATCGACGGCGCCGGAAACGGGCGTTATGCGATTTACAAAGTCGGGCAGAATAAAACCGTCTTCATCAACACCGAAAATTTCAGGGCTGTATTCCACGCAGATCAATGTTGCCGTTAAATCCGCTCCCGGCTGAATGTCTGTGATTATCAGATCGAGCGCTTCATAACCCCTTATGCCGAAGGCATAAATATCACCTGCTTTTGGAGCGTTATTAGCTGCTAACGGTTCTGTAAACAAAATGGTATTCTGCGGTTCGTAGTAAACATTATTTTCATCGACAGCGTACATGTCTCCGACAAACGGCTCGTACAATTCTTCGTTGTTACCGCTTGGATAATAAGTAAAAGCTTTTTCACGGCGCAGTGTCGGATTAAAAACAACTTCTTTCAAAATAATAGTACCGTTAGATAATCTGATTCTTACGGCGTTCTGCTGTCCTTCTGTCATAACAATGGGCTCATCGGTGTCGATTCCGACGCAAACACCGTCAACCCAGATGATTCCTTTAATTCTGCCCTGCGCCGATCCTGTCAGCGCAATGTCGCCTGCGTATTGAATCCAGTCACCTTTATTGACGAGTAAATATTCGATATCCGCTTCGATTGTATGAACGAAAGGACGGTTTTTAATACAGCCGTAACTGTACATACCGATACGGCGCGCCTGCTCGTCATCGGTAATTCCCCAAAGATCGGCTTTCTGAATCGTATCNGGCTCTTTAATTTTGTTGCCGTCGGGCGTGTTATACACAAGCGATTCGTTATGTGCAAATCCAGCCTTTTCGTCGATAAAACGAAGCGCGATGGCGTCCGGCACATCGGCGTTAAACATTGTCGTGCTGTAGCTGATCGTATTTTTAGGAGTAAACAGCTGCATGTGCGAAGGCCGCTCAATATCCTGCACGACAGAAATTTTTGAATCGATCCGCAGAATATCGGCGCGGGCAGTACTGCCAATCATCCTGATCATTTCGGCGATAGTAACCGATTGCGAGAGGTAAGCGTTACACGTATATTTATGCTCTTCGCACCATAAATAAAACTTTTCGATGGACGGCCAGTCGATGTCAGCGTCGTCAATCTGCTGTTGCGCAGCCCTGCCCCGTAAAGCATAAAGCAGCATGGAAGCCGGATTGCGCGTTTTTGTTGAATTGAGCCAGTATAAAGGACCGGAACCTGTGCCTGAATAAACCGGCAATTTGGAAGTGGCTACATAATTAAAACTGTCGATAACATTATTTAGTTTCGATGTCGCCATAACTCTCATGGCGATGATCGTAAGCTCCCCTTGCCGCTGTGCGCGGATGGGACGCTCTGATTTGAAAGAACGAATTGATCCGACATGCACGGCGTCAACGACTTTGCTGTCTGTTGAATCAGGGTTTCTCCTTTCGATCTTAACCGTGTATTTTCCCGGAGTTAAACCTGATATGGTTGCATGACGTCTAATGGTTTTTAAATCAGATCCGTTTATTTCAAAGGCTGAAAGCAGAGAGTAAGGATCGTCGTCTTTTTTGTAGGAAACCCATACTTCAATAGACCAGTTTCCCAGCTTGCCTTTATCGTCATATTTGCCGATGCCGTTATGAAGAAAAATATCGACATTGATCGCGTCGGTATTATCGGGCGTTACTCTTATAATTTCTCCTGATATTTTATTCCCGTTGCCGTCGTCAATCCGGTTTTGTAAGGGAGCGTTAAGCACTTCCTCATGCACGCACTTAGGATAAATTTTTGACTCCTCTCCGCTTTGCAATATTTCCAGCCGGATAACAGGATCATTTCCGGCAAGTATCTGATTGATGTCTTTTGTTTGTGATAAATCGATCAATGGAGTGTCACCTAACTTAAAGCTGTCAAGATCGATTTCGCAGTCTTTATACCCGCCGCAAAAAAGCTGTGTAAAATACTGCTGGTTGTCTTTAATTTCCGTGTACTGATTGGCTGCCAAATCAGGATATACGCGGTGACGTCCGAACAATACCGGTATGCGTCCATGCGGTCTCGACTGGTTTTTCGCACCCCGTATCGACGGATCATTTTCAGGTTTTTCGTAATCTTCAAGCGACGGTATCTTTGTGTTCAAAAGGACTGTCCCTCCGAGCATCATAGAGATTCCCGTGCCGACAAGCGCCGCGCCGACAAACGCGCCGATTCCTGTCCAACCTGCAAATGCGGCTATTAATATCCCCGCTGCTGTTAATACATGTCCGCCAACTTTCATCCCAATACCGGCGCTTCTGTTATCGCCGTAAGGCACAAACTTGATCCACAAAGTATCGCCGTTATGCGCCATGACGGAAAAATCTTTTATGATTTCGCCGTTTTTGCACACACGCGCATGGGAAAGCGGGAACCCTGAATTCAGATCGGTTATAATTTCCGATATTGGTTTCGGATTGGAAGAAACTTTTATTCTTTCTGTTTTAAACGGATGCAGCTCTGCGATTATTTTAACTGACACTGTAATACCCCTCTATGCGGCTGCGCAGTCCCGGATGACTGGTGCGCTGGCAGACGCTGCCGGTTTTCGCGCCGGTGTGCAGGATGTAACCGTTACCTGCAACAATACCGACATGGCTCGGTTTTCCTTGCTCCGTGATAACAATGAGCGCGGATTCTTTCGGCTCTTTTATTTTGACAGACGCGATAACAGGCAAATGCTCGGCGAATAACTTTGCAGTCTGCGCAATGTTTAAAGCGTTATCATAATCGTTTGACAATTCCGGCAAGGTTACACCGTATTCGTTACACAATACAAGCCGCACAAGCCCGTAACAGTCGCAGCCGTCCGCCGTTCTGCCGTTTGAGACAAAAGGTATGCCGACATATTTTTTAACCCAATTGTACATGGTCTCCCTCCGGTCGACGAGTTTATGGAAATTATTGTACGTCGCTGCAAAAGCGGCTTGTACTTCAGAAAAACATCCCCTCAAAATCATCAGGCGAATAAGTGTCTTTTGGGAACTTGCGATCGATTAGATAAAAATCGTATAACTCACCCTCGACAGTTTCCTTATTTGCCCTAACGTTCCGCAGTCTGTATTTGAGCGGACCGCGCTCGTATACGTCAGGAGTATCCGACATAATAACGCAGACACTGACAGTGATATCCTGCCCGACGGCTTTTTTTATTTCCTGAAAAATCAAAAGGTCGGTATTGTCAATCGCGAGCCGGCAAGGTCTTGGCGCATCGTCCGTCTGTTCCGGCAAAACGATCGTAAAGCCTGCGGCGATAAACTCACTGCCTCGGGAAGTTACGTGCTGGTTGTTATTAACAAAGCGCAGTAAAACGCCCCCTGATGTTTCGATTGTTAAAAGATGCAAAAATACTTTTTCGGTTTCCGGCGCAAGCACCGCTTCTGTCGCGGCTGGAGACAAACGGCTCATAAGCGCTCCAGCGACATCGTGATTTCGTACATGCCGTCAACGGAGTTTTCGGTATAATCTTCAGTGAAACGAAATTCCCCTGATTCAAGAGTTTGCGGATCGGTAAAATTAAACCTCAATACGCCGTCGGCAAGAGCTGTGCGGTAAAACTGTTCAAGTTCAAATCGCTGCGATTCGTCCAAAATCATTTTACCCGTAAAGTTTTTTACAGAAGCCGTGTAACGCCGCCTTGTTTTATTCGGTCCTGCATCCATACTTGTTCTAATGACGCTTGATTTTCGTTTGGCGGCAAGTCCGTTTATAAGAAGCGTGCCGGGCAGTCCGTCAGGCCAGAATATTTCCGTCATTTTTACACTCCAGTCGGATGGATACCGTATCGCGCCATAGCCCTGTCCGCTTTACCCGATGTTATGTGATTATTTATAAGCGGTCCGATAAAAAAATCGATTTGTTTATTCCCTTCGGAGTCTGTGCGCTCTTCCTTGTGAACATCAGCACCCGCGTTATTGATAATATTAACAACTACTTTCGCGCCTCCGCCTGACGCAGCAACACCGAGATCTCCGTTAGCCATGCGCTTTAGAGGCATGATTGATTCAGGTCCCGCCTCTCCCATCACGCCGAACTTGCCGCCGTAACGGAAATATGTCGGATGGTTTACAATTTGATTTGTAAAAGCTCCGCCGTGCGCAAACGGAACGATCCCGCCTGAATCAAAAACATTCCCGTGTGCGTTCGCTGTTGCGTCGGTTCTGCCGTTTACAAAACCGCTGATAGCCGCAGCCGATCCGGATGCCGCGATGAATCCGAGTCCCAATGCCCATTGCCCTTGTGCGATTAACTGCAGTCCCGCCTGCAGAAACATGTTCGGCAGTTGGTTTAATATCTGCTGTGACATATTGGCAATCGCCTGCGTTAAGTTTTCAGCCGCGAATTCGCTTTTCGCAAAAGCCTCACCTATCGCAAACAATTCGTTATTAAGACTGCTAAAATTGATTGACGCAAACTGCAGCGCAAGATTTTGAGAGAACTCTTTAAAACTAAAATCAAGGGCGACTGTTTCCTTATTTGCTTCACGTAACACCTCGATTAATTCCTTTGCTTTTCTGATTTCATCATCGGTCGCGTTCGCCGCCGTCAATGAAGCAAGAGCAAGATCATATTTGTCTTCGGTGAGGCTCCTTGTCTCATACCCCAAATCTTCCAGTGTTTTTATAGCATCTTTTAGCTTGTCACCGGAAAGGTCTCCAATTTCGCTCCACAGATCTTTTAATGTATTTGTTACAGCCGCCGTATTCTCAAGCTCTTTTGCTTTTTCTCCCAGTTCCTCGTATGACTTGATAAGTTTCTGTATTTCCGGCTGCATCAGTGTAAACGGTCTGTTAATTTGATCCGGGTCTATCGAGAAAAGATCGACTAACGCGCTCTGCACGTCCGCTTGACGGCTTCGCAAAATTCTTGATACATCAAGCTTTTCACCTAACGCATCCGCGATACCGGTATGCGCCGCAAGTCCTCGCTCGAAGTCTGCGACATATAATTGCGCAGCTTTCGCTCCGATACCGCCAAACCGGGACGGATCTATTTGCGTTATTTCGCCGAACCATTCCTGCCAGCTCTTTTTTACTTCGGCAACATCCGGCGTTAAAGAAGTGGCGGCAGCGCGAGCAGCTGCCGTCAGGCTTTTTATGTCAAAGTCAGGCGTAACTCTAATCGGCACATCAATAATGGCGCCGTGCAATGTTTGCCTTTTTCCAACGCTTGCAAGCACTTCGTTTATTTCTTCCTGCTGTGCGCGGATTCTAATAATTTGCTCGTCCCTTATAGCTGTTAGATGTTCTAAATTTCTCCTCGCGTCCTCTATGTCACGATGTCGGCCTTCCGCCACAGATATGTTATACATTGATTGAGCGGATTCCAGGTCTCGCAGCATCACGGTAAAAGCTTCTTGTTCGCTTTTCAGCCTTCTTATCCGTCCCGACTGGGAATCAACAACTTTTTGCTGATTCAATTTCCGCTGAAGTTCTTCCGCTGCTCTTACGGTCGTGTTGTTTGCGCTGATAACTCCGGTTAATTCCGGGTATAATTTAATTAATTCGCGAGTGGTTTTTTCATCAAGCACTTTTTCTTTATTTCCGCCCGCATAAGCCGACAGCAGCTCCCTGGAAGCGCGATCTGTTTTGTTAATTTGATTTTGCAGGTCTTCGTAAGCGTTTGCCTGTTTGTAAATAAGCCCTGCGATAATTCCCGCACCTGCAATACCCGCTCCGACTGCAAGCATGAAAGGATTTGCCGCTACGAAAGCCATTGCGGCGCTAATTCCTTTAATCGCAGTTATTGCAGGAGGCGCGACAGCTACAACAGCTCCCATCCCGACAACAAAACGTTTGGCTCCTTCATCCATGTTGGTAATGCCGTGCAGAACGGAGCTGGCTGTATCGAGCATCTCTGTTGCTATCGGCAGCAGCATCTCACCGAACGCCGCAAGCGCCTGCTTCGCGTCTGCTGTGGCAGTTGAAAATTTTTCCAGCACCGTGCCTGAAAGTTCGTTCATCATTCCGGCAAACTGTCCGCCGGGGTCTGTCATTGATTTAAAAGCGCGTTCAAGATCGGCAAAACCGATTTTCCCCTCGGCTGCCAGGCGGCGCACCGATTCTTCGGACACTCCCATCTGGGCAGCCAGCTGTTTTACAATCGGGATGCCCTGCTGCTGCAGGCGCACAAGGTCGCGGGTTGTAAGATTGCCCATCGCTCTTGCTCTTTCAAAGGAGCCGGATATTTCTCCAAACGATACGCCGGTGCCTGCGGCGACGTTGCCAAGCATCTGCATGGTCGATGTCGCATACTCCGTGTCGTGCCCCATGTTGACCATCGCCTTGCCGAGCGAAAAAACTTCGTCGCTTGATAAGCCAGGCGACGAGCCAAGCCTGCGCCATTCTTCAAATACGGCTGTCGCCTCATCGGCAGAGCCGAGCATATTTTTAAGAGAGAGCTTGAGCTTTTCATTTTCACCTGCAAACTTGATCGCGGCAACACCGGCGCCGCCCAGAACGCCGGAAACAATCAGCGACTTGCTTGACAGCGAATCAAGCGCCTCCCCTAGCGAGACGGTTTTCCCTTCGGTCTCGTCCACGCTGCCGGAGAGTTTTTTAAAGTTTTCGATTGCGCGGGCTACCTCCGCTTCCACCAGTACCCGCAGCTCGTCTTTCACTTGCATTCCGATCTCTTTCCTTTAAAAGTTCAAGCTCTGTATCAAATAATCTTACAAGTTCAACAACAGCGGCGGGCTCGCGTATCCAGTCGGGACCGTGCGGCCAGCCGTAACGTTTTATGTCGCACCACAAATTGTACGCCGTATAAAATTCAGGAGTGAGATAATCGTGTACCTCACCCCTCTTAATTACCCACTCGCGCAGGATCAGTTTTTCATCGGCGTAACAGGTTTTCAGTTCCCGTTCGTGCCATCCGTCCCACAGAAGCCCGAAGGCGATTCGGAGATTTTTTTTTGCGCCGCAGACAGTTTGTCCGAGCATACTTCAATACAAATTTCATTTGCCAGTTTAAACATGCCGGTAAAACTGGCTACGGCAAGATCTTCGCCGCATGTGATTTGTTTTTCTTTTCCGCCGTTGTCCGGATCTTCGATTGTCAGATTTTTAATCTCTCCGACATGGCGGCGGAGAATTTTTGACGTGTTGAATTTTGTGCGCGATGCCGTGTTGATTATGTCCTTGCCCTTGGCGTCTTTTTGCACCTGCTGTGTTAGTTCCGTAAAGACAAGAGATTCATGATCTTCAGCTGTCGGGCGGATGATCTCAATCGAAAGCCTTTCGGATTCAGGCAGGTCAAGGTTGCCGTTAATCGCCGGATAAAATATATAATTTTTCAAAGCGTTAAATTTCATTATTCATCCCCTCCGACAGTTCTGAAATAAATGCCGGGATTGTGAGCGCCGTCAACCTTATAGTTAAAATTGAACGGACACACGCCTTCAATCGGTTTGTCTGTCTGGAACGATTCGATGATAACCGGGAAATATTCGAACACTTCAACTTCGCCCGCCAAGATAGTTTCCCTGCGTGAAAGCATAAAATGATGGGTGCCTGTTTTCGCAGACTCGTAAGTAACGAATGTGCCGTCGTCAGTGATTACAGCATTAAACTCGTTGATCAGCTCGCGCTGCTCGGAGCTATCAACGTCAACCTGTCCGTTGATTGTACCGGAACGATCTTTAAACACCGAAGCGACAAACGCCCTGACCCCGCTTTGCACATCGGCTTGCGTCGTTACGTCAAATGACTGACCCTGGGCGCTCGCGCTGACATCGGTTGTAAACGACAGTTTTGTCAGTTCCCAAGGAATAACGCTGTCACCCGCCGCAAGTTCCTGCCCCTTTTTGGCGAAATAAAAATCGCCGGGTTTAAGAGCGCGTCCGCGTTCTTTCGCCGGATCGTTTGCCGGGAATTTGCTGTTCTCTGCAGCGCGGCTTAGTATTTTGTAAAAACCGCTTTTTGGAATCGTAATACCGGCGCCTCCCACTACCACATCTCCTGCTTTGATTTTGTATAAAAATCCGTCCTTCCCTGTCGTCTTCATAATTTACTCCTTCGGGCTTTGCCCTATGATTTGCGCCGGATACGCTACGCTAACCTCCCACGATTCCACGTAACTTACCGGCATGGATGACTTCTCTTCATCAGGATACTCGAAGCGCCCTGCTTGCCGCCGTATCCAGTGCGCGTTGAGATCAAGAAGCGGTACTCCGGCAACCACTAACACTTTTAGCGGCATGTTCTCTTCATTGAGCGGCTGGAGCTTTCTTGATGCGAGTATCGTATCTGTCAGCCATCGGCTGTGAGTTCCTTCGCTTCTAAACTCCGCCGCGAAAATAATCCGCTCCCAGCCTTTGTTGCCGGCTTTAGGATTACGCCTGTCGATACCGGCGAGCTCAATCCCCCTGTAATACAAATCTACCCGCGGGCGGTTTGCGGATACTGTCTGCGGCATGAGTACCGCATCTATTCCAAGAGCGCGGATACCTTCCAGCAGGGCGTTAACTATTTCTTCCATTTTTTTTATTCCCAAGCGCGTTCATTATTCCGTCGCCTATCAGTTTGGTTAGATAGCTCTGATCTTTCTCGTCAATAAACAAAAAAGGACGCGGTTTTATTTCTACAGATTTTTTTAGGATAAAAAGTACAAATTTTTCTTTACCCTCTTTTCCTTCTTTGCCGTTTTTAAGCGTCCTGCCTTTCCGATAAGCAAAGAAAGCCTTACCTGCTTTATAAAAATTGAAATTATCAGCCCTCATAGCTTTGATAAGCGAACTCGGCGTCCATGCGTTGTAATGACGCATTTTTTCTCTTGTTTTCGCTCCTGCAGGAATATATAGCGCTGTCGCTTTTTTAGGTGTAATCGTTTTTCCTTCTTGCAAGACACGCGCATAAATCAAATTGGTGCTCGCGTCAGCCCA
>JGI24695J34938_10003915_pt1 | contig 10068 bp, 13 predicted proteins | sample TergutCo191P3_FD_34938 | JGI IMG/M metagenome (IMG submission 34938) | reverse complement strand
CTGAAACAATTAAAATACTACTTGTTTTTTGCGCTTCCATGTATTTTTTTTCTAGTAAATTTAAAATTTCACTCATAATATATAGTTATCCTGTATTTAACACTTTATCTCATTCACAGTAAATTGTCAACAAAAATTTCAAATTTTAACCATTATCCTATTCCTTGGGTGCTTTAAAGTAAGGATTTTACGCTGTTTTTCCGTAGTAACCTGAGTATAAATCTGGGTGGTTAAAATGGAACTATGACCTAGCATACGTTGTATATAACGGATGTCCACGTCTTCTTCAAGAAGAAGAGTTGCAAAAGAATGCCTAAACATATGCGGGGTTATATTTTGTTCAATATCTGCTTTTTTACATAGCCGTTTTAAAAGAAACCTTACGGATTGTTCAGATATTCGCGATGATAACCTATTTACAAAGAAAAAATCACAATTTTGTATATTTTCTATATTTTTCTCAGCATAGAGGCGAAGAATCGATAGTACTTCTTGATTACCTACCTGTAAAATACGTTCTTTAGAGCCTTTTCCCATTATACGGATATTACCGTTTATTAAATCAATATTTATAGAAGTTAATGAACATAATTCAGATACTCTAAGACCTGTAGCAAATAAAAGTTCTATAATTGCAGCGTTCCTTAATGCTAATGAGTATGAATAAGCAGTTTTTGCTTTTTTTAACTCTTGATATGCGATTGATAAAATATTTTCTATTGAATTAATTGAAATAGTTCTAGGTAATATTTGAGGTATCTGGAATTTTATTCTTAATTTTTTCATTGTGTTTTCTTTAATTATTTCTTCAAATTCAAGATAATTAAAAAAAGCACGAATACTTGCGATTTTACGCTTAGCAGTTCTTGGTAAATATTTTCTGTGAAGATATTCTATAAATGCAGATATTTCTGCTTTTTTTGGAATTTCTTTAGATGATGAACATCTCATAAATTGTTCAAGATCGATCGAGTATGCTTTAATTGATTTTTCGTTTAGTTTTTTTTGATACTTACAATACGATAAGTAATTCTTTATTAATTGTTTTAGATTTTTCATAGTTTACCTCTCTTATTATAATTGTAATGGATTTAAAAGAGGGTAGTGTTAAATAAATTATATTTTTTATGAGTGGTATTTACGGTATTTCTTTCCAAGTTCTTTGCTTATAAATACTATAATTGTGGAAGTATTATAACATTTTTATTTTTGATATTAAAGACTTGAATATTAAAATACCTTGTTCTAAGCAATATTCTATAAATTCCAAATGTATTTCTATTTTAGATGGTATTTTCTGAGAAGTATTTATTGTTTCATCATAAAATTCAACTTCTTTTATAATAATACCTTTTGCTTGTTCTGTAATATTTTTAATTTTTCCCAAATTTAATTTTGAAATATCGTATAATTCTCCATCTTCATGTGCAATTATATTACGAACAGCATTTATTCCGCTTAAAAATTTCGATTCTTTTGTATCAAAAGTAATACCAGCTAATTTTTCTAAGTACATTTTTGCTCTTGTAACACCTTGGCCGTTTAAATCTGTGTATTTTATTGGTAGTGATTTTTCAGATTCTAATTCATCACATATTATATTAAAATATTTTTCTATAATTGTGTATATAGATACTAATATAGAATTACAAAATGATATTTCAACATTTTTAGACATATACCAGTCATCTGCATAATAATCATAATATTGATATTGCTCTTCTTTTGATGCTTTTTTTAAATCTTCTTGTAATTTTTTATTATTCTCAATGATTCGTTCTTTTTCTGATTTTATCATCGGAGCTATTTCATTGTAATAATGCTTTAGATTATTAAAACTATTCCTAACCATTTGAGAAATAAAATATAGCGAATAATTAATATTGGACATAATAAAATCCTTTATATTAATACTAGTACAAATAATGGAAAAAAACAAGGCAGGAGAATTATAAGCAACAACTTCCTTCTGTTATCGTACGACGGTTTTTTAAACTCCTAGATAAAACATTATTACACTCTCAGGAACTTCTGTAATTTAAAATATTAAATCTGGAATGGAAAAAAATCAATTTCAAATAAAATTTTAAAATCACCAGTAAAACTTAGTTCGCTCGTTAGTTCGTAGCTAATTGGGTATTTGAAGTCCCTCTTACTCCATTAATATTTTTCACAGATCATTTTATCTTCTAATATGTTATATTCTGACCTATATCCTATACCGTTAGATAAAACATCCATATATATTAGTTCAGGCCATGAATGAAACCTAATATTAAAAATGGTATTGTTTTCATTACGTAATTCATTATGTTCCTTCCATGTCTTAGCGTTAGTTGCTAGTAAAGTATAAATGTTACCAACATCAACACCTTCCACTTTATATTCAATCAGAGTATATTTTACATTATCTATTTCAAAATAAAAATAATTGTCACTTCCAATAATCGTGGTTGTTTCCGGAACCTCTATATCTGTTTTCTCACATTGTTAGTACCTGTTTCATTTGAAAGCTTTTTCATTAAAATGTTAAACAACGGTTATTTATTATTATATTAAAATACTGTTAAAAACCCACTTAAATACTTGTAAATTTCGACTTTTTCAATAAAAAAGCTACCTGACAGTTGGTTGTATGGGTAAGACAGACCCTTCGCTTGAAATTACGAAAATTAGTTTATTCCATATATATTCTATATAATTATAACATATCTTTATTTTGCATAATTCAGCATATTAAGTTAGGTTTATAAAATTAGTCAAACATCATCAAAAAACAAGCATACTCAGCTCCGCTTATGCATTCAATATAAATTATTGTACTAATAAAAATCACCAGCGGAACTTTGCTTACTTATTTTTATTACTTTAAAAACGTCTCTTTTCCAACAACCTTCCAATTACGCAAGGCTTTTTAAACCTTCAGCAACCCTTTACCAGAAAAATTCAATACAACAGTAATTTTATTTTCACTTTTTGGAAACCAGCACATCAATCGCAATCCCTCACAGCCTTTCAATCACGCAAGGCTATCCTTACCTTCAGCAACTGTCTTGCCAGAAAGTTTTACCTTTATATTAGTTTCTTTGCTTTTAAATAATTCCAAAATATTATCCTCTCTATTACTTTAATAAAAATTATTTATTTATAAACCTTTTCTTAACCGCATGCCCAACAAATAATTAATATAACAGGCAAACTAAGCTCTGCTGTTGTGTACTTTTGAAAATAAAAATTATTAGTTAATCATCAACAGATCTTAGTTTGCTTGTTAGTTCGTAGCCAATTGGGCATGCGCTTAAATTATTTCAATTAAAAAAAGTGTAGTCTATCCATAAATACTTCTTATTCGTTGTTAATAGTTTTTTAATCTAGGTACTGCATTTTTTAAAGCAATTGGTATGTCTATATTTTTCATTCTGCCATCGGAAAAAGTTCCTTTATTCCACTTGTCTTTTTCAAAATAAAAATAATAAGTACCTATATCTCCAGAGTAAAGCCACAAAATATCACATTCTTCATGCCATGTAATAAAAAACCTATCCTGTCTTCTGTAAAGTTGATCGTCAAAGAATATTAAAGATTTATCTTCATAAATATACAAAATAAAACTTGCATCTTTATTTTCTAATAAATAATTATATTTTCCACTCGGAGATTCAGCCGTTCTTTCAAATTCAGATTGGGGCTCCTTCACTCCAAGACCAAATAAACTGCTTAAATTGAAAAATGATATAATAATAAAAATAACAAATCTCCTTTTTTCTTTCACCATCATAATAATATATTACTCCATGAATTGATCTGGATGAATTAATACAACTGTATTTTCCCATCGTATTCGCATTATATAATCCCTTGAAGCTCCAAAAGACATAACTTTTGCAAATTTTGCTTTTTTTATATCAGTTGGATAATCAGGATTTGGGTCCATAATATCATTCCACTGAGCAGAATAAGAAGCAGTAATTGTCCCATCAACATTCTGTATCATTGTTCCAGTTATTTTAACATCACCCATGTCTGGGTTGGAACCATGTAAATATTGATAACCTATAATACTTTCACCATTTTCTATTTCGACATGTATTTGTATAGAGAAATCAATATTATTAGTTCCACTATCCTGACTATAAACAATATCCATTAAAGCATTATTTATTTGCGAAGAGAGTAATTCATTTTTACGCATATAATTACTCCAATTTTTATTAGAAATATTTAAATCTTTACCTCCTCCAAATAAATAATGAAAAAGTATTTTTAATCCAAATCTATCAAATTTTAAATCATCACCTGATCCTATTCGATGGTTTTTACTTGTTCTTCCCGTTGGATCAACATACTTCACCGGGTTGTTAGCTGCATAATGGTAAACATGTAAATTAACCGTGTTGTAAACCCCACCCATGCCCGGAAGGTTCCCATTTCTTTTTTTTGCTTCCTCATTCACCGGAGCAGAGGGAATATACTCACCCATCGCCGGATCCCCGCTTAACCACCTTGAAGTTTTCGGGTCTAAGTAGCGGGCTCCGTAATAATAGAGCCCAGTTTCTTGATCCATTTCCTTTCCTGTGAAGCGGAAAGGCGTGTTATCACCGGGAAGATTGGGGTTTTTCCAGTCTATCCAGAGCTCCCCGTAGGGTGTATATTCCAATCTTTCATGTATCAATCCGTCATGGTTTGTTACTGTCTGTGCGCTGCCTAGATGATCACTGTGGTAATAGTAAGTGCGTCTTTCTTCTGCCATAGTGTTATCATTAATTTTATAATTATTTTTTGTCGCTATCCTGTCTTCTCCTACATATACATGTTTACTTACCATCCAGTCTTTTGTTGAATTACTCTCCTGCCACATGTTGTTGTAGTAAAGGGTTGTACTCTGGTTATTCATTACATACTTAATGGCTCTCTGTCCGTCAGATCCGTAGCGGTATTGTACTGTGTATACGCTGTCACTAGATTCCCTTAACAGGTTTCTCTCGTTCCATCTGTAGTTTCTCTGATATACGCCGTCGTCTGTTTTATATAAAGAAGAGCCATTATCTGTTATAGTCTTTTGTTGGTATAAATCGTTATTATCATATCTCTGGCTTTTGGTATGGTTAGGGGAGTTGTTTTTATAGTTATTTTTGCTTTTTTCTGTTAAAACAGCAACCATTATAGCACCGTATCTCCCTTTAAAAATAGTATAAATTACTGTTATTATATACGTCAAGCGTATTTTTATAGCAAAAAGAAAATTTTGCCACGTTGCCGGGCGCATTGCTCCAGTTGAAACTGTCGCACATTATTTTTCTCATTGTCTGAATTATAGCGCAACGCTTCCTTACTTTATTAATCTTCACGCTGCGCGTGTATTCTCTAGCGCCACTCGAACCATACGAACTTTAGGTTTCAGATATTATCCTTAAACTTATAAATATTTATATATTTAACATTTATTTCAAATTGGTAAAGAGAAGAATCTCACGCAGAGGCACAAAGGCACGAAGGATGTCTTTATAACTATTAATTCATTGTCTATTTTATTAAAACTTTAAATCTGTGAAAATATAAATCATAAGAATTAAACCTCAGAGTTACACAGAGTAAGTCCTTACAACATTTAATTTATTCTCAGTTTCACTGTAAATGTGTTACTTCCCATGTTACACCTCCGTTAATCATCGTAGTTACCAGAACAGCTATGACTGTTTTCTCACATTGTTAGTATTTGTTTCATTTGAAAGTTTTTTTAAAATTTAGTAAAAAGTAATTTAAGCCAGCAGGGCTTTGTTTACTTGTTTGTTGCTTTAATAAATTTTCTTTAACAAAAAACAAGCTCTTTTCCAACAACCTTCCAATTACGCAAGGCTTTCTATACCTTCAGCAACTTTCTTAAAAGAAATATTCTTGCAAATACGTAGAATGTTTTTCCTTTATAATAATTTTTTTGTTATTAAATAATTTAAAAATATTTTCCTCCTCATTACTTTAATAAAAATTTTTCATTTTAAACCTTTTCTTTAATACATGCCCATCAAATATATAACATAACAAGTAAACTCAGCTTTGCTGATGTATTTATTTATAAATAAAAAATCAATTTAAATCATCAGCGGAGCTGAGTTTACTTATTAGTTTGTTATTAAATAAACATTTCAAATTAAATTTCTTTTAGTTCTTTTTCTTACCTTGTAAATACGCGAATATTTTTCCTGTATTAGATTACAAAGAAGTATTTTATATTATATCATTTATTAATATCATTTTTTACCAAGTCATTAGAAATTATTATACAATTTTTTAATATTATACTTTTAACAAGTTTGCTATTAAAAAATTTTTGGTATTTCCCCAATATTGTTATTTCTTTATCATCTTTTTCATTAATTGTTTCAAAAAAAACATTTTTGTTACTCTTAAATCCACATTCAATCATTATATTTTCTATTAAATAATCTGCTAGGTAATTATTACCAAGACTTTCTTCTCCTAATCCAATATATGAATGAGATATATATATTGGTATACCAGTAATCTCTATAAATTTTCCGGTGTAAAATTTATTAGCATTTTTCCAATCTTTTGCAAACTCTGTTTTTATTTCAAATGCCGTTCTCTTTATTATTAATCTTTCATCAGTTAAATTGCAGCTCATGATAATAATACATGTTAATATAAAATTTATTATTTTCAATTCATCTCCTTGTTACACTATAATAAAAAAACATTTCCCAGTTCACTGGATTCTTTCGAGCTCTACTTGGGTTATTTGCAAGTGATCTTGCATAACCATTAGTCGTATTAAATCCATCTCGAGTATTTAATACACTTCGGAAATGTGTCGTTTCATGTACTAATATGCTATGTTTAGTGTCAATATTAGTTTTTGATTTAGCAATATCAATTGCTTGGTAAAAAAAACATGTGCCAAGGTTTATAAAAGGTGCATCACGATTAACGCTAGCAAAATCTTTCATTTTTTCATTTATTCTAAAATCGCTTCTTTCTTTAGAAGCTAAATTATCTCTGATCTTCGTTAAATCTTTTGCTAACACAGATGCAGTTTCTTTATCATTTATATTAATACCAAGCCAATCTTTTGCATTTTTTTGTATATTATTTGAAAGACCTTGACTATTTCCACTAGTATACTGGTTAATTTCATTTATCATTGTATCTAAGTACTGAACTGTTTCATCTCTGACTCGTTTAACAGTTTCCCATTCATCATTTTCTAAAGGTCTTATTGTATTCCCATCTGGATCAACATACTTCACCGGATTATTTCCCGCATAATGGTAAACATGCAAGTTCACATAATTGTAAACACCGCCTTGTCCCGGCAGGTTTCCGTTCCTCTTCTTCGCCTCATCATTCACCGGGGCACTCGGCACATACTCGCCCATCGCAGGATCAGAGGACAACCACCTTGATGTTTTCGGGTCTAAATAGCGGGCTCCGTAATAATAAAGCCCGGTTTCTTGATCCATTTCCTTTCCTGTGAAGCGGAAAGGCGTGTTATCGCCGGGAAGATTGGGGTTTTTCCAGTCTATCCACAATTCCCCGTAATAATAGTGCCTTGTCTCAGCATTTATTTCTTTGCTTGTGAAGCAGCGCAATCGTCTTTGGAAAATAGTTTTATTAGTGTGGAAGGGGGTGGGTTTTCGAAGTTCTCCATAACATGAAGAAGTACATTTGCCAGTTTGACCGAATTTTTTAGTTAGTGTATAAGCCATTTCCTAAACCGCTTCTTTCTTGTAAATTTTCATAGCTTCTTCGCTTATATTTTCTGTCGTCATTCCCACACAGAGATTGTTCTTTCTCCATTCTGTGTAATCAAAAGGTTCACGCAGCATTACAGAAACAAACCTTTCTGCTTCAATATTTCCAAGGTGCTCAATTAATACTNTCATACCGGNNTTCATTAATACGGTTTCAGTCATTTTTACCCCCTCTATTTTCCCAATGTTTTAAAAACATTATTGGATCGAATATTTCAATTTCATTTGTATTATACTTTAGAATATCATCATCTACAGTAATAAAAAAATCCACATTGGCACTAATTGCACATGATAAATGCAAAGCGTCTAATGTATTTATTCCATTTTTNATAATTTCATTCGCTTTAAGTAAAATGTNATGGTTTTCAATTANACAATGTCTTGCATTTTTGGAAAATTCNGATATGGATATTTTTTTATTCTCAAATGGGTTTATATAATTTTCATAAAAATTCACATAGGAATAAATNAAATCTAGTTCATTGTTTTTTATTAAAAGTTGAATATATAGCTTTGCTTGTGTTTCCAAAGAAATTCGCAGTTTTCTCTGGTCATCAAAAGGTCTATTATAACTGCAGTTATCTAAATAAACGGTCTTATTTCCCATATATTAAGTATATCTTATCATTAAAATTATTGCAAGATATTTAGAATTATATTCACGAAGCATAATTTCTTGTTCATTAACAGCTTCATCAGAACGATAATATTCTAATATTTTTTTGGAATCAAAATTAAAACGTCTTTCTATACTTATCGTTTCTAAAAACAACCCTTTTTCAGTAAATATCCATGCTTCAAGTTGATTTTTCTTTTTTCCATAGGCTCCACGTAATTGCATAAGATATTCAGGAGTATATTCTGCAATTATTATATTATCAGTGGTTTTTAGTAATATCGATGTAATATGACGAAATTCAATATGTCTAGCTGCAACAGCAAATGTCATTCCTGAGAAATAAACTTCATTTGTCTCAATAATTGAGCCATTATAATCAAAAATTGAATTAACTACAACATCATGCTCAAAACCGTTAGTAAGGAATAAATTACCACTTGTATCACATGATGTAAGTAATAAAAATAAAAACAGTACAAAAAATATTCTTGTTTTTATATACCTATTCATTTTTTAACTCCTTTTACAATTATTAACATAATTAGTTAGCTGTTATAATAATATCAGCATCATTAGATGTATTTTTAATAAAATCTTTATAATGCTCATGATTAAAATCCTTTCCATAGTTTTGTATCTTTTCTTCAATATGCTGGAAAAATGCAATTACATTTTTTAATTCATCAACTTTTATTTTAAAAGTCACTTCTGAAAGTTTAAGCAAACTAGGATTATTTCTTTTCTCATATCCAAATATTTCCATAATATCTTCTCCTTTTTAATTATATCAAACTCTTAGTTTTCTTCATAATATAAATTTCCTAAAAAATATTAATAAAAAGTTTTCAATATCGTTGATTTCCATATACCGTCTTCATCTGCCCAAACTGATTTTGTAACTATTAATAATAATATTAAAAATAAATATTTTTTCATTTTTGATATCCCACCCCATTTATACCTTTTATCCCTATTCGTCGCAGCCAATCTTCCATATCAGGATACATTGTTTTTTCCATCTGTCATAGATAATTTCCTGTTACTATAGAATTTTATGGTTTTTATCACCTTTTCTACACCCCTGTAAATATGGTATTCTTTTTTATGGGGTGTTTTTATGCAGATCGACGATAAATTGATAGCTTATCTGGAAGATTTATCCTGTCTCACGCTCTCCGATGGCGAAAAAACGCGCCTTTCCGGGGATTTGCAGAAAATTCTCGGCTATATGGCCCGCCTTGGGGAGCTTGATACCGCGGGCGTAGATGAGCGCAGCCATCCCTTCGATAAGGTAAACGCCTTTAGGGACGATGAGGTGCATCCGTCTTTTGCTAGGGAATTGATATTACAAAATGCCCCGATAAAGAACGATGAAATGATCATCGCGCCCAAGACTGTGGAATGAGGATTTAATGACCGCTTTAAAACTGGCAACAGAAATTAGAGAAAAGAAACTCAACGTGCTCGAAGCGGTGTCAAAATATATCAATATAATAGAAGAATGTGAACAAAACATAAATGCGTTCACAATTGTATCAAAAGATAAGGCTCTAGCTCGTGCAAAAGAAGTACAGGTTCAGATTGACGCGGGAAAAAATCTTTCGCCTCTTGCCGGGGTTCCAATAGCGGTAAAGGACAATATCTCCACAGAAGGAATCGAAACCTCCTGCGCGTCTA
>JGI24695J34938_10003913_pt1 | contig 10069 bp, 10 predicted proteins | sample TergutCo191P3_FD_34938 | JGI IMG/M metagenome (IMG submission 34938) | reverse complement strand
TCATTCAGCGAAAACACATGATAATCCACCATATCGTATGCGCCGCCGTCCATACTGCTGCTTCCGTAACCGGAAGAGTTTCTGTCATGAGAGGGATAAATATACAATCTTCCGTTAAAAACATGCGCCGCGGGATCCGCCATGTAATCGTCTGGAAATAAATAACGCGGTTTACTGCTGACTTCGCTGCCTGAAGATGAGCTGATGCATGATATTGCTAAAACAAAACTAGTTAATAAAGAACATATGACAGCCTTTTGTTTGTTTTTCATTATTTTATGAACCTTCTTTTCTTGATTCAAAAAACCTTGTATGTTGTTTTCAAATGTAAGTATATTTAGACCTTTTTTGAGGTTTATCAGTAACTTGCACATTCTAACATTTAATTATTATTTTGGGCAATAGGTTAAAACAAAAAGTGTTTAATGCATAAAACATTGACAAATCAATTATCATGCGGTATTTTAGTATTACGGAGGATTAATATGAAAATTAAAGCTTTAATAATTGCGCTTCTTTTAAGTACTTCAGCGTTGGCAAGCGTACATGGTCTTGGACTTGGAATACAATTTAATTACAGCACAGGCGGTTTTTACGCTCCCGGCGCGGCTTTAGCGGTAAGTCCTATAGACGCATTAAACATTGCGGGCACATGGTATGTATACAATGAAACAAATATTATTGGTTTAACTGTAGATTTTGTCCCTTTAACAATCCCGATTATTGGCAGCAAAGATGCCAGTTCATTGAATTTCAATCTGGGAGCCGGGATATTTACCAACATGCATGTAATAGATAAAAAAGTTTATCCCACAGGAGGCGTGCGTTTTCCGGTTGGTTTGAATTTCTTATTAATGAACAATTTTCTGGAAATTTACGCGAATGTCGCACCGTCTTTCGGAGTTGATTTAGCTACTATTCAGGACGGGGAATTTAAATTCTCTCAGCCTTTTTATCCAATAGCAGTCGGCGCCAGGATTTGGCTTCGCTAGATTTTATTCTCCGGTGCGGTTTTTGCCGTACCGGTAATGTGACGTTGACTTTTTCATAAATTCTGCGTTATTATTAATCAATGAAACACGCCGCCTTTATCGTTTTGTTTTTCTGTCTTTTCTTTTTTTCGTGTTCAAAACATATAGAATTTACCTCTGAAGAATTTGACGGATTTATGCCGGAAGGAATAAATGAACTGCTCGCCAGAACCGAAAACAAGCCGTGGCGCGGAGAAGAATTCCTTCCCGGAGTCGTAGGCGGAACATGGCGCATGGTAATCAATGATGATCCTAAAAGTTTTAATCATCTTATAGCTGAACAGGACAGCACCACTTCATTTATAGTCGGAAATATGATGGATTATCTTGTTGATTACGATTTAATTAAACGCGAATGGAAGCCGAGAATCGCCTCTTATGAAATAATCGCGGATGAACAGAATGATTCTCTTCAGGTGATTTATACTTTGCGTGATGATCTTTACTGGAGTTATTACAATTCGGACAGAAAAGAAAAAGTAACAAGCGATGATGTTATTTTCTGGTACAATGAAATTGAAGGCGACAGAGATTCCGGAAGTTCAAGCTATAACAGTCAGTTTTTAATAATGCCTGACGGATCTCAGTCGCGCATTACAATAAGTAAAATCGACGACAGAAGTTTTTCTTTTAATTTTCCAAGAATTGTCGCGGAACCTCTTTTATCCACCAATAGGGATTTCGGTCCGCGCCATATATTTGAAGAAGCGAAACAAAAAGGCGGCATTAACGCTGTAAAAAGCCTTTTTAATATAACCTTTAATCCTCAGGATATTCCTTCCATGGGCAAATGGTTTTTGGTTGAGTATGTTCCGGGTTTGAAACTTGTATACAAACGCAATCCTAATTACTGGATCAAAGATTCAGATAATGTTTCTCTTCCGTACATTGAAGAAATGATTTTGCGCATAATTCCTGAGGAAAGCACAAGACTGCTTCTCTTCAGAAGAGGAGAAATTGATTCCTATTCGCTGCGTCCTGAAGATATAGATTTGCTTATTAATAATAACAGGTAGGTACGTTAATTGAAAGTTAAAAAAATAATAATTATATTTTCATTTATTGTTTCTTTTGCTTTATTAACAGAGAGCTGCAAAGGATACAACACCGATTATACGGTTTTTAACTCTGAAGGCGCTCTCAGCGCAAATTTCTGGTTATTCAACCAGAACCCGATTAATAATCATAAAGCGCAGTATGAATGGTTTACTCAAAAAGAATTCAGGCAAGCTATGAGCTGTCTTTTAAACCGGGATCGGATAAATATGCAGGTTTACCGCGGTCTTGCTGAACCTAAACTGGATTTTTTCGCTGAACCAAATCCTTTTTATAACAAAGAAATAAAACTTGATTATATTTACAATTTTGATCGCGCGCTTAATCTTTTGGCGTCTATCGGAATGAAAAGAGACAGAAACGGAATAATGCGCGATAATAAAAACAACGCGGTGGAATTCGATCTTACCATAAGAACAGAAAGCACAATTAATCAGGATATCGCGTCTATCATTATGGATGAATTATCCAAAGCGGGAATAAAAGTGAATATCCGTGTCTTGGATTTTCAGAAACAGGTTCAGCAGGTTTTTGAAACTTATGACTGGGATTCCATGCTGATAGGTCTTTCAGGCTCCAATATTTTCCCGACGCAAGGCAGCAATGTATGGCCTTCCGATGGAAATTACCATATGTGGTATCCGAATCAAAAAACGCCTGCGACTGAATGGGAAGCCCGCGTTGATTATCTTTACAATGAAGGCAAGTACACAATTGATAAAGATCACGCGCAGATAATCTGGGATGAATTCCAGTCAATCATTCTGGAACAATGCCCAATTATTTATTTAATGCGTCTCAGGGGATTTTGGGCATTGAATAACCGCTGGGATTTTACAAATGTTTATTATGATAATATGAAAGGCGCTGAAACGGATTATGTTTATCTTAAATAAATTTTATAGAAGAGGTGCTGAAGCATGAAGTCTCCAAGAGAGTTGAATATTGATATAACGCTGATTGATTTATTTGATTCGCTTGATTTATCGGGCAATGCAATGAAATGTTTAAAAATTTTACTAGCTAATGAAGAAATACAGGCTGAACAGGAATATGCAAACACTGTTTCCATTATAAGGCTTGGTTACAATGATCACGGTCCTGTGCATATGCGCACTGTCACTTATAACTCTGCTTTAATGATGTCTCTTTTAAAAAAGGCCGGCGTGAAATTAAGCCTTGAAAAAGAGAATATAGGTGATTTTGAAGACAGCCTTATAGCTGTAATGTTAGCCTCAATGCTTCATGATCTTGGAATGCAATTAGGACGCGACAAACATGAAAATCACAGTACAATTCTTGCGCGTCCTATTATAGATAAAATTCTGGATCAGGTTTATCATCAAAGCCTTCAGAAAAGAACTGTAATCCGCGCTGTAGCGCTTGAAGGAATTGCGGGGCATATGGGCACCATTAATATTTCTTCAATTGAAGCCGGTATTATACAGATTGCGGACGGCTGTGATATGACAAAAGGCAGAGCCCGTATTCCGATTTCACTTGCACTAACAACAAGAATGGGACATATACATCAGTATTCCGCGAACGCAATTGAAAAAGTAAGCATAACGGAAGGAATGGAAAAACCGATTCGCATTGATATTGATATGTCAAATGAAGCAGGCGTATTTCAGGTTGAAGAAGTATTAATGCACAAAATTTCGACAAGCACCGCAAAACAGTTTATAGAGTTGTATGCAAGAGTAAGAGAAGATGAACCCAGAAGGTATCTGTAATGTCAGGTAACACATTCGGCAGCATTTTTAAAGTAACAACTTTCGGTGAATCTCACGGAAAAGCGATGGGCTGCGTTATTGACGGCTGTCCTGCCGGTCTTGAAATTTCTTCTGAAGAAATTCAAAAGGAACTTGACAGAAGGCGTCCCGGAAAAAAATACGGCTCCCGTGACGAGAAAGACGCGCTTGAAATTTTATCAGGCGTTTTTGAAGGAAAAACACTGGGAAGCCCGATTGCGGTTATTGTGAGAAATGAAAATCAAAATTCGCAGGATTATAATGAATTGAAAGATATATACAGACCCGGACACGCTGACTTTACATGGGATTCGAAATACGGTTTAAGAGATCACAGGGGCGGCGGAAGAAGTTCGGGAAGAGAAACTCTTTGCAGAGTCGCGGCGGGAGCCGTCGCGAAAAAGTTTCTTTCTCTTTATGGAATCAAGGTAAACGCAAAAGCGATAACGAACGCTAACATCGAAGAACTCTTAAAAGAAGGCGACAGCTCGGGCGGAATTATTTCCTGCGTTGTAACAGGATCTCCCGCAGGACTTGGAGAGCCTGTTTTTGACAAACTTGACGCGCGGCTTTCATGCGCAATACTTTCAATCGGCGCCTGCAAGGGAATAGAGTTCGGCGCAGGCTTCAAGGCTGCCGGCATGAAAGGAAGCGAAAACAACGACGCACCGTGCGGAAACGGAAAATATGCAACTAACAATTCAGGCGGTATATTGGGCGGTATTTCTACAGGTCAGGATATAATTTTTAATGTAGCGGTAAAACCGACGCCGTCAATTTCAAAACCGCAGAAGGCATACGCAAAAGATGGAAGCATAAAGGAGATATCCGTTAAAGGAAGGCATGACGCGTGCATTGTGCCCAGAGCGGTTGTTGTAGTTGAAGCGATGACTTCTTTAGTCCTGGCAGATTTATTGCTTCTGTCGCGCTGTTCAAAAGTGTAATTAATTTTTTCTGATATAAAGCGGGATCGAATCAATTTCCTTATCGTCAATAAAAAGAATAAAATTTGTAATCCCGGGATTTTTAAAGTGCAAGTTTGAAATGCTGAATACAAGGTGAGAAACCGCGGACGCGTTCCCCACTTCTTTTACTTCGATATTTCCGTTAATTGTTTCGAGACTCATTCCGCCTTCAAGATCGCGCGTCTCTATTTTAAACGAATGGGTTCCGAACTCCCAAAGATCAAAACGCAGGCGTATAACGACCGCAAGCTGCGGATGAACGCAGGGAAAATTGCGCGAAATGATTGTGTCAAATGTTCCCACAATTGTAAGCTTTCCGTTGTTTTCCTGGGCAAAATCACAGAATGTAAAAAGTTCAATTTTAATGATACACCTCTTGCTACTTGAGTAATATCTCATTCTAGTACATATTCTCGATGAGGGCAATATGAAAAAACAGGCGTTTAATCCGTTCCTTCCGTCATGGGAATATATCCCCGACGGAGAGCCGCATGTCTTTGACGGCAGAGTTTATCTGTACGGGTCTCACGATCGCTTTAACGGTTACGCTTATTGCCTGAATGATTACGTCTGCTGGTCGGCTCCTGCCTGCGATTTAACTGACTGGCGTTATGAAGGCGTTATTTATAAAAAGACTGATGATCCCAACAATAAGGACGGCAGCATGAACCTGTACGCGCCTGACGTTACTCAAGGGACTGACGGACGATACTATTTGTATTATGTGCTTGATAAAACCGATATTATTTCAGCCGCAGTCTGCGAGTCTCCTTGCGGCAAATTCGTGTTTTACGGATTCGTGCATTATAAAGACGGAACCCTTCTTGGAAGAAAAGAAGGAGATGTTCCTCAGTTTGATCCCGCAGTTTTAACAGAAGGCGGTAAAACGTATTTATATTCAGGTCAATGCACCGGTAAAGTTAAAACTGTAGAAGACTACAGGAACTATTCGATTGCCGTTGTTCTTGGAGAAGATATGTTAACCATCGAAAAAGGACCGTTAACAATAATTCCTGGAACCTCTGTCAGTAAAGGCACAGGTTTTGAAGGTCATGAGTTTTTTGAAGGATCTTCGATTCGTAAAAAAGACGATACTTATTATTTTATTTATTCTTCCTTTGCGATGAATGAACTCTGTTACGCAACAAGTAAAGAACCTTTAGGCGGTTTTAAATACGGCGGCGTTATTGTAAGCAACGCTGATATGGGAGTTGATTCCTATAAACCCGCTTGCAAATTGATGTACCACGGAAACAACAACCACGGAAGTATCGCGGAAATTAACGGACAGTGGTATGTGTTTTATCACAGACATACAAACGGAAACGAATTTTCAAGACAGGCTTGCCTTGAAAAAATTCAAATCAGCGAAGACGGTTCGATAAATCAGGTTCCGATGACATCCTGCGGCGCTAACAATGGTCCTCTTGAAGGAAAAGGCGAATACCCTGCTTATATTGCCTGTAATATTTTTTCCATGGAAGATATAAAAGAACCTTTAAAAACATACTGGCCCAACAGAAACCCCGAAATGCCTTTTATCACGCAGGATGAATGTGACATTCAGCCGGGTGATTTGTCTCAATCAAATTTTAATGAAGGACACAGTTTTATTACAAATATTCTTGACGGCTGCGGAGCCGGTTTCAAATATTTTGACTGTAAAAATGTGACAACAGTAAAAGTAAAAATACGCGGATATTGCAGGGGATTTTTTGAAGTTAAAAATAAATGGAATGGAGAAACTTTGGGAAAGATCGATGTTGTTTCCAGCAATATCTGGAAAAACTTCGAAGCTAAAATAAAAATACCTGACGGCATACAGTCTATTTATTTTATTTATAAAGGAACGGGGATTGCGACGATTGGCTCTTTTACACTGGAATGAAATTAATCAGGTTCTGCGCTGTTAACTTCGTCAATACAGTTAAGATACGCTTTTTCAAGATCGGCTAACGCGGTTTCTATAGCGTTTTTTCTGTTCTCTTTATATTGCGAAAGACGTTCTGTAAGGTTAATGGAAGGAGCGGTTTTTATAATTACCTTGGAAGGAACTATATTTATTCTGTCAGCAATCGCTCCGCCCATTGTACGGTTTGTAAAATCCCACAGATTCTGAACATATTCTATCTTTTTGTGAAGAGAGGTATCTTTAGCCGGAAGCGGATGTTTAAAATACCAGCCAAAATCCGCAACTTCCTGATGACGCGCGATGTGCCATGCGGCTCCCGCCTTTAAATTCATTACGTTGCGCCTTATAAAACCAATCTTATCAAGATTATCTTTGTTTGGAATAAAAATTTTGTCCCAGCATTCATGGCGGACTTTGTATAACCTTGAAAAAAAGTCTCCGTCATTTTTAATGCCAAGCATCCGCTCGGAGGTAGCAAGAGCCGTGTTGACCACTGTTTCAAGGCGTTCTTCAAAGGACAGAGTGTCATCGCTTTTTATTCCATATCGGTTCTCATTAACGGAAAGGATATATTCCCTGCATTTTTTTATCCGATCTTCGAGGGAATTTTTTACAGTTTCGTTACGTGAAAACGCGCATAGCTTCTCGATCTTCCTTAATAATTTTTCCATGGAAGATATGCCTTTTTTTCCGTAACGGAAATGAAATGAAACAGGAAGAATCTCCAAAGGTGAATTTATGTTTTTTTCGGCAAGTTCTTTTGCCGCCTGAAAACCAATCCTGATGGTACCTGTTTCAAGACGCGGAACTGTATCTACAGAATAGGAAACCTGTCCTTCAGGAGCGATAGCCAAAGGATACGGACCCGAGTGGATAGCGCCGTAAAGACGAGCCATTCCCTTGGAATCGAGTTTTGTGTGATGAATAGGTATCGCTCCCAAATTCGGCATAAAGAGCCTTGCAGTCCAGCCGCCCCATCTTACAACCTCGTAGCCGTAAACAAATACCGCATGAGGCCTTCTTGCGAATTTTATATTTTTTCTTGCGGCAAGTTTTTTTAATCTGAAAATAATGAACCATAACAGAAGCTGAGGCTCTCTTCCGTCAGGATGACGAAAAGCAATAAGACAGCGCGATTCCTTGTTTAACGAGCGTTTAAAAATATCAAAAAGGATTTCATCCCCGTGTAATATTATTTTTGCGAAACCAAAGAGCATAATGCGGTAAACCTTGCTTAATATCGATACGATAAAAATGAATAATTTTGAAATCTTCGGCGGGGGAACTTTAACATCGGGAAAAGCCCGGGTTATCGGTTTTTTATAAGGTTTTTTCACTGCTTCCAATTTTATACTTAAAAAAAATGAAAATCAAGGCGGTTTTTTTATCGAAATTTCCGCTTTTCCCTCTTGACAAAACCTATACAACAGTATAGTATTATCATATGGGAAAAATTGTCATCGGAACAAGCGGATATTCCTACAATGAATGGGCAGGTCCCTTTTACCCCCCGGACACCAAACAGCAGGATTTCCTGCCATTCTATGCGTCTGTGTTTTCAAGCGTGGAACTCAACTTTTCGTATTATACAATGCCCAAGGCTGAAAATCTTTGCCGCATGATGGAATCCGCTCCCTCCCTTTCCTACTCGATTAAGGCTCATGAGTCTCTGACTCACAAGGTTGACCCCAACAAGTGGCAGGAAGAAGCAAAGGCTTACCTTACTGCCATTAAACCCTTGCAGGAAGCCCAAAGACTGGAAGCCGTTCTGTTTCAATTCCCCTATTCGTTTCACTACGAGGCGGATAACCGGCGTCATCTTGCGAATCTTCTGGACTGTTTTGCCGGTATCCCCTCCGCCGTGGAATTCCGAAACGCTGACTGGAACAATAACCGCGTCATAGACGAACTCAAAAAAAGAAAGGTTTCCCATGTTTCAACAGATCAGCCGGATATAAAAAACGTTCCCTCTGTTCTGGATGTAAACACTTCAGACATCGCGTATTTTCGCCTCCACGGCAGAAACGCCGAAAGCTGGTGGGGCTCGGACAGCCGCTCAAGATACGACTATCTTTACAACGACAAGGAACTCGAAGGAATATCGCAGCGCATAAAACGAATCATAATAAAAGCCGACAAAATCCTTGTCTACTTCAACAACCACGCAAGAGCCCAGGCTGTGAAGAACGCAATGACTTTAAAAGAGTTACTAGTTAGAAGTGAGGAGTGAGGAGTATGGTAAAAGACAAAAGTATGTTATTTGCTATACGGATTGTAAAACTGTATAAGGCTCTTTGTGAAAAGAAAGAATATGTAATGTCTAAACAGATATTGAAATCGGGAACAAGTATTGGGGCAAATATAGCAGAAGCTAATTGCGCTTTTTCTAAGAAAGAATTCTTATCTAAAACTTACATATCATTAAAAGAATGCGCTGAAACAGGATACTGGCTCGAACTGCTTCTAAAGACTGAATTTATCAATGAGAAAGAATTCTCAAGTCTCAATGAGGATCGCGAAGAAATTTACAAGATGCTAATGGCTATAACAAAAACAACAAGAAAAAAAATTAACAATAATGAATAGCCTCAATTCCTCTCTAATATTCACTCCTCACTCTTCACTTTTTACTACATACTCCTCACTCCTCACTCCTCACTCCTCACTAAAAATAGTAGTTCACTTTAACATAATAAATATGCACGCGGCTGCTGCGGCTCTTAAAGACCCTTCTCTTAAAAAACGTCCGTTTGTAATCGCGGGAAGGGTCGGCGCTCAGGACGTGGCGCAGAATGTCTCTCCTTTGGCGCTAAGTGAAGGAATCTATTCAGGTATGCCTCTTTACGCCGCGGCGCGGCTTGTAAAAAATTTGACGGTACTGCCTCCCGATCCTGCCGCTTGCTTTGAGGTAAACAATGAAATTGAAAAAGTAATCAGCCGCTATGCTCCACTCTGGCAGAACGACGGAAGCGGAAACATTTATCTTGATGTTACGGGAACACGCCGTCTTTTCGGCCCTCCCGCGGACTGCGCCTGCCTCATTCAAAATGAAATTCTCGATAAGGTAAAAATTGAATCCGCGGCGGCGGCGGCGGCGAATAAACTTGTCTGCAAGGTCGCAAGCAGAACAATACGCCCTGAAGGACTTATCGAAGTGCGCGCTGGAGACGAAGCCGCGTTCCTCGCGCATCAGGATATTACCCTCCTTCCGGGACTTGGAAAATCTTTAATGAAAACTATTCGCGTAACAGGTTTTCGCGAAGTATGCGAACTTGCCCTGCTGTCGGACAGCGAAGCGCTTTCCCTCTTCGGCAAAAAGGGAATTTTTCTGCGTGACAGCGCGCTCGGCAT
>JGI24695J34938_10003911_pt1 | contig 10072 bp, 8 predicted proteins | sample TergutCo191P3_FD_34938 | JGI IMG/M metagenome (IMG submission 34938) | reverse complement strand
TTTCTGACGTTTATCGCTGTCTCTGCCATGCATTTTCTGAAATGGTAGCCGTAGACGGACAGTTTCACCGCCATGACAAAGGCTTTGGGTTTTTTCAGCAACGACCAGCCTAAAAGCTTCCAATACTGCCAGCGGCCTTTTGACGCAATACCCAGTGTAAAGCATGCTTTGAAAAATGCACCTATGTAGCTTGCCGTAAGCTTCTGTATGCCGTGTTCGTTTGGTTTGTATGTTTTGAGGAAAAGCTTGACGCGCTTGTAGTAGTTTTTCGGAGAATAAATTGACTGTACTACGCGCTTGTAGCCGTCCATCAGGTCTTTTATGGGCATTTTGGTTTCAAAATTGATGTCCATATTAGACTCTGAGGTTCCTCCGAGTAAACGCCCTTCTTTTTCCATTCGGTCAAACAGTTTCGTTCCTTTGAGCGCAGTCAGAACGCCAACCATTGCCGTAACTATTCCGCTGTTTTGAATGAAGTTTACCATGCTCGTAAAAGATGAAGCCTTATCGTTGTCAAAACCGAGTATAAACCCGCCGCTGACCTGCATTCCATGGTTTTGTATACGCGTGACATTGCCTATCAGGTCACGGTTTTTGTTTTGCATTTTGTTACACTCGGCAAGGCTGTCCTCGTCAACTGTTTCTATTCCGACGAAAATATTATCAAATCCCGCAGCTCCCATGAGCTTTAAAAGTTCCTCATCATCAGCGATGTTTATTGACACTTCCGTGAAGAATGTAAACGGATGATTTCTCTCTTTCATCCACTCTATTATCTGTGGTAACACTTCGTTTTTCAGTTTGTTTTTATTGCCTATAAAGTTGTCGTCAACGAAGAAAATGCCGCCGCGCCAGCCAAGATTATAGATAGTGTCAAGCTCCCCGATAACCTGGTCACAGGTTTTTGTTCGAGGTGAGTGTCCAAATAGGGTGACTACATTACAAAACTCGCAATTGAACGGGCATCCTCTGGAGTATTGGATACTGAGCATTGCGTATTTTTTTGGCTCGGCAAGATCCCATCGCGGAATGGGTGTTTCCGTGAGAGAGGGGTATCGCTCCCAGTCGTATATATGTTTTGGTGTGCCTGCTTCCAAATCTTCAAGGAACTTTGGTATGCAGACTTCCCCTTCGTGCAGCAGGAGATGGTCTATGTCGCTGAATTCCTCAAAGTCTCCCGCAAAAAGCGGCCCTCCGCCGACAGTTTTCACACCGAGTTTTTTACAGCGGTCAACTACTTCCCTTGTTGATTTTTTTTGTATGTTCATAGCACTGATAAACACATAGTCAGCCCATGAAATATCTTTATTTTTCAGCCTGCGCACGTTCATGTCAACCAGCTTCATGTTCCATGCTTCGGGCAGCATTGCAGCAACGGTTAAAATTCCGAGCGGAGGTACGTTTGCTTTTTTTCCTATAAAGTTTAGTGCGTGTTTGAAGCTCCAAAATGTGACGGGGCTTTCCGGATAGACCAATAGTATGTTCATTATTTTTCTCCCTTATCATAAACAATAGTTGATTATTGAACATTTGTGCATTATTATAATAGTCTAGCCGGAGTTAAATCACAATAAGCGATTTGCCCATGTTTGTGCATTATTGAACAGAACACAGAAACTTGTTCAGGAGGAAAGAATTTTGGATAGAAGGGCTGCAAGAACGAGACGGATTATCAGNGAAACTTTTCTGACACTTTTAAAGAGCAAGGGTGTCGGNCAAATAACGGTTGCGGAAATTACGAGATTGTCAGATCTCGGNAGAGGNACTTTTTATTTGCATTACAAAGATGTNTTTGATTTGTACGATTCTATAGAAAGCGAGCTTTGCGACGATTTGGTCAGGTTGTTTGATGAGGCGTATCCCAGCTCAGACCCTAAGAATTTGATAAAGTTTGTAGATGGNATGACCCGATATGTTGACGAACATCGTGATATTTTTATGATTCTTACCCGGCAGGAGAATAAGGGGCAGGTGTTTGCGACTATCAAAAAGGCGTTTAATAAGAAAGTCCTGGCTCAGCCGCCTGAACTTTACTCATACGTGTTTGATGTTGTTGAGGCTATGTTTGCCGTGTCAGGGGTTGTGGGTGTGATTGAGGAATGGGTTGTCGGCGAGTTGCCGCTTTCCCGCAGGCAACTTTACAGAATGGTTCTCAGGGTTTTGATTCGTATTCCTCGCCGATAAGTTAAAAAAAGATTGTTTTAATTTCTGCGTAGTGGTAAAATTTGGGTTAGGGCATGTTGATTGATTCCCTGTGTAAGAAATAAATAACAGTAACAAATCGAAAGGGGAGGTATTCCGGTATGAAAGGTAATAACAAATTCTTCAAGTGCGAGCTCTGCGGAAATTTGGTGGGGCTTATTGAGGACATGGGGCCGCCGCTCGTGTGTTGCGGTCAGGATATGGACGAGCTTGTGCCAAACACGGTTGAAGCAAGCACAGAAAAGCATCTGCCCGCGGTGACTGTAGATGCAGAGTCGGATTGCTGTATCAATGTTCAAATCGGCAGCGTGCCGCACCCGATGGATGACGGACATCACATTTCTTTTGTGTTTGTAGAAACAGAGCAAGGCGGTCAGCGTAAAAACCTAAAAGTCGGCGAAGAGCCAACGAGTACTTTTTGTGTTGTTGACGACAAGCCAACCGCTGTCTATGCATACTGCAATCTTCATGGGCTGTGGAAGACAGAAGTGTAGCTTAGGCGAAAATAATACACGGGGGGCGGAGACTANACCTCGAACCATCGCAGTTCTCCGCCTCTTAGTTCTGTCTCAAAAGACTTGTCTCCTGTNTATATAGTAGCTACTTGTTTTTTGTAGGAATTATTACAAACACAATATTTATTGCTGTGAGGATAGTAATGCACATCAACGTTAATATTTGAAGTGCTCCACATATTTAAGCTATCCTCTTTCCGTATGCTCCACAAAATTGCTTTAATTAACAACCGCGCATTTTGGGGACTGTAGGGCAACCCTCCAAAGTAGACGCATCTCCCTCCGAAATATTCGTTTACAGCAAGCTGAACTTCCTTGTCTCTTTCAGCCAATACCTGAGTACCTTCAAATGCAAAGATGCCTTTTGCGCCCTCTCCGAAGTCAATATCCGCAGGCACAATACCGTCTACAATAAAATGCGGAACCTCACCCCAGTTATATTTATCATAACCCAGCGTGAATCCATTTTCTTTTTCAACACCCAGTGCAGAGGCGAGTTGTAGTGTGCGCCCTTGCCATCTGTGACCCGAAGGCTCTCCGACTCCTATAAATCCGCCACCACTTGCTATAAAGCCACGTATCGCTGTAATAATCCGCTCATCCTTCCAGTAATCTCCACCTGAATGCGCAGTGTCAGCATCTCCTACATTAACAATGACATCGAGCTTTATGAGTATCTCCGGATTTTGTAAAATATCATCAAAACTAATGAAACTTACGTCTACGGGAGCACCTGATAATACTTCAATAACGCCTGCATAACTATAGTTTTGCTTTTGATACAGCGCATGGTGAACCATATGCAGTCCCCAAGAGCGCATCTTACCCCACGCGTTCAAAACTGCTACTTTGGCAAACGAATAGGGCTGTGCAAAACCATTTTGTCCTGCTCCCTTTACATTTTCATAAATCTCTCTAAACTCATCACAAACCTCTGCTACATAGTTAACAAACTCCGGAAAATCCAATGCGAGTTTCAGGTATCCTCCATATCCCATTCGGTCAATGGGGTTTCTCATGATTGCCCTGCGCGCTGTGAGCCAGTTCTCCCTTGCTTCTTTGNCAGGATCTCCCCCATCGTAGAAAGTGTCCGGAAAGAAATATGGTAAAAACCGTCCCTCTGTATACTTTACGCCCTTAATATCGGTAATAAGCCGTGTTGTGGCTCCATTGCCGATACTACCGACCACCGCATCAAGGCCTATGGTTGCAAATTCTTCCATATAAGGCTCTGTTCCTATAAAATGGTCGCCCAAAAACATCATGGCTTCTTTTCCGAATTCATGGCAAATATCAACCATTTCTTTTGCTAAAGCAGCGACTTCCCGCCGCTGAAACGCCATGAAGTCTTGGTATTCCTTGGACGGTATGCGATACTGGTTGTTATAATAACCTTGGTCAATGATATACTCCGGACGAAACGTGTAACCCATTTCTTTTTCAAACTGCTCTAAAATATACGGACTTACCGAAGCTGTATAGCCATACCAATCTACATACTTCTGTCGTTTCATTTCATCGAAAACTAACGTAAATTGGTGAAAAAAGGTCGTAAACCTGACCACATCCACATAAGGATGGTCTGTTAAAAATTTGCGTAACCGCTTCATGGAATATTCCTTAGTTTTCGGCTGGCGTATGTCAAATGTTTTTTCAGGCTCGTGACACTGCCAATCATTTATGACAGCGTTATACATATTGACCGGATCCCATATTAAGTATGCCAAAAAGCTAACGGTGTATTCATGAAATGGCTCAGCGTCTAAAATCGTGACGACATTATCTGCGTAACTCCAACCCTTCGGACAAACAACCTCTCCGGTGGTTCTGTCAACGACCTCCCACCATCTGGTAATGTCATCAAAATCGTTGACCTTCATGAGTTGGTCATTAATTCCACTCAGAAGAGGTATACTCAGTCGTGATTTTTTTTCCGCAGTGTAAAATCCTGTCATTATATAACACTGTTGCACCTCGTCAGGGTTGGCTTCTGCCCAGATATTATCCTTGCGGGTAGTGTAGTATGTTGCATATATTTTAGCACCGCGCTCTCTAAGCTCAGCCGGGAACTCCGTGCCATCGCAGTCTCTAAGAGCGTCGCCTCCCCATTTTTCCATTATAGCCAAGGTTTCACTTATGACATCTGTGTCTGTGGGTATAGTTATTTTGCCTTTCACTATTCCTTTACACCTCCCATGTTAAATGAACCAATAAGGTATTTTTGCCCAATAATGTATATTATGACTGTTGGTAAAAGTACAACAACCAGTGCTGCATATAAGGCACCCCAGTCAGTCATTCTTTGCTGCACTTCAAAAAGATTCGCCACTCCGACAGGTAATGTGTGGAGCGCGGGATTTCTTAAAATGACCATTGCGAGAAACAGCTCGTTCCAAAAACCCATAGCATTGAGCATGCAGATTGTTATTATTCCCGGTTTAGCGAGAGGCACAATTATCCGAAGCATAATCATGAGGTTGTTTGCTCCATCTATACGTGCTGCTTCTACATAGGTGTTTGATATGGTGCGCATGTATCCTGCCAACAGGAAAGTTGAAAATGGAACGCCCGAAATGGCATATACCAGGCTTAGCGCCCACAGATTGTCCAGCATATTCAGATTGTGAAGTAAAACATAAAGCGGGATAAGTATGTATATAGATGTTATGAACAGACAAACAATGAAAACTACCTCTATGGCTCTATGTCCAAAAAACTTAAATCTGGAAAGTGCGTGAGCACAAGGGATTACAAGTAGCAGCAGTATTGAAAGGCTTAATAGCACGACAAATACTGAATTGCCTAAATATGCGCCCATATTGGCTGCTTCCCATGCCCTTTGGTAGTTTTCCCATGCAAAATGCGTTGGCAAAGCGGACTGTCCATAAGAATTTCAAAGTTGGTTCTAAATGAATTCATTATATTCCAAATCAATGGATACAATGTAATCATAGTGTATATCAGCAATAGAATTCGTAGCGCCCATCGCCCGAAAAACAATTTCAAAGAATCATTATTCATAGTAAAACCTCACCTCTTTTCTATTCACCGGGCTTATATGACAGTTTTCTTGAGATGACTGAAAGCGTCAAGGCTAAGACTATTGAGAAAACGACTATAGACATAGCATAGCCAAATGCAGCCGCCCTGAAACCTGTATTAAAAATATGCCCGAGCAAAACTAAGGTAGATGTGCCGGGACCAAAGCTCGTCATAATAAAAGCCAAAGTGAAGCTTATTGCCATTGTGCCTGATATTGCCAGCACATAGCAAATTCCTATCTGATCTTTGATTAATGGCATTGTGATGCGAAACAGCTTTGTGGCCCCTGTCGCTCCGTCAAGCTCCGCCGCTTCATATATTTCTTTGTTGATAGAATCAACTGACGACATAAGCAGCACCATATAATATCCGACAGCCTGCCATATCATTACTATAGCAATTGCCCATAATGCAAATCGTCCATCGCCGAGCCACATTACAGAGTCTGCTCCAAAAAAACCTATAAGACGGTTAAAAGGGTCTCTGCTTGTAGGCCCCAGCAATGCCGACCATACAGCCGCTATAACTACTAGTGAGAGTATGCTGGGGAAAAAGAACACAACTCTGTAAAATCCCTTTTCCTTTAATTTTGATTGTGTTAGGGCAAACGCAAAAACCAACGATAAAAAGACTGTCACCACAGGAACCACTGCCATCAATCGCAGGGTGTTAAATAGTGCGGTTCTGAAATGATTATCCGCAGTGAACATGCGGACATAATTATCAAGGCCTATAAAATCACCTAGACCGAGTGCCAGATTTGTTGTATTGAAAAATGACATAATTAACGACTGTGCAAGAGGGTACAAGGTAAATATAGATACCCCTATTACAGCAGGCAATACGCATATACAAATAAAACCATACGGTAGTGTTTTTAGCTTTCTTGCTTTCATAAGCATCGCTTGCTCCTTTCCGAATTGCGACAAAATCAGATGCATGGTGTAATGTGCGGCAAGGGGATGCCGTTATCCATAAACAGGACTATACGACACCCCCTCACTCGACTATACTATATCACAATAAATTATGTCACACCATAGCCAAACTGAAAATTATCGGGCATCACGGATAATTGCAGCTACTTCTTCTTGCCTGGCTATGTATTGGTCCGGAGTCATTGCTCCGAGCATAAGTGGCGACATATTGTGTGCAAACACTTCGTCGACCGGGATAACCGGCAAACCTTCCGGTACTGCGCCCCATCCAAAGAGCATGAAAGAGCCGAGGTCGTATGCTCTGAGCATATTTGCCACGTTCGGGTCAATGTACGGAGCAATAATGTCGGGTGCGTCAATTATGGCAATGTTTCCGCCTGCAAGCCTTGCAAACTGAGCCACTGACTCACGGGTATACATGAATCTCAAGAATTCTTTTGCAAGCTCGGATTCTTGCCCGCCAACGGGTAATGCAATTTGCTCGGAAGATGACATTACAAAGCGGGTAGCCCCTGCTGTTAACGCCGGTGGTGGTGCCATAGCAAACAGGAAACCTTCTTCACGAGGGGCATCTTGCATTTCACCAACCATCCAAAGACCATTGGGAATGAACAGCGCACGGCCCATCATCATGTGAGCTTGAGAAGTAGTGTGATCCATCGCAACCGTGCCTTCCATCAGGTAGCCCTGAACACCAAGGCGAGCCAGATTTTCGATAACTGCGCGTACCTGTGGGTTATCCCATGCACCTTCCTGGTATGTGGAAATTCTATCCAGACCCTCAAGCCCTACGGCACTTGCGATAGAGGGATACAGAATTGATTCCAGATAGCCCGGGTGGATTCCTTGGTAAGTAAATATAGAACGTCTCTCATAATTGCCTCCGATGTTTACAAAGGTGGCGGGATCGTCAAGTAAAGCGTCCATAGCAAAAAGCTCATCCCAAGTTTCGGGAACAGTCCAGCCATGATAGTCAAAGAGCGTTTGATTGTACACCATGCCCATCGGGCCTGCGTTAAATGGTGCATACATTACATATCCATCAGGTGAAAATCTGTGACTGTCCAGCATTCCCGGGATGATGATATCGCGAAGCATAGTGCCGGGGCGATCGAGTGCTTCCGTATTGTTGAAAAAATCTGTCAGGTCAATAAATTCAGAGGCGGCTCGCATTGCTACGAAGACACCTTCATCCATATTAACACTCAGAAAGTCCGGTATTTCACCGACAGCGATGCGCGGTGCCATGAGAACTTCAATATCAGGGCTTATTGTCATATCCACTCTTACTCCCGGGTTCGCTGCTTCAAATCTTACTACAAGGTCATCCCAGAACGCTCTTCCAAAGCCGCCTTCAAAAACGCCTATGGTTAGCACACGTTCTTCTCCGGGAGCGGGTTCGGGTGCGGGTGCGGGAGCAGGGTCGGCACCGGGTGCCGGTGTTGGTGCCGGGTCGCCACCGGGTGCAGGCGTGGCTGTTTCTCCCCCATTTCCTGCGGGGGCACAAGCTGCTAAAACAAACAGCAGCACCAAGCCCAAAGCAATTAACGTAATTATTTTTCGCATTTTAACTTCCTCCTAAATTCTATTTTTCATTTTTCATTACTTTCGATGTTTAACATCAACAATGTCAAAAGTGTACATTATATTTACATTTTTAGGAATATATTTACAAGTGATTAATTCGTCAAAAACTTGATTTAATTTATTTTTCTTGTCAACTCACCACGCAAAATGTTATAATCATTTGTAGTGCAACGTTACCAAAGGAGGTGGCATTATGCCTGACCAAATTATGCACATTTTCCCTCATATTAATTTTTCAGACCTAACTATGTTCCAGTTTGGTAAGCACGTTTGCGACCCTTTTTATTCCAGAGGACCATATGTTCACAATCATTACCTGTTTCATTACGTTAAATCGGGGAAGGGTCATCTCTACTCGGAAAATGCGGAGGGGCGAATAATTCGGCACAGCGCAGAGTCCGGGCAAGGGTTTATGATTTGGCCAAAGCAGGTAGTTTCTTATGCTGCCGATGGAGATAACCCTTGGAGTTACTATTGGGTTGAGTTTGACGGTTTTAAAGCTAGGGATTTGGTTGCTGAGTCCGGGCTTACTTTTGACCAGCCCATTTACAGTTCAGAGAATCGAGACATGCAAAATAAAATGGTAGATGCAATGAGACATTTAGCAGATAATGGCGATGCATCACCTTTTGAGCTTATCGGATATTGTTATTTATTTCTTGACGCTTTTGTGGCTTCAAGCAAATATCGTAAAAAAACTGCTCAAAGCAGCTTACAAAACTTCTATGTGCAGGAAATTTTACTTTTCATTGAAAATCATTATCATGAGGAAATAGGGGTTGAAGATATTGCTGCCATATGCAATTTGGACAGAAGTCACGTCGGCAAGATTTTCAAAAGCCTGATGGGTACAAATTTACGAGATTTTTTAATACGCTACAGAATCAGAAAAGCATGTGAGCTCATGAAAGAGCCTTCAAAATCTATAAGCGAAATCAGTGTTATGGTGGGTTATCCAAATTTGTTTAGTTTCTCACGCACTTTTAAGGCAATTGTCGGGCAGTCTCCACGCCAATGGCGAAGTGAAAATAAATGGAGATGAGTTTGCAATACTTAATTAAAACTTGTGGTATACTACTGTTGCCGGTGAAATTGTGCAAAAAGGGGGATTCATTATGGAAATTCGGCGTTGCTTAGCTCAGGAATATCCTGAGTTTTTGAGGGAAATCAATGATGCCTTCGGAGAGAAACAAGGGTGGTTTGAGCAAAACGTGTCCCATTGTACGCCGTATCCTGCTGATGCGGATAACGATTTGATTTCTCAGCATTTTGTCTGCATATCAGACGGGCGAATAGTCGGCGGTTTGGGTGCTTACCCCATGCACTGGGCGGTTTGCGATGATAGCGGCAATCAAATGGTTTTGCCTGTCTATGGCATCGGACAGGTCTTTTGCGCAAAAGCGCACCGCGGGCATGGTGTTATGGCACGACTTATGCACGCCGCTGAGNAGGATATGCTGAAAGCCGGGAATGTTCTCGGGTTTTTGGGCGGTGTCAGGAGTTTGTATAAGCGTTATAATTATGATTTTTGCGGAAACAATGTTAAGTACCGTATCAGGAAATGGGAGCTTTCGGAATTTGCTACAAAAGGCACCTTGACTGTCCGAGTGGCTGAAATGTCTGATTTACCCGAACTTGAGCTTGCNTATGGCTCTTTGCCNTCAGGTATTGTCAGAGAAAATTGGANTCGACTCCTCATGCGTCCTAACTTCACATGGGAAATTGGTGAAGCCGAAGGTAAAAAGGCTTACCTTGTTTACAGTAAGCCTGAAGAAATTTGTGAAATTT
>JGI24695J34938_10003910_pt1 | contig 10072 bp, 3 predicted proteins | sample TergutCo191P3_FD_34938 | JGI IMG/M metagenome (IMG submission 34938) | reverse complement strand
TTCGCCCGGCATAGACACCGCGGCCAACTGGTACCGCGTCGCCGTGCAGAACGCCATACGCGAGATCGCCGTCAACGGCACCCCCTTGGCCTTCGACTGGGGCGACGACACGGTCGCCGTGCAGGTCGGCCCCTACCGGGTGCAAGTCGAATTCGACCGCGACATAACCCCCTTCGTAACGGGAACCGTGGGCATAGCCGGCGCCGCATGGATCGGCGAGACCCTTGTCGCCGACATAACCGCGCTGCAAGGCGCGGGCGAGCCGACCTTTCAATGGCAAAGGGGAACCGGCACGGCCTTTACCGACATAGCTGGCGCGACCGACTATTACTACGTGGTGCAGGCCGACGACGTGGGCAATGCCATTAGGGTAAGGGTCGAACGCGAGGGCTACGAGGGCTACATCATAGGCGGCCCCACCCCGATCGTGCTGTCGGACGACCACAGGGTGCCGGGCGAAACCCTGGCCGAACAGCTACAGTGGCTGCGAACCTATGCGCAGGCCGGCGGGTATTATGTCGTGGACGTGATAGCGGACGAGACAATAGACCCCGTTATCGGAGGCTGGAACCAGAACCTGCCCACCGGGCTTGACGACCTTGCCATAACCGTTCGCGGCGCAGGGCAGGAGCGCGTCATAAGGCTTTCCTTCAGCGGAAGCCACTTCCACGTGCCCCAAGGCGTAACCCTTGCGCTTGGCGAAAACATAACGCTTATGGGGCGCGGCCCTAACGCGGTGCCGGCTACNNNCAACAACAACAACNACCTTGTACGGGTGTACGACGGCGGCACCTTCGTCATGAACGAAGGATCCAGAATCACCGGCAACACCAATACGACAACGTCGTCTGCCCCTGCCGGTGGCGGCGTGCGGGTGAACAGCGGCGGCGTGTTCGTCCTTGACGGCGGTAGAATATCGAGCAACACAGTTACCGCTAGCGGTTGGACAGGGGCAGGTTGGGAAGGCCTCGGCGCCGGCGTGCGCGTCATGAACGGCGGCAGGTTCGAAATGCTTGCCGGCGCGATTTACGACAACGAGGCCGCAGCCGCCGGCGGCGTGTACGTTACGACCGGCGCAACCTTCAACATTAGCGGCGGCACGATTTACGGCCATTACGCCCAACCGGGACTCGCCAACATATCCAGGGCAACCGGCGTAACGGGATCGGCCCTGTTCGTAAGGGGCACCGCCGGCTACGGCGACTTCGACCCGGGCTGGCAACAAAACGGCCCGCTTGCCACCACCCACTACACCATCCNCGTGNTTGNCGGCGTTCTCCAGGCAAGCGTGTATAGCGTCACCGTGTCCCCGCNTAACGCCATCGTCAAACNGGGCTTAACCCGGGCCTTTGCCGCCACGCTTGGCGGTCACAACCCCGGCGCGGTAACCTGGNCGGTACAGGGCAACCAGGATTCCGGCACCGCGATAGACGCGGACGGCCTTCTTTCCATAGCCCCCGGCGAGACCGCCCAGACGATCACCGTTCGGGCCACATCGGTACTCGACCCCGAAATCGGCGACTACGTAACCGTCGCCGTGGCCCCGTCCTGGGGCATAACGGTACCCGGCCACACCATCGGCGAACGCTTGGCATGGCTGCGCGACTATGCGTACAGCGGCAACCGGTACCTAATCGATGTACACGCCAACGAGACCCTTTACGAATGGGGAGATGGGGTGACTAGATCGGGACTGCCCTTCGGCAGAACCGGCGTGGAAATCATCCTGCACGGCGAGGGCGGGGAACGCAACGTCTACCTTGGCGCCAGCGGTATACTCTTTACGGTGGAAAGCGGCATAACCCTTGTGCTTGAAGAAGACATAACGCTGGTCGGTCGCTGTGCCGANGGCCCCGCCGGTGCGAACAACAACCAAAACCTTGTACGGGTGCTCAACGGCGGCACCTTCGTAATGAACGCCGGATCAAGGCTTATCGGCAACACCAATTCGACAATGGCGCTTGGCAACGGCGGCGGCGGCGTGCGGGTGACCGGCGGCGGCGTGTTCGTCCTTGACGGCGGCGAAGTGTCGGGCAATTCCTCCCTCAACACCGTCGCCCCCGACAGCGGCGGCGGCGTGGTTATCGCAGGCGGCGGCGCCAGGTTCGAAATGCTAAGCGGAACGATCGCCGGCAACACCGGCCAGAACGGCGGCGGCGTGACCGTTCTTTCGGGCGGCATCTTCCACATGGCCGGCGGCGAGATCCACGGCCACGATGCCGACCCCGCGCTCGCCAACTATGCAAGGGGAATCGGCGCGACCTTGTCCAACGCCGGCACCGCCCAGTTCGGCACCTTCGGCGCGGACGGCTTCGACCAGACCGGCGTTTTCATCACCACCGACTACACCCTGCGCTGGTACCAAGGCCAGCCCGTCCTTGCCGGCACCGTAACCCTTAGCACCGTCGCCCCCGTGGCCGGTCAGGCCATAACGGCCACCTTCGCCGGCACCGGCACCCCGGTCTGGCAATGGCTGCTAGACGGCACCGAGATCCCCGGCGCGACCGGCAACACCTACACCCCGGTCTACGCCGACGGCGGCCAGACCGTTAGTGCGAGGGCAAGCATCGTCAACTGGCACGGCAGCGTAACCGGCGCGGCAACCGCCCCGGTAACCCACCCGCCGGCCACCGGCGTAACCGTAAGCCCCGGCGCGGCGGACATTTTTGTCACCATGGTAGCCGGCGGTACGCGGCAGTTCGCCGCGACGGTACAGCCCGATCTGTACGTGTCCCAAGCCGTAACGTGGACGGTAAGCCCGGCCACCCCCGGCGTGTCGATAAGCGATACCGGCCTGTTGACGGTACCCGCGGGCGTAACCGAGACCGCGTTTACCGTAACCGCCACGTCGGTGGCGACCCCGGCAATCGACGGCACCGCCACGGTAACCATACTGCCGGCCACCGGCGTAACCATCGGCCCGGCCAACGTCGGCATAGCCGGCGTTACCGGCGGCGCGCAGCAGTTCACGATCATGGTGCACCCAGTGGCGTACGTGCCCCAGATCGCGGAATGGACGGTCTACCCGCCCGACTCCGGCGCGACGATTAGTGCGACCGGCCTGTTGACCGTCGCGCCCGGCACCGTCGAACCCCTGTTCACGGTAACGGCCACGGTGGCCCCCGACCTGTACGACGTGGCCACCGTAAACATCACCCCCGCGGCCGGCGGCTTCACCATAAGCTTCCCCGCCTTCCAGGACGGCGCGCCGCCCGAAATCGCCGTGCCGGACATCAGCGTCCTTAACGCGGCGGCCATGAGCCAGAGCATCTCGCTGGTCGGCGACTTCGGCCACGCAGTCTGGTTCTTCCCGCACCCCGAAACCGGCGCGGCGGTGGAGGTAAGCGGCCAGAGCCTGTCCCTGCCGCTGGTACACGGCGGCAACCTCGGCACCTTCCNCGTAACCGTGGAAGTCGAGGCCGACGGCAGATGGTTCAGCAGGATCGTTACCTTCCGGGTAACGCCCTAGGAAAGGAAAAGGTGACAGTCACCGTTTTCGGGAACCCCCGGCGGCGGTGACTGTCACAGGTTTACCGGTAAAAAAGTTTGCGAGGCCGGCCGGTGGTGCCGGCCCAGACATTTCGATAAGGAGAGACGAAGATGAAGGGAAACATCAAGACGACGCGGAAGCCGGGCGACCTGCGGGGCATATGGGCGAAAGCCCTTGCGTCGCTGTTCGCCGCCGGCCTATTCCTGGCGGTTCTGGCCGGATGCCAAAACCCGACACAGCCGCACAACGTGGCGGAAACGGAGCCCGGCCCGGCGATGGGCAAACTAGCCCTGACGATTAACGAGGGCATACAACGGACGATTCGCCCCGACGACATGGGCGCGGACGACTTCGACTATTTCACGCTGCGGATACGAGCCGCCGGCAACCACGCCGAAACGCACGATCTGGTCTGGGACGGCGAAGGCTATGTCGGCATATATGCCGGCGTATGGGACATGCGGGTAACCGCGCACATTGGCGGCGGCATTGCGGCGGAAAGCGGCTGGTACTACGACATCAGCGTGACGGCCGGCGAGACGATCTCGCGGAGCATCATGCTGGCCCCGATTCTCGTCGGCGACGGGCAGGGCACGTTCAGTTGGGACGTGGGCTTTCCCGCCGGCGCGACGCGGGCGGGAATGACGCTTACCCCGCTTGGCGCGACCGTCGGCGCGATCCGGAACTACTACTTCCGCGGCGGCACCCCGGAGCTTCCCGCCACTGGCAGCCTCGAACTTGACGTGGGCCAGTACCGGGTGGTGTTCAGCGCAATCTACCGCGGCGAGTCCGCGGAGCTGCAGGCGATCCTGCACGTCTACCAGAACATGACAAGCCGGTTCGCCGGGACCTTCGCGCGGACGCACTTCCCCGTAACGCTGCTGGGCTTCATCATCGAGACGATCGCCGAGGCCGACGGCGAAATAGCGGCGGCCTTCGACTACGAGGGGATCACCCACGCGCACTTCGCCGCGGCGGGCGTTCTGGGCATGGACGCCGGCAACTTCGCCGACGCGGTCGCCCGTTTCGAAACCCTTCTGGCCGCCCCCGGCATGGCCTTGCCCGGCGACATCGCCGGTCTTAGGACGCTCGCCGACGCCGCCATAGTCTGCCTCGCGCTCGAGGACGGCGGCTTCCTTGCCGGCCTGCCGCCCTACAGGACGCGGATCGAGGCGGCCATCCAGCTTCTCGCCCCGAACGGCACCCCCAAGGAGATAGCGTGGCCCTACGACCACCAGCAGCACGACCCCGGCCACGTCGCGGTGGTAACGATAGGCGGAGCCGAGATCGAGCTGATCCTTGCCGCCCCCGCCCTGCCGCCGACCGTAACCGGCGTAACGGTAAACCCGGCGACCGCCACGGTAGCAAGGGGCGCGACGCACACCTTTACCGTAACCGTAACCGGCGTGGCCGAACCCACGCTGGACGTCAACTGGAGCGTCGAGGGCTACGAGCATGTCCAAACCCGCATTGACGCGACCGGCACGCTTACCGTGCCCTTCTCCGAGGCCGCGGCCACGCTTACGGTGCGCGCGACATCCACATTCGACGGCGACATTTACGGAACGGCGACCGTCACCCTGACCGGGGACATAGCCTTGGATGTACCCGGCGCCGACTTGAATGCGCAGCTTACGTGGATTAGAGCCAACGCGGGGGGCAACGACGGCATTTACCTTGTCGAGCTAGCCCCAGGCAACCAGTTAATCACCGCGACGCAGTCGTCGCTGACGACTATCCCGGTGGAACGGCGGCCCATCACCATCATCATCAGCGGCGAGGGGCCGGGCGAAACCCAGGTAAGGCTTAACTCCAGCGGGAGCCTCTTCCATATACCAACCGGCATAACGCTGGTGCTGGAGGACAACGTGACGCTGGTCGGGCGCGGCGGCATTGGCAGCCATACCACCGCCATGACCTCCAGCACCAACAGCCTTGTGGTCGTAGCCGACGGCGGCACCTTCCGCATGAACGCCGGGTCGAGGCTTATCGGCAACAGGAACATCCAGGCCGACACCAACCTGGGCGCCGGCGGCGGCGTGTGGGTGATCTCCGGCGGCGTGTTCGTTCTGGACGGCGGGGAAATATCGGGCAATTCCGCTACCAGCACTGCAACTGCCGCTACCGCTGCAGGACACGGCGGCGGCGTGCGCGTCCAAAGCGGCGGCAGGTTTGACATGCTTGCCGGGACGATTTCCCGCAACGAAGGCGAATTCGGCGGCGGCGTGCGTGTTAAAGCTGGCGGTACCTTCCGCATGGGCGGCGGCGTGATCTACGGCAACGATGCCCCGGCGGAGCTTGCCAACGTGTCCAGAGGCCTGGGTGCGGCGTTGAGCAACATCGGCACGGCACAGACTGGCATCTTCGATGCGGCGGGCGGGTTCACCGTTTACCAAAACCTGGGCATCGTCGCCACCACCATACGCGTCGTCCCGCTCACCGGCACGGTAACCCTTAGCCCCACGGCCCCGATAGTCGGACAACGGATCACCGCGACCCATGTCGGCAACGGCACCGGCGCGGCCACCTGGGTCTGGTACCGGGAGAACACGGTAATCCCCGGCGCGACAGGCGCCACCCGCTACGTCGTCGTCGNCGACGACTTCCAAAGGCTTCGGGCGCGGGTCAGCTTTGCGGATCAGATTGGCTGGGTCCAAAGCGAACAGACCTCGATCGTAAGGATGGCGTCCCTTGTCGGCACGGTAACCCTTAGCACCACGACCCCGACGGTCGGACAACGGATCACCGCGACCCATGACGGCAACGGCACCGGCGTGGCCACCTGGACCTGGTACCGGGGCAACACGTTAATCTACATCTCAACGGCAAACAACTTCCGCTACGTCCTCCCCGGAGACGAAGGCCAAACGCTTAGGGTGCGGCTCAGCTTCGCGGATCAGACCGGCTCGATCCAAAGCGGAGTGACCTCGCCCGTAACAAGGGCGCGGCTTGTCGGCACGGTGACCCTGGACAATTACACCCCGCAGTTCCGCAACCTAATCACGGCCGACTTCGACGGCAACGCCACTGGCGTGATAACATGGCAGTGGCTGCGCGGCGACACGGAGATCCCCGGCGCGACCGGCAACACCCACAGGGTGGTCCCCGCCGACCATGGCCACGCCTTGAGAGTGCGGGTTACCTCCGGCCACCAGTACGGCTACGTTATCAGCGCGCCGACCGCGCCGATAGTCGTGCCTCCGTCGTGGACCGTAAACTTCACCCCGGCATCCGGCCCCGCAATCCCCGCGCAGGAAGTGTTCGATGGCGAGAGGGCGACGATGCCAAGCCACCCGGCGATGCCGTTCAACTTCACCTCCGCCGGCCTCTTCCCGAGGACGGGGGCGCAAAACACCATCGTCTGGTACCATGGCGGAACCCCGTTTAGCTTCGTCACCCCCATAACCGGCGACATAACCCTTGTTGCGCAGGCCCGCCCCCCCGCCCCCGTCATCCCTGCCGCGACGGATGCCGCTTACATCGGACGCGTCGTTGCCCACGTCAACGCCAACCCCGGCAACTGGGTACTCGTGCTTGACTCGGACATCAATACGCCCGCGGGCCACACCATAGGCGCCGGCGTGAACCTGGAAATCCGCACCGACCTAACCGGCACACAGCGGACAATCCAACTGACCGGCACCGGCAGGATGTTCACGGTAAGCGGCAACCCGTCCACGCTCGTCCTCCGTGGCATCCAGCTGCGTGGCGTCACCAATAACAACAACAACTTGGTGTTTATAAGCGGCGCAAACACCAACATGGTGATGAGCAGTAACACGGCTATCGTCGAAAACATCAACACTGGCGGCACCGGTTTTGGCGGCGGCGTTGGAGTGAACGCCGGCGGCAGGCTCATCATGTTCGGCACCGACGCTAATCCTGCCCTAATAGGATTTAACGAGGCTAGGAATGCGACAAGCGGCGGCGGCGTGATGTTAACGAATGGGGGGCAACTTATAGCGCTCAGAGGCGCGGTTATCGATGCTAACCAAACCTCGGGTGCTCCCGGCGGCGGCGGCGTGTTTATCAGGGATGCAAGCAGCCATGTCCTTGCGGTGAACCTGCGTATAGGCAGTCTTAACAACTCACAAGGACAAGCAGCCAGCTCTGTTTGGCATATCGCATCCGGTGGCCAGTTCCAGCGCGCCACGGCCCCCGTCGGTTTTACTTTTACCGACTGGAATCCCGCCACGCTGCCCACTCTCACCACCGTTGGTACTTACACCACTGCGAACAGGAGCACTGTCGTGAATGTCGTGAACGGCCAGTGGCCATAACCCCCACGGCCCGTGGTGCCAGTCCCCGCCTTCCGGGTTCCCCAGGGCTGGTGACTGACACCGCCTTCGGGGTTTCCCCGGGGGCTGGTGACTGACACCCTTACGGGGTGACTGACACCGCTTACGGGGTTTTCCGGGGCTGGTGGCAGACACCGCTTACGGGGTTTTCCGGGGGCTGGTGACTGACACCGCCTTCGGGGTTTTCCCGGGGCTGGTGACTGACACCGCTTACGGGTTCCCCGGGGCTGGTGCCAGACACTTTTTTGGCACCCAAGGCGCGGCGATTGCGGGGCGCGGGCAGTGAACGCCGGCGAGGAAACGGACGCGCGGGAATGGCCGGCACCCCGCACCCGCGCCATGCAGCCCGCGGATGCGCCCGCGTTGCAACCCGCCGGCGCTCCCTTGCTCCGTGAGGCGATGCGCACGCGCCGGGCATTTATCCCATGCCCGAAGCGTGCGCATCGCCTCACGGAGCGCAGGGGGACTCCCCGTGGGAGGCCAGGGGGGGGGACATCATCCGACGCCCCCTGGCTTGACTTGTTGAAAATCGACGGAACCGGGGACCGCAAGGCGGTTCAACCCAAACAGCCGCCTTGCGGTTCCCGACCCGCCATCCCGCACCCGCGCCCTAGGCGCGGCATAAAACACCGCAAAGGAGACGAACATGAAAACAAAAAGTGGCCCGGCGCTAGCCGCCGCAATCGCCCTGACCCTGCTTTCGGCCTGCGCCACCCAGGAACGCCCCGCCGCCGCAAGCCCCGCGGACTTCATCGTGCAAACCATCAACGACGGCACCGCGGTGAAAATCACCGGCTTCACCGGCGGCACGACCGACGTGCAGATCCCCCCCCGCCTTGAGGGCCTGCCCGTGACGGCCATCGGCCCCTCCGCCTTCGCGAGGCGGCACCTCACCTCGGTGAGGCTCCCCGACACCGTGACCCACATCGGCGCGACCGCCTTCTGGCACAACCGCCTCGGCGAGGTGCGCCTCCCCCCCGGGGTGGTCTACATCGGCAATTCCGCCTTCGCCCGGAACCATATCGACAGGGTCAGGGTTCCGCAGGGCGCGTATGTCGGCGTGTCGGCGTTTGACGCGGGGGTCTTGGTGGCGGAGTAGGGGGGCGGTTCAACCGCCAGCGTTTGCGTGAGGTTTGCGCTTTACGGGTGAGGCGTTTGGTTTTGGGGCTACGGGCTTGGACCGCCGGGGATCAACCGCCCTGCTTTGCTTGAAACTCCGCAAGCTGCGCGCGGAGGCGTTCGTTTTCTGCGGCAGTGTCGGCGATTACCGCGTCCTTGTCGGCGATTACCGCGTCCTTGTCGGCGATTACCGCGTCCTTGTCGGCAATTACCGCGTCCTTGTCGGCAAGTTTGGTGCCCATGTCGGCGAGTTTCGTGTCCTTGTCGGCGAGTTTGATACCCATGTCGGCAAGTCTGGTGTCCTTGTCCGCAAGTCTGGTGCCCATGTCGGCAAGTTTCGCATCCCTGTCGGCGACCACGCCCTGCCATTTTCTGTCCACCTGGGCCTTCGCGCTTGCCAGCCGCGATATCTCGTCCCGCACAGCCATCTCGTGCCTTTCGTACTCAGTACGAACGTTCGGATCCGCGCTCAGAACGTACAGCGCATCCGCGGCCTTCCGTATCTCCGTATTCGCCTGTGCCACCATCTCCACATCCTCCTCCGTCTGGGCCAGCAGAAAACGCACCCATTCCCACCAGCCGGTTCCGTCGTTCTCCGACGGTACCTTCAAAAGCTCGACCGTGTATATCTCCTCCGGTATCCCCTCGAAGCAAAGCCCGTTCGCAAGGTTGCAGAACCGGAACCGGTTTAGGTACTCCGGCACCTCGGGGAACAGCGGCTTGCTCGTTATGCACACGCAGACCACGCGCTGGATCTTCTCGTACTCGTCGCGCTTCCCAAGCTGCCCGGTGATCATCTTGGACTTGTAGTACGAGATCCGCTTCGCTATGAAGTTCTGCGGCTCCACCTGAATCTCGACGTTGGGCCGCTGGTGGTCCTCACCCGCACGTCCAGTATGCCAAGCTTGTCCCCCTTGAACTCGCGCTTGAGGTGCGTGTCCAGAAAGGTAAGCTCGCACTCCTCGCTCGGCAGGTCAACCAGGGCCCTCAGCAGGCCGATCAGCGCGCTCTTGTTGCGCTCGTCGCCGAAAAGCAGCTTGAAGACGAAATCACTGGTCGGGGGTAAGACATTGATGCTCATGGCACAAAGTATACGCCGGAACGCGGCTTGGGGCAATACGCGCGAGCGGTAGGCGGATCGGGGTGCCATCGCTGGGAGTGCGCC
>JGI24695J34938_10003906_pt1 | contig 10080 bp, 9 predicted proteins | sample TergutCo191P3_FD_34938 | JGI IMG/M metagenome (IMG submission 34938) | reverse complement strand
TGCGGATTACTCCCACCCTGGTCTCCCTGGAAAGAACGTAAAGCAGCACCGCCTTTATCGTCATTAACACGAATGCGTTGAGGTAAAGAATCCGCATTGCGGGAACCAGCGTGAGCCGTGAAAACAGTATCGCCGAAATCGGCACGAAGAAAACCGAAAACTGCCCGAAGATCATCATAAGGGAATTTATCGCGGTAATCTTGCTCTTTTCTGCGTCCTCGATAAGCAGGCAGTTCCATGAGTTGGTGGGAACCTGCATCGCCCCGTTTAGCAGTGCGGCGACCGCGAAGAACCAGAACCCTTCGGCCCTCCACCAGATTATGCAGGGGATACTCCACGCCAGAAAATCGAAAACCGCCGTCGCCTTTCGCCTGCCCAGCTTGTCCGTGATTGGCCCGCTAAGAAAGGCGAAAACGCCCTGCGAAAGCATGGCGATTGTCGCTGTAAGCCCCACCTGAAAATCGTTAAGCCCAAGGGCAAGCATAAACACGGATGCGTAGGGGAGGCACAGGTTCATGGAAAGCCCCCACAGGGGTTCGGTGTAGATGCATGCCTTGGGATTTCCTTTCAAACCTTTGAGTGTTTTTATGAGTGATTTGTCCAAAATTGCCGCCAAATACCGTGGTGTGTGTTTAGTTTACCGTAAGGGTATTTCGGATTTTGTTCAAGGGGGCGATTGCTTTTCCCTCGGGTGGGTAGTACAGTAATGTTTTATGAACGACAACGAACAGGGTGATCTTTTCGACGAGGGCGACGGTGCCGAAAACAGGGAACAGGTCTCCGAGACGGACATGCACGCACTTGCCGGGCTGTACTCGGATGCGGGAATCGATCTCTCCGCCCTGCCGCCGGAGTCAGGCCGCCTCTATGAGCTTTCCGTAAATGCCTTTAGTGCGATAGTTCATGCACGAATGAGCGAACTGCCAATCTCTGCGGAAATATCACGTTTTGAGCGGAAAATCCTTGCGGCTGCGGATGCGACGGGTATGGCGGTCAACGCCGCCGTGGCTGCCGCTCGTGACAGAACGGAAATCGCCATGCGGCAGTCGGCGGAGATTGCGGCCGAGGACAGGGGCGACCCCGATGCATGTACCGTGTACGAAGCGGCACACAAGGTTCGTCATGAAATTTGTCGGATAAGGGGGTTGTTGCGTTTTGCCCCTGGCGAAGATGGTGTGTACGCCGCTCTTTGCGCCCCCGACCACTTTATTCTGCCGGCACTTGGGGGGCATTTCAAAAAACGTTTTGGGGGAGCACCCTGGACCATCATCGACGAGAAACGCCGTTTCCGCCTGCGTTACGTTCCGAAAAAGCCGTTTGAATTTTCNCGCATCGGCGCAATNCCCAAAGCCTTGAAAAAACCGTCCGATGGCAAATGGGAAAACCTGTGGCGACAATACCACAAAACCATCAGCAACGAAGACAGGCGCAACCCAGGCTTACAAAAACAGTTCCTGCCACAACGTTACTGGAAATACTTGACGGAGATGCAGGATACCTCTAAAAACCCTGACTGAGTTTTTGGATTTTATGTTAACAACCTAACACCTTATCCTTTTGCGCTTAAAGTCCACCGCATTATCGGTACGAATATCAATGCTTGTCTCCGCTCAAAGCGGCAATCCGTTCATTGCTCTTTTTGATCCTGCGGGACAGGTTTTCGATAATGGAACGATCCAGGTTGGTATCGTTGCCGATGATTGCATCAAAAAGAGGGGCCGGCAATGCAAGTGCGGAAACGTTGGTCTTTGCCATGATTGTGGCGGTACGGCCTTCCGCAAGTAGGTAGCTCATCTCGCCCAGGAAAGAGCCTGGCTTTAGGGTGCCCGCGGAACTGCCTGGACCACACGGTGACGGTATAAGTACCTCGACCTCGCCTTCCAGCAGAAAATAGACCTCGGTTCCATCGTCTCCTTTTGACAGAACGATCTCGCCCTCCTGATAAGATCGATAATATTTTTTTAGCTTTCCATCGGCGGAGGAAAACAGCCTTAGTATCGGTTTGGATCCTGATGGCTGATCATTTCCTGTCACCTTGGTTCTGCTTTCCCTCAACCTCAAGAAAAGAAGGGCCTCGAAGGAATTTATTACGGCGGCAAACTGGGCCCCGAAAAAGAAAAACAGGAAGAAGAAATACACGTTTACCAGCAGGATGACAAGATCCGCCAAGGTNCCGTAGAGGAAATTGTACCTGGGNTGTCTTAGCAGTATCTCCAACAACATTGCTGCGACCCCGTAGGCGACTACGCAGAAAATACCGCCCCAAAGTGCGGAAAGCTTGTCCGGGGGATTCGCTGGAATCAAACGATACACAAGATATAATAGAGAGGCTAGTGCGACAGGCTGGAAAGCCCAATGACCAAACAGATACGCAAAAAAATGTATGAACCAGGTGTCTGGAAAAAACCCGGCGGCGTCGTAAAGACGCAATGCCGTCCTGGAAGCCAGTATCATTGCCAGCATGATAATAAGTATCGCGAATTCGATGCCCAGCGTTACCAGATTGTCCTGTACAGGGTTTCGTCTTTTGGTTCCCGTAAAAACAATCTTAAGCCCCCGGTGCAACGAAACCGCAAAAATCCTGCCGGCCCAGAGAATGCTTATGATGGAAATAAAAGCTGGAATACCTGGCGGTGTGGCAATCAGAAAATCAACGGCTGGCCAATATTCGTCAAAGGCAATATCCAGAAAGGGAATGTTCTGCAATAGGGCCACGGCTGCTTCAGGTGCGGCCTGGAAGGCACGAATCAGGAAAAACGATGCTATCAATAGCATGGGTGCTGCGGAAAGCAGGAAGCCGAAAGCGCTCGCTGCGGCATGGTTCGCGAGGCCATTCCCTGTAAAGAACTGCATGGTGATAAACAGGTGCTGCGTAAATGTTTTGGCGACTGTCCTGATTTTCTTCTGCAACGATTCCCCCTTATGTTTCGACCGCTGGTTTGCATCATACCCATTTTTAGGCGGCCTGAAAAGTCTGTGCATGGTGGGTTTTAACACAAAATTAACAGGGATTTCTTGCTTCCCTAACATTGGCACCGTAAAACATACCCATGGGTACCTTGGTCGAGATCGCCGAAATGCTTTACAGATTTGCTCTGGATGTCTATACTTGGAAAAAACTGGGGATGAAAGAGGGAATGGCATGAATACACGAATGGCATTATTGGAAGAGCTGAACCGGCTGCGGCACGATATTCTCGCAATGGCTACACGGGTGGAAGAGGATTTAGGCAAGGCCCTGACGGCCCTTCGCACCAACGATACCGAACTTGCGAAGGAGGTCAAGGCTGGCGATGCCGTGGTCAACGCCCTTCAGCTTAAGATCGAGGACGAGGCGGCCATCGTGCTTGCCACCCAGCAGCCGGTGGCCAGGGATTTACGGGAACTTGTCACGATTTTTAAACTGACTGGCAACCTTGAACGGGCGGGGGATCATGCCGTGCATCTGGCGAAGGCCGCTCTCAAGCTTGCCGGCGAACCTCCCTTCCGCTCGATGGAACGTCTGGAACGCATGGCGGAGGTCGGGCAGGAGATGATTCGTGCGGCAATCTCGGCTTTTCTTTCGCAGGATGCGGCGGCGGCAAGGAAGGCCGCCGCGCTTGACGACGCAATCGACGGGGAACACAAGGCTCTTATCGAAGAGGTACTCAGCCTTGTGAAGGAGCACCCCAGGCTTGTCAAAAAGGCGCATCGACTTATCAATACCTCGGGTCATCTGGAAAGGCTGGGGGATCATATCACCAACATCTGCGAGGGAATTATCTACATGGTCGAAGGTCACCATGAGGAACTGAATGAGTAGCGAAACCAACGCCCTCGGCGATGGGGCTCAGGCGACGGTGCTTATCATAGAAGACGATTCTGAAATTCAGGAACTGCTTGCTGTCTCGATGGCCAGGGAAAACTGGAAACTGGTGCAGTCGAAAAGCGGCGAGGAGGGGCTTGACTACCTTAAGAACCGCCGGCCCGACTGCATCCTCCTGGACATAATGTTGCCCGGCATAGACGGGTTAAGGCTCATAAAAAAAATAAGGGAGCTTGAAAATTGCCAGGGTGTGCCGATCATCATGACCACCGCCAGGGGAGAGGAGTCCGACATAATAACAGGGCTTGAACTTGGGGCGGACGATTACGTCGTAAAGCCTTACAGTCCCAAGGTGCTTATAGCCAGGGTTAGGGCCGGCCTTAGGCGGCAGGAGGAGGCATTCGCTTCGACGGAAACGTCGGCTTCCAAGGAAGCGTTCGCTTCCAGCGAAGTGGGGACGGAACGTAAAGGCAAGGTTTGGCAGCAGGGAAAAATACGGCTGGATGCCGACCGCCACGAGGCTTTCTGCGATGAAGCGCCCCTGGACCTCCTACCCACCGAATTTGCCCTTCTGCGGCATTTCCTTTCCAACCCCGAAATCGTGTTTACCCGTGGCCAGCTTATCGCCGCAATCAAAGGGCCTGACTACCCGGTAACGGATAGGGCCGTTGACGTGCAGATACTTGGCCTGCGAAAAAAACTTGGGGATGCGGGCGCAATGGTGGAAACGGTAAGGGGCATAGGTTACCGTTTTAGGACGGCAGGGTGATCACCTATAAGAAGGCTTTTTTCGTCCCGGCCCTTGTCGGCCTTGGGTTTTCCGCTGTCTTCGTGCTTTCTGCCTTCGTCATTGTATCGGACACCTTTGCTGCCTTCCTCCTGTGGCTCGCCGCTTTTCTGACAATCGCCGCCCTTTCCGTGATACTCCTGTTTTTACGTTCCCTTTCGTACTCGGTGCGGCAATTCTCGGAAATCGTTTATGGGGAACCCGGGGCCAGGGCTGGCTGGGGAATTGGGTCGCTCCCGGAAACCATCCTGCCGGCCCTGGAAAAGGCCATGCGGGATATGGCAGCGGAACTTAACCGCCGTGCCGAGGATGCCGAGGCGGAAGGCCGGCAGTACCTGGCCATACTCAACGGAATGTCCGAGGCGGTTCTGGCAATGGATCGTAATCTTGTCCTGCGTCTGGCGAACCACCGTGCCTGTTCCCTTTTTGCCCTTGACGAATGGCAAGGTTCTTCCCTGCTTAAGGCCACCCGTTCCACCGTGCTGGAAAAAGCCGCGCAAAAGGTTCTGGAGAGTGGCAACCCTGGGGAAACAAAATTCAGGCTGCGGAAGTCCCACGGGAGGAACGGAGCTCCTCGCAATACGGAACAGCTCTTTCGGGTTTTTGCCGCACCGCTTGCGGTACTGGACAAAAGGCTGGATATAGAGGGCGTGGTCATCGTCATGGAGGACGTTACCCGGCTTTCCAGGCTTGAGCAGGTGCGCAAGGACTTTGTCGCCAACGTTTCCCATGAGATTCGCACCCCCATTCAGGTTGTAAAGGGGTTTTCGGAAACCCTGCTGGACGATCCCTTGTTCGATGACACGCCCCAAGGGGAAAACCATCTTCGCCGCTTTGTCGAGATTATCCGCAGGAACGCCGTGACCATGGAAAACCTTGCCAACGATTTGCTTTCCATCGCCAGCCTGGAAAACAAGGACAGCGCCCTCGGCGAAAGGGAGATGCAGCCGCTTGCTCCGCTTTTCGCCGAGGCGATACTTTCGGTGGGCCTTCATGCGGAAAAAAAAGGGACAAGGCTTGTCGTGGACTGCCCAGAGGATCTGAAGGCGGCCGTTCACGGCTCGCTTATCATACAGGCGTTGATCAATCTTTTGGACAATGCGGTAAAATACTCGCCGAAAAAATCACAGGTACGGGCCTCGGCCTACAGAAGAAACGGGAAGATGGTGCTGGAAGTGAAGGACGAGGGCATAGGGATTTCCTCCGAGCATATAGGCCGAATCTTCGAAAGGTTTTACCGTGTTGACCGTGCCCACAGCCGTGAATCGGGGGGGACGGGCCTGGGGCTTTCGATAGTGCGTCACATAGCCCTTTTGCACAAGGGAAAGACGGAAGTCGAAAGCCACGCAGGCGAGGGATCTGTCTTTAGGATCGTGTTCCCGGCGCACCAGTAAGCACTATCACCAACCCCAATCCCCCTCGTCCTCAACGATATCGAGAAGCTCGATGGTAAAGATCAGCGTCGCAAATGGGGGGATTACCTGTCCGGCACCGTGCGCCCCATACGCCAGGTGTGAAGGGATGTAGAAGCGGAAAATGCTTCCCACGTTCATAAGCTGTATGCCTTCGACCCAGCCGGGTATCACCATTTCCAGGGGGATTACCTCNGGAAAGCCCCGTATGTGGGAACTGTCGAAGATGGTGCCGTCGATAAGGGTGCCCTCGTAATGGACGAGCACTGTCTCGGCTGCGGTTGGCCTTGGGCCGTCCCCCTGTTCGATTACTATGTACTGAAGACCGCTTTCGGTCTGGATTATTCCCGGGACCGTGGCGTTTGACGCAAGGAACAGCTCTTCCATTATCCGCAGTTCCTCCGCCCGTCTTTCCATGGCCCGTTCAAAGGCGATCTGCACGAGTTCCATGGCCTCGTATCGATCAAGCAATAGCTCTTCCTCGTCCCGTTCCATAGCGGCCATCAAACCCTCGACGAAGGCGGCGTAGTCGATTTCCAGGCCTGCCTGCCTAAGATCAAGCCCCACCGTCATTCCAAAGGCATAACTCGTTCTGGCCCTGTCCCCGACCATGTCGATGTCGTCCCTTATTCCCCGTGCCTGGGCCTCCAGGCCAACAAAAAGAAGGCAAAGTGCAAGCGCAAACAGTTTCATGGTTCTACTCCTTATGAAATATTAGTGATCGTGCCCGATGTCGATGATCTCAAGCAGTTCGACTTCGAATATTAGCGTCGAAAAGGGGGGAATCTGCGGACCCATGCCGTGGGGGCCGTAGCCCAAGTCCGATGGGATAAAGAACCGATAGATGCTGCCGGTGGTCATGAGTTGGAGACCTTCGGTCCAGCCCGGAATGACCCCCATAAGCGGAAATTCCACCGGCATACCGTGAAAGTGGGAACTGTCGAAGATTGTGCCGTCGATGAGCGTCCCCTCGTAGTGTACACGTACCGTGTCGAAGGCGGTTGGCCTTGGGCCGCCCCCCTCGACGATTACCTCGTACTGAAGTCCGCTGGCGGTAACGATTACTCCCGGTCTTTGCGCGTTTTCCGCAAGAAACTCGATTTCCCGTTGCCTGCCTACATCGATCCGTCTTTCCATTAAGACGGTGTATGCATTCTGGAAAACCTCGGCGGCCTCCTCCATGGTGTACCTGGTTTCGCCCCTAAGGGCATCCTGCATTCCCCTGGCGAATTCCTCCATGTCGGGGAATATTCCACTCATTCTAAAGTTCATCCCCAGGTTCATTCCCAAGGCATAGCTGCCGCTTCCGTCGAAGACCGTTTCCCCCGGCGGCGCAAAGGAGCCCGTTCCGGTCCTGCCGCACCCAGAAAAGCCGAAGGTCAACCCAGCAACGGCGGCGATTAAAAAAATAGTGTGTTTCATGCCCTAAGCATACCCCTTAATCGGGTTTGTGGATAGCCTTTCGAGGACTGCGTCATGTCATGGCCCCAAAACGCCTAAAACACCACCGCAAACAAACGCATAACCGTCTGCAGGCACTTTTCGTACCAGGGCCTTTGTAGCCATGCCTCAAGCTCGATTTCCTCGCANATGGCAAATGTTTCCATCATATCCTTTTTGATGTCCTCAATCACCGGGGAACCGCATATCCANACGCCGTTTTCGTAGTGCAGGTAATAACTGCGAAAGTCCATGTTTATTGTTCCTATAACCACATGCTCGTCATCGCTTATGATGCCTTTTGCGTGAACAAATCCAGGCGTGTATTCAAAAATCCGCACGCCGGCTTCCAGCAGGGTTTGATAATTGGATAGTGTTACCAAATGCACGAACCATTTGTCCCACTTTTTGGGAACCATAATCCGCACGTCCGTTCCCCCCTTTGCGGCGACACGCAGGGCATCCAACATGGTTGCGTCCACGATTAAATAAGGTGTCGCAATGTAAATGTACTTCCTGGCGTTGTAGATAAACATTTTGTATATGTTTTTCGCAATATAATCGGCATCCACCAAAGGCCCATCCATGAACGGTTGATAGAATCCCTGGCCCTCACGGGATACGGTTGGACGGTATGCCTCGTAGTCCGAACGAGCCTTGGTTTCCCCGTCCCACATTTGCAGGAACGCCACAGTCAAACTCCAGACGGCCTCCCCCTCAAGNCGGATTGCCGTGTCCTTCCAATGGCCGTGCTTGGGGTAGGCGTTGATATACTCGTCGGCGATATTNAGTCCACCGGTATAGCCCACATTCCCGTCGATAACCGCAATTTTCTGGTGATTGCGGTTGTTGAAATAATATCTGGAGATAATTCCGTGGACATCGCTAAAGCGCAGAATCTGTATATTGTGCGCTTTAAGTGTCTTGAATACCTTTTGGGGGAAGACAAGGATGCTGCCGATATCGTCCATCATGACCCGTACCTCGACGCCTTGCCCAGCCTTGCGTATCAGGATGTCCTGCATCCTGCCCCACAGCTCGCCCTGACTGATGATAAAATATTCCAGAAAGATAAACCGCTCGGCTTTTTCCATATCTTTCAACATTGCGTCAAANTGCAGCTCNCCCACGGGGTAGTATTCGCANTGCGTGTTTTTGTACAAGGGCTGTCCCTTTCGACCAAGGTAGCCGGCGATCCTTTTCTTGTCCGGATGGACGTTGCCGAGGTTGGCGTAAACCTCTGGGTCTTTCTTCAGGAAAGTCGCGCCGTGGGCCATGGAGGCGCGCAGTGTCTTGTTTCTGTCCCCGATGATATCCGATGTGGAAAAAATGAGATACAGAAACAAACCGTAAACAGGCAATGCCAGGATTATTATGACCCACTTAATGGAATAGGGGTTGTTTCTCTTGATAACGATGTAGGCCACGGCAACAAAGGAGATGGCATAAATCACGTTATAAACTGTTGTGGCCCAATACCTTATGATGATGGTTATCACCAGCAGTAGGATAAGTTCGATAATCATGGTCAGGACAAAGCCCGCGATTCTTAGCACCCCACTCCACGCCACAAATTTCCGGCGGGGCGAATTTTGTTTTGCGCTATCTGTTCTCTCCCTCGATTTCGATGCTTCCGGCACGGGTACCATACTTCCTTTTAAAGAATTTCCCACCATAATATCCCAGTAGCCCAAGCAGTGCAAGACAGGCAAACAAAATCATTGCGAGCCGATACGCCCCTTGAATAATGCTGTTCCCCGCAAACACGGAAACAAGAATGCCTGGCAGTCTGGCGGTTATGCTTAAAAACGTGAACCACCAAAATGTCAACGGGGTGAGGGCGAAGATATAGGTCAGGGCATCTTTGGGTGTGCCTGGTATAAAAAACAGGAAAAGCACCAGGGGTAAGTCTTATCTTACCATTGAGGAATCTGTACTTTGAAACGTCGCCTTCATCGACGAACAGGCGCAACACTCGGTTACCAAAACGGTGCGTCAAAGCGAATATCGTGGCGTTGGCCAGCACTATCCCTACAAGAATGACCGCAAGCCCACCGATTGGGCCATAAAGTACTCCGGCGACTATCTGTATCGGTCCTCCTGGGATAAACGCCAGCACAATCTGCACGTATTGTATCCCAAGCAAAACAAGCCATCCGCCGATTCCCAGCGAGGCTATCCTTTCCTGGAACGTGGCGAACACGTCCGGATCGTGCAACGACATCATCCACCAAATGCCAAACGCAGTACAGCCCAGCATGATCGTACCCCAAACGATCAACCCCAATATTTTCGGACGGTTTGTCTTTTTTTTACCCACTTCTATAATATCGCCATCTCTCATAACCAAAATCAAGTCCGTGCATAATTGGACCTCTTGCGAATACAAAAACGCTTCCTGCGCTCCCGATGGAAATCCACGAAGGATGGAATGGGTAACAAAGCCCTTGGCACGGAATATTCATAAACATAGATGTACTTAAGGGTAGGCTCTTAACTTCCTGCCGGGTATACCCTGGGTACACGCTTGTTGATATTGCAGACAATCTCGTAGGGAATGGTACCGATCCGTTCCGCAAGGGCATCGGCACCAGGGGCAGGGCCGCCGAAAACAACCGCATCGTCCCAGCGGCGGA
>JGI24695J34938_10003902_pt1 | contig 10088 bp, 11 predicted proteins | sample TergutCo191P3_FD_34938 | JGI IMG/M metagenome (IMG submission 34938) | reverse complement strand
ATTACAATGAATTTGAATATTCTTCGGTAAGGGGTAAAGCAATGCTTTGGATATGGTATATTATCCTCCCTCTTGCCGGGTTAACCTTAGGCTGGATAATTAGATGGTTATATGCCAGATTTCAACTTACGGCATCTGAGCAGTTTGCAGAAAGAATAAAACATGACGCAATAAAAGAGGCGGAAGCAAAGAAGAAAGAGATACTTCTTGAAGCAAAAGAACAGGTTATTCGTGAAAGGAATCAGCAGGAGAGGGAAACCCGGGAACGCAGGGCTGAGTTACAACGGTATGAACGCCGTGTAGTACAAAAAGAAGAAGCGATAGATAAGAAAACCGCCCAAATTGAGCGGACTGAACAATTATTTGCAGAAAAAGAAAAATCCTTTCAATCCCGCGAGGACGCGCTTTCCAAAGAAGAGCAGCGTTACCGCGCTGAGCTTGAGCGCATTTCCGGACTAACATCAGATGAAGCTAAAGCGCTGATAATCCAGGATCTTGAAAATGAAGCAAAACATGACGCGCAATCGCTTATAAACAAAATTGAGCAGGAAGCTAATCTCGCGGCGGAAAAAAGAGGCCGCGATATTCTTGTGACGACAATTCAACGGCTAGCAACGGAAGTAACAGGGGATGTTACGGTAACGACTGTAACGCTTCCCAATGATGAGATGAAGGGGCGTATTATAGGCCGCGAGGGCCGTAATATCCGTACTCTGGAAACTCTCACCGGCGCGGACATCATCATTGATGACACTCCAGAAGCTGTGGTTATTTCCTGTTTTGATCCTGTCCGCCGGGAGATCGCGAAAATCTCTCTTGAGCGGCTTATCCTTGACGGGCGGATTCATCCGGCGCGGATAGAAGAAATTGTCATCAAGGTCAGCAAGGATATTTCGCAGAAAATTTTTGAAGAAGGCGAAAAAGTTCTGTTCGACATGGGCATCCACAATATTAAACAGGATGCTGTCCGAGCTCTCGGCAGGTTATATTTCCGCACCAGTTACGGACAGAATGTTCTTCACCATTCCCGCGAAGTCGCGGTAATCGCCGGTATGCTTGCCGCCGAAGTCGGCTGTAACCGCGATCTCGCGAAGCGCGCCGCATTGCTGCACGACATCGGCAAGGGAGTTGAGTCTGATTCTGATCTTAACCACGCTGAAATCGGCATGGATATGGCGCGCAAAATGGGAGAAGACTCGCGGGTTATAAACGCGATCGGGAGCCACCATAATGACATTGAGCCGACTTGTGTTGAGGCTGTCATTGTGCAAATCGCTGACGCGATTTCCGCTGCGCGGCCTGGAGCGCGCAAGGAAACACTGGACAATTATATGAAGCGCCTTGAAAACCTTGAAGCTATCGCGACAGGTTTTACCGGAGTAGACAAGTCCTTCGCGATTCAGGCAGGACGCGAGCTACGCATCCTTGTTAATAATGAAGCAATCAACGATGAGCAGACAAGAGAGCTTGCCAAAGAAATCGCTAAGAAGATAGAAAATGATCTTCGCTATCCGGGGCGTATCAAAGTGACAATGATCAGGGAGACAAGAATTACAGAATACGCCCGGTAGAGCGCGTATAACTTGCCGAAGGAATGCGCCATGACCGTACTAACAGCGGAGCATCCTGTATTGGAGATGATCTACAAAAGCGGTTTTTCCGCGTATCTTCATGGTTATGGCGCGATTGACGCATGGCTTTATTCTAAAGAGAGCGCTGTCAGAGCTGTAAATAATCACTTCATATTCACTAACGCTGATACCGCGGATCTCGCTAAAATGTTCGAGAACCTGCGGTTTCCCGGGGTTAATCTCGCGGACGCGGCATTGGATACTTGTTCTGTAAGTTCTGAACATCGGACGCAGTCTGAGCAGCGGACGCAGCTTGAGAAGCGGGGAGAAAACCATACATGGTATTTCCGCTGCGCTTCCTGCAGCGCGCCTCCCTTTTCCCTTACGGAACCGTTCAAGGAAAACTTTCTTTCCTTTCCACTTCTTGAATTTTACAGGGATTGTAAGTCGCACGTGTTTTATGATCCACGCGGAATATATCCTTTATTAAGAGAAATCAGGTTTAATATTAAAACAGGAAAAGAGCAGGCAGGCCTTAAAGAATATTTGGTTAAAAATCTTTATTCTGATTGTGATCGTATCCGCGCTATGACCGATACCGCGTTAATTCTGGCGAAATACGTTCCTCCCGTCGAAACGAAAGATGCTGATACAGAAAGATTTACTAATGAGATGGCGGCGCTTCTGTTTGATCTTCACGGGAGTTATTCGCCATGCGTTGAAGAGCAGAGGGTCTTCCTGAGCGGGCTGATGGTTTCTCCCAATCCGGGTCTTGGCATGGAGATGTTAAGAACATGCGGCTATATTAAACGATTCTGGCCGGAGCTTGCGGCTCTTGAAGAAGCTGATCATTCAAAAGAATTTCACCCTGAAGGAAACGCGTGGCAGCATACGATGGAGACATTTCGCCATAGGAAAAGCGGCGCTTTTTTCAGTGATGTTTCCGGCGCTCTTACGCTTTCTTTGGGGCTTTTGCTTCATGATTTGGGGAAACCTGTTTCCGCTTCTACTGTTAATCACAGGTACGAAGGCCACGCGGAACTTGGTGAAATTCACGCCCGCCGGTTTCTTGAGCGGCTTGGCTTTAACCCGTTACTGATAAAAGATGTTTGCTTTTTAGTAAGGAATCATATGCTTCCAGCGGCGCTTCCCCGCCTGCCGCTTTACCGTACATCGCAAATAATGTCATCGCCGCTTTTCCCGCTTTTGATGGAGCTATACCGGTGCGATGAATCATCATCTTTTAAAGGCTTACACAGTTATTACGAAAGCAGCGCGAAGTATCAGCAATTTCTGCGGAATCAGCGCAATCCTTACCGCCGTCAATCATTACTAAAACAGTAGAAAAAACCGGTATTTACCGCTCTGTTAAATTTTCTTTACAATTCGCATAACGATTTCCGCCGAGTGTTTTGACGCGACAGGGAGGAATTCATTAAAACTAACCGGCGACTGAGTTCCGGCTACATCGGAAAGCGCCCGTATAACAAGAACAGGAACTGAAAGAATGTGGCAGCAGTGGGCAATTGCCGCGCCTTCCATTTCTACCGCGGCGATATCAGGAAAAACTTTCCTGACATTGGCGATGCGTTCCGGCTCATGCATGAATGCATCGCCTGAGCCTATCAAACCCCTGCGGTGAACAAAAGAGCCGGGAAGGATGTTTTCTTTTTTCAACTCTTCTACAGATTCTTCGGCGATTTTCATAAGCCGCTCGTCTACCGGGAAAATTTGCGGCTGGCGCGGTATCTGCCCCGGAGCGTAATTGAACGCGGTAACATCGACATCGTGATATATAAGCCCTGATGATATTATCGCGTCTCCAACTGTCAGCGCGGGGTTTATTCCTCCAGCGGAACCGGTGTTTATTACACAGTCCGGTTTAAACTGCTGAATGAGCAGAGCGCATCCGACAGCGGCGTTCACCTTGCCTATATCGCAGCGCAAAATAATAACATCTTTTTCTTTAAGCCTGCCTATACGAAACTCAAACATGTGGTTTTTTACAATTTGTAAATCACGCGTTTCTTTACAGAGTAAACTGATTTCATCTTCCATTGCGCCGATAATACCGATCATGATTTTCTCCGGTTATGATACCTTTCAGGTTATCGAAAAATATTCGCTTATTGGCCTTCGCCATTCGCTGTTGTTGTCTCTTGCTTCCCATTCATAGATTTTTTTTATCACGAAATCCCTCGTGTCCGGTGGGTTGTTGTAATGTACGATTCCGAAACGGCCGCCGCCTATATAGCAGACGCCGTCGTTAGTTTCAAGATTCTCCATTCCTGAAATTCGGGCGAGCACACAATCGAAATGTACGGGGCGGTTCGTTTCTTTATCGCAGATTGCTGTTGTAATATCTTTGATTGGTTTTCCGCACCAGGGGCAGTCAGGAGTCGTAAGTGGATTCGCCGGCAGTACAGGCGCTGTCCACTGCGGCCTGTCCTGGGGGTTTACTCGGTTTTTCTCGAATTTTTCTTCGAGGGTAATGTTGTCTCCGTGCTTTTTTAACTGTTTTGGAGAATCATCTCTCCTGCCGGAGAAACGCTGTTTATTATGTATTGTATGACGATTCTTGCGGTTATTTCCGTTTTTTCCGCCGCTCATTTTTTCCGCCTTCCGAAGAGATTTCCATCAGTTCCCTGCTAAGCACAAGAGCCAGTCTTTGAATCGCGGCATGAAGATAATTCTCATCATTGATCCGCTGTCTTAATAATTCCAGCGTCTGTTTATTCAAAGTGACTTCAGCCGCAGCCTGTTCTATCATCATACACTCTCCGTAAAGGCTGATGCAAGATGTTTTATCTGGAAACCGCCGGAACCCTGGCGTCCATTGGATACATTTTCTTTGACGAATATTACGTCAAATCGAATTGTCATATTATTATATTTTCGATTTTCTAACAGAAAATACTTAGCGGTTTTGATAATTTTGCGCTGCTTTCTGATATCAACGCTGTATTGTAAATCATCAATGTCAAACGCTGACCATGTTTTAACTTCTACAAAAACCAGAGTATCATCTTCTACAGCGATTATGTCCACTTCGCCGAATTTCGAGCGGAAATTTCTGTTTATTATTTTCATTCCTCCGGCTTCCAGTGCGAGAGCGGCCTGCTCCTCCCCTTTTCTGCCGAGCTGTATTTTTCTTTGCGTCTGAACAACAGTATCAGATATTCTTCTCATCGTATGCCTTGGGATCTACCGCTTCTTTTATGAACATGGTCTTGTTAACCAGAAGATTGATAATGACCGGTGTTTTTGACTCGACTGGTTTGCCTCTTTCATCAATTAATAGCTGAACTACAGGGCGCATAGGAGCCTGGGGATGTATCTGTGTTACTCTGGCTACCGCGCTGTTGTTTAATCTGACAATCGAGTTAATGGGGTAAATGCCGATTATTTTTGTAAAAGCGATTATTACTGCCGGATCAAAACGGCGTGCGTTATCAGCCAAAAGATTCTTTATCGCCTGATAACCTACAAGCGAATTTCTGTATGATTTTTTACTGACCATTGCCTCGAACGCGTCCGCTACAGAAACAATTCTGGCTCCGATGTCTATGGCGTGCCCCATTAATTTATCGGGATACCCTTCGCCGTCCCAGCGTTCATGATGATGCAGGGCGACTAAATTAACTTCCCTTGGGCCGTATAATTCCTTTGACACTATTCTGGATGAATGAATGGGATGGCTTTTTATCTGCTCGCGTTCAGCGTCTGACAGTCCGCCTTTTTTCTCTGTTATGCCCTTGGATAACCTGAGCATACCAATGTCATGGAGAAGCGCGCCGGAAACAATATTGTTTATTTTATGATTTGGCAGTTTTAACTCCTGGGCGGTCAGCGCGGACAGGATCGCTGTGTTTACCGAGCTTTTCGCCAAATCTTGTTTGGAGATTTCTCCGCCTAAAATAAAACCCACAAAACTGTCGGGATGCTCCCTTATATCCTGAAGAAGCAGAATGCTTATATTGTCGATATTACGCATTTCAAGGTCATCGCCGGATTTAAAAACGATAAACGCGGTATCCAGCTTTTCTATCAGGTTTTTATACGCGCGGTAGGGGCCTGTGTTCTGCTGTACATCCTTTATGGAAAACTGAGCTGTATCAATTTTATGGGCTAATTCATAGTGCTTTTTCAGTATTTCATCTTCGACATCGGGTTCAGGCTCAGGATCAAGATCATGTGATTTCTCTAGTTCAGCTTTTAACTCCGCTCTTATCCTCGCTTCAAATTCTGCGTCAAATTCGTATTCATTTTCAGGCGTTGATTCAACAAGATGTCCTTCAGTGCTTACAGATTTTATGCTCCATGTAATTAATATGTTAATATCTTTCTGGCGAAGAGGAGTGTTTGCCGGTACGAGCAAGTTATCGCCTATTGTGTATACAGGTTCTGAAAATATTTGTCCGATTTTTAGTTCGGAAGTATTTATTAATTTCATAAAAACCTCATGTGATCAATAATAATTCAGGGAATAGCAAGACCGTTTTTTCTTTAAAAACAAGATCAGGTTAAATTTATGGTTCCCTTAATGATTATCGGCGCAGATGGAGGTACAATTTACCGGCTCTATTCTTCCGAAGACGCCTTAGGGGGTTTGGCGGCAATAGCGCTCTTCTTAACGATAAGCTCTTTAATTTTCGCGCCTTTGCCGATTTTTTCACGGATGTAGTAGAGTTTCGCGCGCCTGACCTTGCCCGGCCTGACAACTTCTACTTTAACTATACGCGGTGAATGGAGCGGAAAAACCCTTTCTACGCCTACACCATAAGATATTTTTCGTACAGTAAATGTTTTACCTATTTTGGAATTTTTCATAGCGATGACAAGACCTTCGTAGATCTGCACCCTTTCGGTTTTTCCTTCTACAATTTTAAAGTGAACTTTAACTGTGTCGCCAACTTTAAACTGGTCAACAACTGATTTCATTTGTTCAGCTTCGATTGCTTTAATCTCATTCATTTTTCTCTCCTTCGACACCATCCGCGCGCGCCGCAATTTGTAATGCCCCGCTGTTATACGCGCCGGTGTTTTTTAACATACTTTCTATAATATTGTTAATTTCCTTATTAAAAATCCCAAGTTCTCTGCCGCGTTGAATTAAGTCCGGCCTTTGCTTAATGGTTTTTTCAATTCTTCTTTCTAGCCGCCATAAACGAATTTGCTCATGATGACCTGAGAGAAGCACTTCAGGAACTTTCATTGTATCAAAAATTTCCGGACGTGTAAACTGGGGATATTCCAAAAGCCCCGAGGAAAAACTTTCTTCGTCAAGCGACTGGGCGCGGATTACTTTGTCAACTAATCTGTATGTCGCGTCAATTACCACAAGCGCCGCCGCTTCTCCTGAGGATAGAACATAATCCCCAATAGAAATTTCATCATCTACATAGCAGTCGATTACCCTTTGGTCGATTCCTTCATAGCGACCGCAGATCATGATGAGCTCCTGCTCTGAAGAAAGCTCCTCCGCGAGTTCCTGATTGAATGGTCTGCCGGATGGAGTAAGGTAAATAACGCGCGATTTCTGGCTGCGCGGTTTCTTCATTACGCCCGCGGATTCCAGCGCTCTTGCTAACGGTTCCGCGAGCATTAACATACCAGGGCCGCCGCCGTAAGGAGCGTCATCGCAGGTTTTGTGCTTATCCTCCGCGAAGCCGCGGATATTAACTGCCTGATACCCGATGATTCCTTTTTTCACCGCTTTTTCGATGATCGAATTCGCGAAGAAAGCGTCTGTGATTTCGGGAAATAACGTTAGTACAGTGTATTTCATTGTGACAGCCGCCTTTTAACCGGCTTCATACCGTCTGTTTGGGATTAATTCCAGACCATGGAGATTCAACACTAGCCTGCCGTTCTCCGGGGAGATTTCTGAAAAAAATTCTTTTCGGAACGGCACGAGGCATTTCTCATCATTCAAATCGTAACTGGTTAATACCAGACGTTTTATTTCCACCAGTTCGCCGTGGCCTTCGATTATGTCAGCGACATGCCCTATAATCTCGCCTTCTTCTGATAAAACAGGCAATCCCTTTAAATCTTCAATGTAGAATTCGCCGTCTCCTAAAGGAACCGCCTGATCGCGGCTGCCAATAAGCCGCGCGCCGCTTAAGGTTTTCGCGCTTTCCGGGCTGTCGATTCCCTTAAAACGCATCGCTAGCGGGGATGAACTGCATTCGGCGATTTGAAACAGCCGCTCCTTTCCGTCCTTGCTGACAATCACGGATTGAAGTTTTATAAGGTGTTCCGTTTCACCTGACGCTGAACGGATTTTTACAAAGCCTTTAACGCCGAAGGGAACTCCGACTGTTCCGATGATGAATCTTTCAGTCATGTCCGCTGAGATTACAATCCTTCGCCTGATGAATACACTGTTTCATCCGCGCCGGTTTTGCGTAACACCGCGAAGTTCATTTACTTTAATCCAGTATTTCCAGAACAGTGTGTTTTCCTGATCTGACGCTTGCTGCCTGCAATACTGTCCTTATCGCTTTGGCGATTCTGCCGTGTTTGCCGATTACTTTGCCGATGTCATTGTTCGCGACGCGTAATTCCAGTATTGTGGATTTTTCGCCCTCCACTACATTAACCTGTACTTGTGATGGATCGTCCACAAGGGATTTCGCCAGATATTCTATTAAATCTTTTTCCATAAATATGTTCTCCATAAATCAATGCTTTAAAGGGATCAAAATGATTGTTATACGCCGCGCTTAATACCGCGCGTGTTTTATTTTACGGTAACGTTTTTCTTATTGAAGATACTTCGAACTGTATCGGTTACTACCGCGCCATTCGCGAGCCACGCCTTTGCTTTTGCTTCGTCAAAAACAATTTGCTTGTCTTCCGCTTCGATGGGGTGATAATAGCCAAGCTCGTCAATTGTTTTTCCGTCTCTTGGCGCCTGCTTGTCCATGACAACAATGCGGTAATAAGGCCGCTTTTTTGTTCCGAATCTCTTGAGCCGAATTGTAGCGCTCATAAAAAGTCCTCCTGCTGTTTTCCCGTTTATTAGTCGCTGCGTTAGCTGTGCTCAATGTTAGCATTGCTCATTGCTAACAGTACTCACTGCTTTTGCAGTACGGGGTCTGACTAATTGGATTATCGCGGCAGCTCAGACAGACTATCACCGCATGAACAGCTTAATATTTATATCAGGTTTTGTCTATATTGGAGAGGCGCGATAAAGCGTTTTTACAATAATCATGCGATAATATTTTATATAGAAGGATGGTTTGGAGGCGTTTATGAAAATTATGAGAAGACTGGTTTGCGTTCTACTATCAGTTTTTATTTTATTTAGCGCGGGGTGCGCGGCTAAAACAACGGGCGCAGGCATATCATCATCTTCTGCGGCAGATTCCTATCCCGGTTCCGGCGCTTCTGTTTTACTGACGCAGGCATCCTTAGAAACCAGCGGGCAATACTCCGCGGGAGAGCCGCTTTCTCAGAGGCAGATATCTTCCGTATTTATCGAAAGCACAAACGGGACTGATGACGGAGTAAGAAGGCTGATTCGTTCTATGCAGGAGCAGGGAATAGATTTTTATAAATCTCAGCAGGCGGGATTCGCGGCATCGGCTTCAGGGCTTATTGCGTCCGACGATGTGATCATAATTAAAATTAACTGCCAGTGGGCGGAGCGCGGAGGCACCAATACGGATTTAATCCATTCGGTCATTCACGCGATAACAGAGCATCCCGGCGGCTTTAACGGAGAGATAATAATTGCAGATAACGGACAGGCGCAGTACGGCAGCGAGAGGAGAGGCGGCAGTCTTAGCTGGGCAAACGCTAACTCCGCCGATCGCAGGCAGTCTGTTATGGATGTTGTCCGCTTCTTTCAAGCCGGAGGATATCGCGTAACAGGCGTTTTATGGGACGATTTTACGACTGTAAAAACCGGCGAGTTCGCGTCAGGCGATACGCGGGACGGATTTGTGGTTGAAAATATTATCCGCAGTACAGGAGCGGAAATCTCGTATCCAAAGTTTACTACAGAATTCGGAACGCATGTAAGTTTTAAAGAGGGAATCTGGAACCCCGGCGCTCGCGCGTATTCGAATGAACGTTTAAAATTAATTAACATGCCGGTGCTGAAATCGCACGCGCTTTATCAGGTAACAGGAGCTGTAAAAGCGTACATGGGTACGCCTTCCGACAAATTGACAAACGGCCGCTCTCACAGCGCGATCGCGAGAGGGTGGATGGGAACACAAATGGCGCATACGAGAATGCCTGTCATCAATATTATGGACATGATATGGATTGGCGTTGACCGCGGGCCAAGCTCAACTTATTCCACAGCAAAACAGATGAACAGAGCCGCCGCGTCTATCGATCCTTTCGCGCTGGATTACTGGGCGAGCAAGAATATTCTGATGCCCGAAGCCGCGAAACTCCCCGGCGGGCGCGCGTCCGCCATGAACCCTGACGGTACAACGCCCGGAACATTTGGTTACTGGCTGCGGCTGTCAATTGACGAGCTTCATAAAGAAGGAA
>JGI24695J34938_10003901_pt1 | contig 10090 bp, 13 predicted proteins | sample TergutCo191P3_FD_34938 | JGI IMG/M metagenome (IMG submission 34938) | reverse complement strand
GGCTGGATCACCTCCTTTCTATGGAGAACGCAGAATCAAAAAGATTCTGACGTATGGTTGACCTGACGGACCCGTTATCACACATCAATGTTTTTTAAGTGGGGATGTATACTCGTTATCTGCGGTAAAATATGGTATGCTGGATGATGTTCATTGATAACTCTAATGCGGTCGGGAGTGAAAATGAAAAAGATTTTGGCTGGTGCGGCGGTTATGGCGCTTTCTTTGCTGTGTTTGTCGGGATGCGGTAAAAAAGAGGACACCGCCTGCGGGTCTGTCAAAGGAGAATATATAGGCATCCAGCCTAGTTGGTTATTCTGTTCTATGACGTGTACGATGCTGCTCTTTAGAGATTTCTTCTACTGTGAGTCAGATAACAGGTGCGTTTGCAGTAACCCTGACTTGAATATAGTGGGGCAGTAATATTTATATTCTTTAAAATATAAGGCCGCAGTCGGGCCTGTAGTTCAGTTGGTTGGAGCACAGCTATGGATGTTGGATTGCCTTGAAGGATCTTTTGTAATGCATCAAAGTTTTTTAAGGTGATTTTTGATACAGCGAATAACAAGTTTTTATCATTTAACAATCAAATTAATTGGAGGTAGCGTTGTGAAAAAAGTCCTAATCGCAGTTGTGTTGTGTGTAAGTATGTTGACGGTTGGTTGTGCAGGCGTAATTTGGAACGCGGCTTTCTATGAAACGGCTCTTCCTGCTGATGCTACTAAGATGGTGGAAGCTTCGGGCGCTAAAGAAGTCGGAAAATATACTACCTTTTTGTGGATTGACCTGGGGTACGCAACATATCAGGGTCTGGTTTCCGCTGAGATGCGTAAAGGAAAGAGAAATTATCACATAGTAAGGAAAAATTACTATATTTTTAGCCAGACTATTGGGTATGTTGAGGTGCTTGAATAGTAGTTTTTGAGGGATAATGTTCGATTTACTGATTTGTTTCAACAGGACGGCAAAATTAATTTGCCGTCCTGTTGTTTGACAAAAATAAACGGGCCTGCAAGTTCTGTTGGAAGGGGGATGGCTTTTATGAAAAAGTTGGTTTTGTGTGTTGTAGGGGTGGTGTTTGTCTTGTTGTTTGCTGTAGGCGAGGCCAACGCGGCAAAACTGAATTTTGGCGCCGCCGATGTTATTGGCGTCATTAAGGACAGGGCTCTTGAGGGCCCCAAGGCGCAGTTTGGGATGTACAAGCCGGACCTTACTGGTGTGGAGCAGCAGAAAGGCGGCGGTTGGCTCATTATTGTAGTAATTGCGGTTATCGTCATTGCGGGCGCCGCTGTGATCTTCTTCATAAGGAAGAACGCCGTCGGCAGGAGGGAAGACGACGATGATGATTTTCCCGATGTCGACCTTGACGACGACTGATAAGTTTTGATTTAGCAGTAATCCGCCAAATACCAGTTAGTACGTCCGATTATATTAAATATTCGGGGGGATCATGGTTATAATTCTAAAACCGCAGTACGAAGAACGCCAGCTCAACCATCTCCTGAAATGGCTTGACGAGTACAAATTAAAGACCGCTTTGGTAAAGGGCGAACAGTCCACCATCCTCGGCCTGATAGGCGACACTTCCAAAGTAGATATTGAAACCGTAAAGGCCATTGATATTGTCGAAAGCGTGATGCGCATTCAGGAGCCTTTCAAGGAAGCGAACAGAAAGTTTCATCCCGACGATACCATAATAGACGTGTCGGGGCTGAAGATTGGCGGCAAGAATTTCGCTATGATGGCCGGGCCGTGTTCGGTGGAATCCCGCGAGCAGATATGTGAAATCGCCAGAAAGGTAAAGAGTACGGGCGCTGGCGTGCTGAGGGGCGGGGCCTTCAAGCCCAGAACTTCGCCGTACGCGTTTCAGGGGCTGCGCGCGGAGGGGATCGAACTTCTGCTTGAGGCCAAAAAAGAGACAGGGCTGCCGATTGTCTCCGAGATAATGAATATCAACGACCTTAAGCTCTTTGACAACGTAGACATAATACAGGTCGGCGCGAGGAATATGCAGAACTTTGAGATGCTCAAGGAACTGGGCAGCACAAACAAGCCCATCCTGCTCAAAAGGGGGCTCGCGAACACCATGGAGGAGCTTTTGATGAGCGCGGAGTACATACTCTCCGGCGGCAACAGGAACGTGATGCTGTGCGAGCGGGGGATAAGGACGTTCGAAACCTACACACGCAACACCCTCGACCTCTCGGCGATACCGCTCCTCAAAGAGCACTCGCACCTGCCGGTACTCGTAGACCCCAGCCACGCCACCGGCATCTCACGCTTAGTCAAGCCGATGTCCATGGCCGCCGCCGCCGCCGGAGCGGACGGGCTGATAATCGAAGTGCACAACGACCCCGCTGTCGCCCTGTGCGACGGCGCGCAATCGCTCACCCCGGAGGCATTCAGCGAGGTCGCAGGCTGCGTAAACGCGTTGCTGCCGCTGTTGGGGAGAAATCCGATATTTTAGTTTAGAGAACGACCGATGATCGACCCAAATAACTGTATAAAGCCGGAACTGCCGGCATCCGCCATTGTAGCCTGCCAGGGCGTTGAGGGCGCGTATTCGCAGATCGCGGCGAGCGCGGCTTTCGCGCAGCCGGATATAATGTATATGCGCACCTTCGACGGGGTCTTCCGCGCGGTTGATAAAGGGCTTTGCCAATACGGAATGCTGCCGGTCGAGAACTCAAACGCTGGTACCGTGGCCGATGTCTACGATTTGATGAAAGTGTACAACTTCTACATAGTGCGCGGCGTCAAGGTCTCCATATCCCATATGCTCCTCTCCAAAGAAAAACTTTCGGCTGAAAAAATAAAGGCTGTGTACTCGCATGAGCAGGCGGTAAAGCAGTGCAGCCGCTTTTTGGAGGAGAACCCGCACATAAAGGTCAACTACTGCGCCAACACCGCCGCGGCGGCGCGGATGGTCGCCGAAAGCGCGGATAAGGGCATTGCGGCCATAGCCTCCGAAAGTTGCGCGCGGCTTTACGGATTGACGGTGTCGGCAAGGAACGTGCAGAACAACGACAACAACTACACAAGATTCATCTGCATCTCAAAAGAGTGCGAAATATTCGCCAATTCGGACAAAATCAGCCTTATGATAACGCTTGAGCACAAGGCCGGGTCACTATACGAGACGATAAAGCACTTCGCCGGCCTCGGCCTGAATCTCACAAAGCTCGAATCCCGCCCGATTGCGGGCACCGATTTTGAATTTATGTTCTACTTCGACTTTCAGGCAAGCATTACAGACACGGACGTTTACAATCTGCTGCTACGTTTGGAAAAAGAGGCGCGGCAGATTGTCTTTCTGGGGAATTACCGGGAGATAACGGCTTGAGGGATTTTTGGCCTCACGTTAGAAAAAAACGCGCTTGCCGGATGCCGGAATGTATATTTACCTGCAGGTAATTGGCAGGATGGAGCCTGTAGCTCATGTTTATGACAATATTAACAATTTACACCCAGACGGGGAGTTACTTCTATGAAGAAGATCGCAGTTGCAGCAATGGCGGTATTGGTTACAGTGTCGGGCGTTTTCGCGAATGATTTTTTCTTTCCGGCGGATAAGAGTATGGTGCTCATCAGCGCCAATGTGAAACCCAAAAGTCTGAACGCCAAGAAACTCAAGATAAAGGATTTTACGCGCACGACCATAAAGGATGTGGAGAATATCGGCGACACCCTCGTGATAACGTACGTCTTGGAGACGCTCAATAAAAAGCTCAAGGTTGACAGGAACAGTGTCCCGTTTACGTACAGGGTAAAGATCATTGACGGTACGCTGGTAATGGACGCGGCCAGCTTTATGTCGGTACCGGCGGAAGTTGGGGGCGCTATCACTATTTCGGGCGATATGCCGCGCCTGCCGGCCAACATATCGGCGGGGCAGCGATTCAACGACACTAACTTCGACATTATCACGGATTTTGACGTAATGAAACAAACTACGAATATCGCGATTACCGATTACAAGTGCCTTGCGGTCGAGAGCGTAACGGTTCCCGCCGGCACGTTCGAGGCCTACAAGATAACGCAGACTATAACCGCGACCATGACATTTATCGTCAGGGCAACGGAAACCTCCGTCAACGAAACGTGGAACGTCAAGGGGATCGGCCCGGTTAAAACCATTATTTACAACGAAAAAGGCAAGGCGAAGCTGGCGTCGGTGCTTTATGAGGTAAAACGGTAAGTGGCCGGTATGTACAGCAAATTGAAAAAGGCCGCAGTTGTGATAATCGCGGCGCTGCTCTCTGCGGCGCCGGTTTTTGCCGGTGATCATTTCTTCCCTACGAAAAAGGGTATGGTGCAGCTCACCGCCAATCTCAACGAAAAGGGCAGGGTTGAGGCCTACAACCGCCTGACCGTAAAGGACGTGAAGGGGAGCGGCGGCGATATGACGGTCGTCTATGCCGTGGAGGTTTTAGACAGGCACCATAAGCCTGTCGGTAAGGCGGGCGCGCGCGAGTACAGCGTTAAGATCGCCGGCGGCGTCTTGGAGTTCGAGCTGAAAAACATGATGGACGCCTTCTTCGCCGCGAAAGGTATGACCTACGAACTTACCGCCGGCAAACTGCGCATCCCGTCAAACATGGCTGCCGGCAGCAGGATTGAAGACTCTTGGATGAACATGACCGTCAAGGTGCCGATAATCGGCGAGGTTACTGCGGATGTGAAAATGACGGACATGAGGTGCACAGGCGTTGAAACTGTAACGGTAGGAGCGGGGACGTTTGAGGCCTACAAGGTGGTCTCGACATCTACCACGAACACTAAGGGCTGGGGCAAGCCGGTAATCGTAAACAGGGGTACGACCTGGTACGCCAGGGGGATAGGTGCGGTGAAGTCGGTCAATATCGACGAGAAGGGCAAGGTGGAGTCGTCGTCGGAACTGCGCGAATTAGTCAGGTAGTATATCCATACATAATATTATTGAGGAGCAAGGGGAGAGTTACGTTATGAAGAAGGTGATGTTTGCTGTACTGTCAGTCGCGATTATCGCTTCCGGGGCTTGGGCCAAAACGGGGTTCTATGCTGCGAAAAAGGGGATGGTGCTGACGACGATTACCATCAACGCCAAAGGGCAGGCCCGGTATTTGCGTTCGACTGTCACCGATGTGCAAGGCAAGGGCGGCAATATGGTTATTACGTCCATAAATGAGCCGCTCGGCCCGGATAGAATGCCGCTTGACATGGTGAACCCGTTCGAGATGACGGTGAATATCGTTGACGGCGCCGTGGAACTGGTTGACGGCACCAACGCTCTGACGCAGGCGTTTCCGGATGCCAAATGGGATATTAGTTTCAGCGGCGACAAGATGTATACGCCCGCAAATATGAAGCCCGGCGACAAGTTCAGAGACCTGCACATGGCCACGACCATGTCTGCGGACCTGGGGGAGCTATTGCGCTCAAGCGGCGCTGAAATACCAGAAGAAATGGGGTCGGGAATCATCCGCGTGGATGCAAAAGTAGTGGTCACAGGCTACCAATGCCTCGCGATAGAAAAAATAAAGGTCCCGGCAGGCACCTTCAAAGCCTACAAAACAACCAAAACGAACGAAACCGCCATGACCATGTCAGGCCTCCCGGGCGTGCCGTCCGGTACGCAAAATACAACCACCACCACCGTCACATGGAGCGTAAAGGGGATAGGGACGGTGAGGCGGCATATCTACGACGCCGACGGTAAACTGTCGTCTGCTATGGAACTGCTTGAAATAAAGAGGTAGCGCGGGGTCCGGAAGGGGCGTTCCGGGCAACNCCCTGTTTTTCCCGCCCTTCAATATATCCCTTGCATTTTTCACGTGTTTGTAGTATATTAATAAAGACGCTATGTTTTTCCTCCGAAAAGAGTTTTATTGTGAATATCAGTATAGATGGGTTGGATGTTCCGGGCGAGGGTTGGCTCAAGAGGGTTGTCGGGACTGCGGTGACCCAAAGGGTTATTATCGCCGGCAAGGGGACGGGGGTGCCATACAGGGATGCACCGCGCCTTGTGGCCCGATATGGCGGTGAATTTGGCGATTGGCAGAAGGNGCGCGGGAATATTTCTCTTGATTATCATGGCGTGGCCAGGCCTGCTGAGGCACATTGGGCGCAGGAGATGTCGCTTGGCGGGCCTTTTGAGGAAAAATTTAAATGCTGGTTAGGTACTTAACATGAAAGTCAAATGCATAGTACATGATGATAACATTACGGGCCTGATCTACGGTCAGGTGTACGATGTTATATCCGTTGAGTGGGATTGGTACANGGTTGTTGACCAGTCCGGCGAGGACTATATGTACTCCCCGAAGGCGTTTGAGGTAGTGGAGGCCATGCCCGAGCCGCCGGTTTTGACCGCGGAGGACATCCGTCTGGACAAAGGCCGTATGTATACGCGGGGCAGCTATGCCGAATACTCCGGCGGTGGTGAAGCCGGGCTGGCGGTGGCCGAATCGAGGCCGTTATATGGGGGTTGAGGCGATTTTTAGGGGGTGGCTTGCAGTGCGTTTTGTAAAGTCCCAAAAAATACATCCGTTTTGTACCGGCAGAAACGGTTTTACTATCGTGGAACTGCTTGTTGCCGCCGTGCTCGTGCTTATATCGGTTGTCGCGGTGGTGAGTGTGGTGCGCAAGAGCGCCGATATGCAGGTAAACGATTTCCATCACCGTCAGGCGCGTACAGTCATCATACAGTATTTCGAGACGTCATTCGACAGCTTTCGGACAACGGGCTATTCCGTTAACGGCGTTACTATCTCAAACAATATAACTACATACCAGCCTGTTCCGGAGATGTCGATTACTCTCGACGACAGAGGCGGAGCCCCTGCCGTTCCCCTGACAGGTAAAATATCTTTCCGCGTTGTGGAGGGTACCGAATCCGTTACGCTTGCCGGCGCCGGTCCCGAAACAGTGGTGTTCCACGAAATAACGATAAGGGTAAGATGGGACGATGGCGGAATGTCGGATTCAGTCGTACTAACCAAACGGGTGGCGGAAATATAATGAGAGATAAATCAACAGAAAGAGGGTTCACCCTCATAGAAGTAATCGTTGTCGCGGTGCTGATATCCGTATTGGCGCTGGGCGCTTTTTCCCTGTTCGGTATGTACACGAATTCCGCGCGCGAAACGGCGGCCAGGCTGCGGCTGCAGAGGCAGGCTGAGGCATTAACCGGCGAATTTTCGCGATATGTACGCGACGGCGCCGTTGTTGTGCAGGCGATGGAGAACGCATCCGGCTACTTGCTCGATGCAAACGGCGGATTAGTGCTCAGTTCTCAAGACCCTGTGGAAGCGCCTGACTTTAAAAATTATGCTGCGGTGAAGCCGCCCGACCCGGTTATTATCCGCGACGGCTCCAACAATATCCTGGCCGCTTTTAACTTTGACGCCAACGGCGTAGTGAGGATGGCCAAGGGCGCCGCGCCGCCGTCGCCGATGCTGCCGCCAACGCCGTGGCCGGCCTTCGAGGNGGGCGGCGAGCAAATTTTTGTTGATGCCGGGAACAGCAAGTTTGAACTTGAGCCAAAGCGTAAGCTCGTCAGGATAAACATGACGCTCAGGGCCGTTGACGCCAAAGGCACTCCCGTACTCAAAAGCAGCGGTCAACCACTAACCCAAAACATACAAATAGGAGCTTTCAAATGCAGAAACTGAAAAGCCTGAAACACTGCAGCGGCTCGGCTCTTGCAGGCGCGGTGGCAATATGCGCCATTCTCGGCATTGCCATAGCAGGGCTTATGGGAATCTCGCGCAATACCGTCAGTCAGGAGGCCGACGCGTACGACGACACACGGGCGTTTCTGGCAGCGGAATCGGGGCTGCATATGCTTACAAACTGGGTCTTGAAGGCCGCAGGTTCAAACGCGGTAAAACCGGGTATCACCGAGGTACCGCTGCAGATAAACAGCCCAATGCCCGGTAATCCGGCGGCAACCGTGCCGGTAAAGTTGGAAATATCGCAGGCTAATGTCACCAACCCCAAGGCCGGGTCCCAATACTGGCGGCTTATGGCTGCTGCGGATGTTGGGTTGGCTTATAGTACTATGGTGGAGTGGGTTGTGGAGGTTGGGGCTGGGGGCGGTGGGGCGTGGAATGATTTAGCTGTTTGGGCTGGAGGAAATTTGGTATGGAATAATAGCTATAACATTAATGGAAACTCCGTGATAGGAGGTAATTTGACGATAAACGGCAGTGGTTCCCAAATGAGTGGTAAAACGTGGATTGATGGTAATCTTACTACTCATGGCAACTTAATAAACAGTGGTGATCTGCGGGTTGGTAAAAACCTTACGGCTTGGAGTAATGCTATAAACAACGCTTGGGTTGGGGGAAGTATTAGTGGCCCTACGGTGTCTTCTTCTAACGATATTTTGGGAGCTGATGCACCGAAACCGCCAATTTTAGACATGACAAAAATAGGGAATGTGACACCCATCCCCTGGTCTGACGATTGGAGCAACAACTTTAACGGAAACTGGGGCAGTCCATTCAAGAGCGCTATTGACGGCGCGCTTCCTAAGAATAAATATATCGATGCAGATGGCAATGAACATGTCATAATCAAAATAACGAGCGCCGCCGGCGCATACGCGTGGAATGGCGGAGTATTAAACGCCAACGTTATTTTCATTGTGGAAGGTAATAACGCCTCATTTACGACCAGCGGGTTTTACCGCAATACAAATAAAGATTATAGCACAATGATATACGTGGGGGCGGGTAACCCCAAGCTGAACATAACCGTTGGTGATAACATCGACAGGTTTAACGGGCTTATTTACGTAGATGAAAAAAATGTTAGTGACCACAGCATTGAATTCGCAGGCGGCAATTTCAACGTACACGGTGCTGTCTACGCAATGGGAACTGGCCAAACTACGGTAACCGGCAACAGTTCAGTATTTAACTTCGATGGGGGTATACTCAACCGGTATACCGGCCTGACTGCCGGCGGTACCGATGGCAGCAACAACCCCGCCGGCATTCTGTCAAGAACCGGTTTCAAAACCACTTATGCCGGTATATAATATTTAATCGTGTCTTATGAGAAAAAACTTAAATTGTTGGTTAGGTGCTTAATATGAAACACAGTACATGATGATAACGTTACGGGCATGATCTGCGGTCAGGTGTACGATATTATATCTGTTGAGTGGGATTGGTGCGGGGTGGTTGACCAGCCCGGCGGGGTCTCCTAAGGCGTTGCCGGTATACGGGAAATGAAGGGCGGGGCGGTTTTCAGGGCTTTGGAGAGGTTTTTTCCGCGATTTTGAAAAAAATAAAAAAAAGTATTGACTTTTGTAAAAAAATATATTATCTTATAGTACTGTCGCTTGATTCTCCACGCAAATCTCATGTTTTGTGGAAGGCAAAGACCGACTGCCCCCAATTTCCGGGTCCCCCGGGGGCGCAAAAGTTCGGGGATGTAAAAAATGTAAAAAAGTTCTTGCTTTTTGTAAAAAGATGTAGTATATTATAGTGCCCTTTTGATTAAGGGTGCTGATTTTAGCGCTCCTGAGGGGTGCGGCGGGTTTTGGTTTTTTGCTCTTTTTAATGACGATAGGTATTAATGGATGATTGCGAGAGCAGTCGTCATAATATATAGTATTGTTCTTTGACATGAATCCTGTAGATGAAGCACATAGTAGTAGTAGTAAATTTCGTCGAGAAGTAAAGTAGTACGATGTGTTTTCCGGTGTACGAGCGCCGGGAGACATGTCACCACCATTAGGCCGTTCCTGAAATACGAGTTCCGGGGACAGCCTAAGAAATATGTATCAAGAGAATAAGGGTACACGGTGGATGCCTTGGCATTGGCTGCCGAAGAAGGACGTGGCAAGCTGCGATAAGCTTCGGGGAGTGGCAAACACACATTGATCCGGAGATTTCCTAATGGGACAACCCACCCGCAAGGGTATCATGCGCTGAATAGATAGGTGCATGAGGGCAACGAGGTGAACTGAACCATCTAACTAACCTCAGGAAGAGAAAGTAAAAACGATTGCCTAAGTAGTGGTGAGCGAAAGGGCAAGAGCCTAAACCGTCTGCGCTGTAATCCGGTGCGAGTTGGTGTAGACGGTGTTGCAGGACCT
>JGI24695J34938_10003900_pt1 | contig 10091 bp, 10 predicted proteins | sample TergutCo191P3_FD_34938 | JGI IMG/M metagenome (IMG submission 34938) | reverse complement strand
AGTTGCCTGGCGCCCTTTTTTTTGAAAAAAAGAATTCTCACCACGAACCAAACGAACCATCACGAACATGTTGTTCAACTTCCTCTTAAACCTTTAAGTTCAAGCTGATACTTAGGTTTAAGGAAGCAAACGAACAAGAGGTTCGCGCTGGTTCGCATGGTTCGTGGTAAATTCTTCCTGGCGTTCTCGCTCACGCCTTTGCGGCGCATTCAAGCATACACTTCCGTCAAATAAATAATATCCCAATCCTGTAAATAACAAATGCGGCAAACCATGCGAAAATTGTCTGATACAGAATGACAAAAACCGTTCCTTTAATGCTGCCAAGTTCGCGCTTTACAGTCGCGACCGCGGCTACGCACGGCGTGTACAGTAATGTAAAAACAAGAAAACAAAACGCGCTCAGCGGCGTAAAAAATGTGTGCAAAGTTTCTCCAAGTTCCGCGATGCTGGAGCCGGTGAGAACCGCCAACGTGCTGATAACAGCTTCCTTCGCGGAAAAACCTGTTATGAGCGCTGTTGAAACGCGCCAGTCTGAAATGCCCAGAGGATGAAATACTCCGCTGATTAATTGTCCGATTGAAGCGAGTATGCTGTCAGTCCCGTCTTCGACAAGATTAAAACGTATGTCAAACGACTGCAGAAACCAGATTATAACAGTCGCTACAAAAATAATTGTGAACGCTCTTTGAATAAAATCTTTCGCCTTCTCCCACATCAAAATTAAAACAGTTTTAACTGAAGGAAAACGGTAATTGGGAAGTTCCATCACAAATGGAACAGGCGCGCCTTTAAAAATTGTTTTCTTCATGATGAAGCCTGAAATAATCGCAAAAATAATTCCCATTAAATACAAACTGATCATAACAAACGCCTGATTTTTTGGAAAAAACGCAGCTGTAAAAAGCGCGTAGATTGGAATTTTCGCGCCGCAGCTCATAAATGGCGTCAGCAGAATTGTCATTTTTTTATCGCGTTCGCTTGCGAGCGTGCGCGTTGACATTATCGCCGGAACCGTGCAGCCGAAACCCATCAGCATGGGAACAAAACTGCGCCCCGAAAGCCCGATTTTTCTAAGCGGCTTGTCCATAACGTACGCGACCCGCGCCATATACCCCGAGTCTTCCAGCAGTGACAAAAAGAAAAATAAAACGATAATTAACGGAACAAACATTAAAACAGCTCCAACGCCCATAAAGACACCGTCAATAATCAGTGAATGAATAACAGGATTTAAACCGTATGCTGATAAAGCCTCGTCAACAACTCCGCTTAAATTATCAATTCCAATTTCCATTAACTCGCTGAGCCTGTTTCCGATTACGCCGAAGGTGAGCCAAAAAACCGCCAGCATAATGCCCAAAAACGCCGGAAACGCCAAAATTTTGTGAGTTAGAATGTGATCAAGGCTTACGCTGCGTCTGTATTCGCGGCTTTCTTTCGGTTTAACAACGCATCTTGCGCATACGTTTTCTATAAACTGATAGCGCATGTCAGCTAACGCAGCCTCGCGGTCTGTGCCAAGTTCAGTTTCCATTTCTGTAACAGCGTGCTGAATCATATCAGTTTCATTTTCATCAAGGCAAAGCGATTTTAAAATTACATCGTCTCCTTCGACAAGTCTTGTAGCGGTAAACCGCACGGGAAGTTTCTGCTTTTGAGCGTGATCTTCAACAAGGTGAGCGATGGCGTGAATCGCGCGGTGAACCGCGCCTGAACAAAAATCAACATGCGCGGGTTTTTTAAGCGCGCGCGCGGTTTCGATTGTCTGCTCGACAAGCTCTGAAAGCCCCTGTTTTTTTACAGCCGATATCGGCACGACAGGTATTCCAAGCGCTTCCTTTAATTGAAGCAAGTCTATGCTTCCGTTGTTTGCGGTCACTTCATCCATCATGTTAAGCGCAAGAACCATCGGAATGTTGAGTTCTATCAATTGCAAAGTCAAATAAAGATTACGCTCAATATTTGAAGCGTCTACTATATTGATAATACCGTCCGGTTTTTGCTTGAGTAAAAAATCGCGCGTAATAATTTCTTCGCTTGTGTAAGGCGAAAGCGAATAAATGCCGGGGAGATCAACCAGCGAAACATCTTTGTGCCATGTTATTTCACCGATCTTCTGTTCGATAGTAACGCCGGGAAAATTTCCCACGCGCTGGTTTGATCCCGTAAGTTGATTAAAAAGCGTAGTCTTTCCGCAGTTCTGGTTTCCTGCTATTGCAAAAATCATATTAAACCTCTTTTATTGTAATCTTTTCGGCATCCTGCAGACGCAGGGACAAAACATAGCCGCGAAGGAGAAGCTCAATCGGGTCGCCCATGGGAGCGGCTTTTTTTACAGTTATACTAGTGCCGGGAGTTATACCCATTTCAAGAAGACGCCTTCGCAGAATCTTCTCGCCACCTACGGTCTCTACAATGCCGCTTTTGCCGATTTGCAAGTCTTTTAATGTCATAGTCACTCCAGTTAGTTATATCTAACTAAAAGTTAGTCTATCCTAACTATTTTGTCAAGAGGTTTTCAAAAATATTTAAATAATTTTTTTATTGAAAAACAGGCGTTTTCATATTAATATATCCTTTACGGAGGCGTTTTTGGCAATACACGAATCGGCGGAAAATTATCTTGAAACAATACTCGCTTTAAGCCTTAAAGGCGAGAAGGTGCGCTCGATTGATATAGCCAACGAGCTTGAGTTCAGCAAGCCGAGCGTCAGCGTCGCCATGAAAAACCTCCGCGAAAAAGGGTACATTTTAACAGACGCAGAAGGTTTCATCACACTGACGGCGAAAGGGCGCAAAATCGCGGATTCAATGTATGAGAGACATGTCGCCATTTCCGACTGGCTCGTCTTCCTCGGCGTTGATAAAAAAACCGCGGTGCAGGACGCGTGCAAAATGGAACACGCCATGAGCGAAAAAAGTTTCCTGGCGATTAAAAAACATATTGAAGACGCGCAGGGCAGCGCGTTATGAGGATAATTACATGATGAAAAAATTATTTTTTTTAAGTTTAATTATTAGCGGCATTTTTTTTATTTTAGATTCCTGTTCAACAGTGGATTATCTGCAAATATCTTCAGTCAGCATTTACACAATTAAAACTCCTGTCGCGGGGAATTATCCTCAGGGATTGTACAAATATCCATACAGGGAAATCACATTGAAAGAAGAAAATTTTACGCAAACGCTCGAGTGGACGCCCGCGGTTGATAAAGTTTTTAATGTCAACACAAAATATACCGCTGTTCTTACTCTTGAGCCGGTTGGTTTGTATACATTTAAAGGCATGACTATTGCAGGTATTAACGGGCTGCCGGAAGAAAATGTAGAAAGTAAAAGTATCGAGAGTAATGGAAGAAGCCTAATCATTAAAATAAAGTTCAATGCTACAGCAGATGAAAACGCGCAAAGACAGATGATTTTTTATGATGAGTTTGATGGAACCGCCCTTGACGCGAAAAAATGGGATTATGGTCCTGACTGGGACAGGCAGGGATTAAGTTCATGGAGAGATGATATGGTATCTGTGAGCGGCGGTTTTCTGCGTTTAAAATTTAAAAAAGATCCGGTTCTTGGCGCCGAAAGAGTAAAGCTGCAGGCGAACGCGTCAGCAAATCCGGATAACTGGATCCGCGCAGGCGCTGTAAGGACGCGAAAAAAAGATCACTCGATAATTTTTGATAACACCTATGGGTATTACGAAGCCAGAATAAAATTCCCTGTTGTAAGCGGTACATGGGGCGCTTTCTGGCTAATGAGTCCAACGCAGCACCTTTTAGCTAATGAAGGAAAGGACGGTACGGAAATCGATGTTGTTGAAAGTATTCGCAATGAAAAAGGCGAATATAACGCCGCGCTTCATTGGAACGGATACGGCAATTACCACAAAAGCGCAGGCAGCGGCGGCAACAACAAACCTGTTAATATTTATGACGGCGAGTTTCACACATTCGCCGTTGACTGGTCGCCGGCGGAATATGTATTTTATGTTGATGGTATAGAATTCTGGCGCGCGGACGGAGGAACCGCTTTTAATAACTGCGGGATAAATCAAAATCCCAACTACATCAAAATAACGGTAGAAAGCGCCGGCTGGGCAGGTAAGCTTCCAGAAGGATTCACTGAAGCTGAAATGCTGGTTGATTACGTCAGGGTATACAACCAGCCGGAAGCTAATTAATAATTTTGTGTAAAACGCCATACTGCTGAGTCTGCGCTCATTTACAGGAACAGAGTTCCCTTATGAAATTACCGCGTTTTACACAAAAAATGTTAAGAGCTCTTTGAGCCTTGGTTTCCAAAAGCTCCTACTCTATCTTGTTCTTCCAATAGTTCATTTTCAACTTCATTTATTTTAGCGTTATATTGTTCTTCTTCTTTTTTAACAGTTTCCTCAATCTCATTTAAGTCTTTTTCACGTTTGGCTTCTTCGGATTTTTGCATCTCAATTAATTCATTCATTTCTCTGACTCTTTCTTTCTCTTTCATAATAATCCTTCCTTCCAATGTATTTATATAATTTGGAACCTCCCAATTATATGTATTTAGTATATATTAGGTCATTTTACCTGTCAATAAAAATATTGCCGGTTTTAATGAATATTTATTATTTATTAAATTAAATCTTAACACATAAATAATAGCTTTTTCTCAACATTTTATTTTAGGAGAATTTTTTATGAAAAGATTTTTAGTAATTACGCTGATAACAGCATTTCTAACAACGGCTGCCTTCGCGCAAAATCTCACATTGGGCGGATATTTTAACAGCGGTTTGGGGCTTGTAACAGCAGGAAACGAAGACCCGTTTTTTAAAGCATTCGGCGTTGATTCAGACAGCAACGGCTACAGGTTCCGTTTAAACGGTTCTTATCAGAATGAACCAAAAAACGCGGGTTTAAGATTCAGGTTTCAGTCACAAAGAACATTGGCTTTTACATCCACAGGAAACGCGGCGGCTGGCAATACTGCCGGGACCAACGATCATACGCACAGCGTAAGTGTCAGCGGTAACAATATGTATTTTTCAATACCCTATGCCTACGGTTTTGTGAATTTCTTTGAAAACAAATTGAGCTTTAGCGCAGGTATCGTTGATGACAGCTCATGGCAGACTGCCGACTGGTGGTTTAATGACGACTCAGGCGAAGGACTCGGCGTATTAATGAAAGTGAATCCGATTGACGGTCTTAGCTTCGGTTTCGGCGCTTATACAGTTACGCAGTTAGGCGGCGGCGCAAATAATGTTTTAGCGCGTAACATCAATTCAAGACCTTACTTTGATGAAGCAAAATATACCATCAGCATTTCATATACATTGAAAGATGTTTTTTATATCGGCGGCACTTTTCGCACTGAAAATACCGCAGGAGGAGGAACAGCAATCAGAAATACAGAATCAGCCGGCAGAAATACCGGAGGAACGATAGATGATAACAAAAACTCCAGTTTAGCTGTCGGTGACTTGCGTATTTTAGCGGTAAAAGGTTTAACCGCGGTAGTTGCTTTTGCCGCTGATAATCTTCAGGATTTTGATAAAAACGGTCTTATGTTCATTTCTGAAACATTTGCATATAAAATTAATGAAGAATTTAATTTGGGACTTAATGCGGTGCAGTTCTTGTATCAGAATGACAGAGATATGAGCATGCTCTTTAATCTCTGGGGCAGTTATGCGTTTGGCAGCATTGTTCCCCGTTTAGATTTAGTTTATTTTATAAACGGAACAAGTCATAATGCGACAACCGCACAAGCATCAGTAAATCCAAATTATCATCGCAGAGGTTACGCTCCTCTCTCTAATGCGTCAGAACATTCTGTACTAAGCGTCAGACCTTCTGTCAGAATAAACCTTGACAACAGAACGCATTTTGAAATAGGCAATGTGACACACATCGATATGGCAAAAAATAATATTAACAATTGGAATAACAGCGATTCAAGATTAACTAATGTATTTTATCTCGACATCAAATTGAATTTCTAAGAAAAAAAACAGTGTCTGTCACATTATCGGCAGACACTATTAAGGAGAAAAAATGAAAAATATATCCGTGATAATTATTACGTTATTTTTAGTATCGTGCCAATCAATGCAATCCGGGAATCAAACGCTGCAGCAAAGTTTTAACGGAAGAATGACTTATATAGGAAGTTATTCCGCGGAAAGCGTCAGTGAAAACGGCGGCGTCGCGGAAATTGTTGTGTATAACAGTGATAACAAACAAATTTACCTTGTAAACGGCGCTCTTGGCATTCTTGATATTGTAGACGCAGGCAATCTGCGTTCAGGAAGATTCACAGAAATGCCTTTGCGTAAACGCATCGATATAAAAGCAATGGGAGCGGCAAATGGTTTTGATTACGGCGATCTGACAAGCGCCGCTGTCAGTACAAGCAATAAAATTATCGCTCTTGCTGTTCATCATAATATTTTCAGCGAACAGGGATATATCGTTTTATTAAATTATGAAGGCGAATATTTACGTCATTACCGCGCGGGAGTTCAGCCGGATATGATTTGTTTTACTCCTAACGAACAGTTCATTTTAACTGCGGATGAAGGAGAACCGAGAGAGGGATACAGTTCAGGAAAAATCGATCCGCCCGGTACGGTTACGATAGTAAACGTCAAAACTCATGAAATACGCATTGCAGGTTTTGAAACATTTGACAACGCGCAGGCGAGAACTGCTTTTCTCCAAAGCGGAGGAATTTTAAACAGGGGAATGCAGCCTTCTCTTGATTTTGAACCTGAATATATTACAGTAAGCGAGGACAGCCGTACAGCTTATGTTTCGTTACAGGAAGCTAATGCAATCGCGGCTTTGGATATTACAAGCGGAACTTTTACTTCTGTAACCGGGCTTGGTTTTAAAAATCATAACTTAGCGCAAAACAGTTTGGATGTATTAAGAGACGGAAAGATTGAATTACGCACGCAAAATCTTTACGGCGCTTATCAGCCTGACGGAATTGCGGTTGTAACAATTAAAGGATCAACTTATATATTAACTGCCAATGAAGGAGACGCCCGCGAATGGGGTTCTGGAAGTAACGCGTACAATGATATTCTTCAATATAATATTGACGGCAGCAGAATAGACACAATCAACAATTCCTTAAAAGAGGGACTTGCTGACGGAGAAAGATATTTATTCGGAGCTCGTTCTTTTTCAATATGGGATGTAAGCGATAAAACAGCGAAATTAGTTTACGACAGCGGCAATGAATTTGAAACGCGTACTGCTGAATATTTCCCAAATAATTTTAACGCATCGCATACTAATAATGAACTGGACAGCCGAAGCGGAAGGAAAGGACCTGAACCAGAATATGTTACAACATTGCAAATTGGAAGAAATATTTACGCTGTCATCGGTCTTGAACGTATCGGAGGGATAATGTTATATGATATTTCAAATCCGGCCTCTCCGCTTTTCTTTGATTACATTAACACCCGCAATTTTTCCGGTTCAGAACTTAAAAACATGGGAGATCTTGGGCCTGAAGGAATTTATGCTGTAGAAGCGTCCGCAAGTCCAACGAGACGTCCGTTAATATTTGCAGCAAACGAAGTTTCCGGTACTATTTCAATTTATGAAATTAAATAATTTTGTTATGAGGAGGATATTTACCTGAAAAGAGGAATATACCCGCTTTCACTGATTACTTGTTTTCCGGCTTTTGTTTGAAGTAATTTGTACAGTTTATACGCGGTTGATGATCTATTTAAATCAGAACGAATTGACGCATAGATTTCCGCTGTTAATGGATATGTATGATTACTGATGCTATCCTTATTCGGGTATATTCCTTCAATTTCTATAGTTTTTACTCTTGTCAGTCTTTGCATATAATTCTTATAATAATACAACGTGTAACTTATCGAGTTAACATTAGAAGATACTATATCCAATGCACCCGACATTGTAGGAATTACCCGTCCTACAGGAAATTCCGCAATGCTTAAATTTTTCATTACCAATGATTCCATTAATTCCTGACTTCCTGAATTTGCGTTTCTCACATATGGATTTATGGGAGCGTCATTTCCGCCGACTTCTTTCCAGTTTGTTATTTTCCCGGTGTAAATATCCTGTATTTGTTTAACTGATAAAGATTTTACCGGATTTTCCGGATGAATAATAAAAATAAAAGCATCAAGAGCAATCGGAGTTTCAATTATTCTTACTCCGGCGGCTCTGGCGTAATTTTTTTCATCATGTGACATTTTCCGCGCTACAAGACTAAGATCTGTCTTTTTATCAATTAAGCTGATAATTGATTGATGCGTCTGAGAAAATTTTACAAGCCTGTTAAAGTTTTCCGCTTTTAAAATCGGATCATCTGATAATAAAAGAACAGGCAGTATTCCCCAATCAAAATCAATCATCATGGGAAACCATGTATAGTCATACTCAAATAATTTACAAAAAATAAGCTGCATTAACGGCGCAGTTGATGTTGAACCATCTACATTAGGATAATTATCATAAGTTAATCCTTTAATAGAAAATGGCTGAGCTGTATTATAACCCATTTTATTAACAGTGCAGCATGTATTAGAAAGAGATATAATCAAAATAAAAATAGAAAATAGAATTTTGTTAAACTTTTTCATTTTTCCTCTATTGATTTTATAAATGATTTATCATAATAAATCAAGGTTAACAAAAAAATGAATTATTACATGGAAGTTTCAGATTCCTCATTTTTTCCTTGAAAATACAACAAATCCTGTTTTATTTACGCTTGAAATAATTGATTAATATAGAAATATGTTGACAGGCAAAAAATGAAATGGTATTGTATAATATAGAAACGGTTAAAAACCGGGGGCCTGAGGCAAACCTCCATGAGGCTCGCGCGCGGCAGCGCATAGAGGGTATTGAACCCTTCAAACAATAAAGGAGTAATTATGGGTCAAAAAGCAAACGTTTTAAGTAAGGTTGATCAGAAAACAATCAGCAAGTACGCGGACAGAAATATTCAGCATCATATATCTACTAAACTGGAATTTAAAATTAATATAGCCGGCTCAGATATTGATGATATTGAAGAAGCAATCAATTATGCATACAGATGCGGATTGGCGGATCAATCCAAAAAAGGCAGCGCAATCGGCGGCGAAGTCGATCAGGATGAACTTTACAGACTGCTAAAACACGGCAACTCAGTTGTACATAAAGCCGATTTCTTGAGAGAAATAGCTAAAGAATGGTTTCCGATAGAACTGCACAATGAAAAGAAAATAAAAGCTGTTCATCTTGAATTAATTGAAATGGCCAATTTTCTAGAGAAATAAACAGCGGTTTCATGATTTTTAACATGCATTTTAAAAATCATGAATTTTTCTGCTAAAACCAACTCCGGTTACTATTAGTCCGTCATCTCTTCTGCTAGGAGATGATATTCCCGCATAAATATCATCTCTAAAATAAAGATCTGTGCCATTATCTGTTGAACTGACAAAACTCCAATTATTACCTCTATTTTCAAAATAATCATAAAGCAAACCATTTAATTCATGAGCTTCATGCGTTGTATTAAAAATGCTTCCTATGTAACTAATAACAATTTTTTCGTCTTCTGTAATTATAATAATATCTTCATTATTGGCAAAAGTTGTACGATCTACTCTTCTAAATCCGTCAGGTACGGTTTCTCCTAATAAAGAAACAGCTTTATTAATAAAATATTCTACAATTTCAGATTGTGTATTATTTTGTCCATATGCTTGAAAAATACTGATTAGCATTATTAAAATTGAAATAAAAGACTTTCTCATAATAAAACTCCTTTACAATGCTTTATAATACAGTATATTTATTAATTATGCAAATATTTTTTATAAATAAAAACACTTTCCAGCTTTCCTTGGAAATTCATCCTAATACTAACAGAATAGTACTGCTCATGTTAACAAAAATATTTACTCTTTTTGCAGGAAAGCAGTTTGTTATGCGGCTGCTCTGCATTCCGCAAAACTCAAGGGCGCACAAGCCGGAAGCCAAGATANTCGCTCGAGAAATCGGGATTGATGTATTCCCGAAGCGCAGAACGAAGGGACCTGCCGTTGAACTTCA
>JGI24695J34938_10003898_pt1 | contig 10099 bp, 18 predicted proteins | sample TergutCo191P3_FD_34938 | JGI IMG/M metagenome (IMG submission 34938) | reverse complement strand
GAAGAAGAATTAAATAATATCTTCGGACCCGTTGAATTATATCTGCGGACAGCATTCGCCACACAAAGACCGACAAAAGACTTGCCGGACTTGACCGATGCCACAGCCGGAGAAAAGAAAACGCTCTTTGTCGAATTGGCTGGCATTGAATACTTACAACACTTCTCCGAAGCCGGAAGCGAAAAAGCGAAGCAGGAAGCCGTAAAAACGCACGATGCGGAAATCAAAATGAAAATGATGGAAACCGCTGTCGCGAAGAAAGGCGAAGCCGAACAGGAATTAAGCACCGCGCAGAAAGCGCACGGTGAAAGTAAAGATGCGCTCGCTATTGTTGTAACGCAGGGAACGGAAGCCCAGAAAACAAAAGATGCCGCGCAGAAAGCATTTACTGCGGAAGAATTGCGCACACATAAGGAAACAGATGCGAGAAAGGCTGTTGACCAGGTAACTGCCGAAATCAGCGCATTGGAAGCGGATATAAAATCTTATGAAGAAACTTCCAAAAACAAAGCGACATACGAACGCACTATTGCCGAATACGAAAAACTGCAAAAACTTCTTGATGCAGAAAAAGAAAAAAAGCAAAGGCACACCGAAGCCAACATGGAAAAACAGAACGCTTATTTACAACAGAAAGCGGCGCACGATGAAAGGGTTAAATCTCTTGAAGCAGATTGGAATCAGCATAACAGTGTCCGAACAAACCTCGAACGCCTTGTGTTGGAAAAACAGAACGAAATAAAACTCCTTGAGCGTGACGCAGCGGAAATAAAAGAAAACTGTCCGACCTGCGGACAGACCCTGCCGGAAGAAACCCTCGCAGAATTAAAAGCAAAACGCGAAAAAGTTCTTAAAGAAATAGCCGCAAAAAAAGAGAATATTGAATTACAAAACATAAGTATATCCGATCTGAATGTGGCTATGGATAACCTTAATAATGAACTCGCTGATCTTGGTCTTGATGAGCCGACCCCTGCTTCATTAACTAATTTCGATGAGAAGGTTCTGCACGAGATAACCGGAAAAATATCCGCGCTTGGTAACATTGCTGTATGCCGCGCTAATCTTGAAAAAGCTAACGAAGCGAAAACGCGCTTGCAGGAAATTCAAAAACAAAAAAATGACAAATTAGCGTTACGTGCTGAACGCTCAAATCTTGTAATGGAATTATGCGCCGGTGTTGATCACACTACTTTCGGACGGCTTCAAAGAGAATTACAGGAAGCCACAACAAAGCACAGCGAATTAACAGAAAAATACACCGAGACAAAGGCGCAAATAGCACGTCTGGAATCAACAATCGAAGCCGCGAAACGCACTATCGCCGAAATCGAAGCGCAGGAGAAACAGCTTACTACACTGAAAGCCGAAATCGAAAAATCCAAGAATGAAGAAAATGATTGGAATCTGGTTTCAAAGGCGTTTGGTAAGGACGGCATACAGGCTTTAGAACTGGACGCGCTCGCGCCTGGTATTTCCGACACAGCGAATAAAATCCTTGAAAGCGCTTACGGCGACAGGTTCAAAATCTCAATCGAAACCACGCGCATAGGCGGCGCAGGAAAGAAAACGAAACAAATCGAGGACTTTATGATTAAAGTTATCGACTCCGAAGATGGCGAAGCCGTGAACCTTGAGGATAAATCAGGCGGCGAGGCTGTTTGGATAAAACGCGCTATATATGATGCGTTCTCCGTTATCCGCAAACGTAACACTAATTTTGTTTTCCTCTCCTGTTTTCAGGACGAAGCAGACGGCGCACTCGACAGCAAAGCAAAAACAGCTTACTGCCGAATGTTAGAGGCGGCACATTCGGAAAGCAAACTCCGGCACACGATTATCATCACCCACAGCGATGAGGTTAAGGCGATGATAGAACAAAAAATCGACATGGAAGCTTTGGCTTCAAAGGTGGCAGCATGAACAGAGAAACACTGGAAAAAATAAATTCAAAACTGGTAGACGTTGATGCTATAGAGAAAATACTATCATTGGACGATTCATTTTCGGTTAACGTAAGTTACAACTACACCCATGATATGAAAAGCGGAAACAAGGCTTATGTTAGTTTTAATGCGCGTATGCCTTGTATTAGACCACTCATTATCGCTTATAACGAACAATTAAAAAAAGAATTAAAAGATTTGGGTTTTGAGGAGAATGAGAAATCATGAACAACGAAAAACAGTTTAGTATTTTTAACATTATCAACGCACGGAATATTGTTTTTATCGCAATGTTCGCGGTTGGTATTCTCTGCATCGTCATGTCCGGCAGAAACACCGCTTCGTATCTCATGCTTACCGGCATGGAAACCGCGCTGGCAATTATGACCGGAATTGCGCTTATAGTTTTCAGCGCGACCAGTTTTACCGCAGCGCAATTATTCCTTAGCACACCCGGACTTACTAAACTGTTTTCGCTTTTCTTTGTGGTTATCGGAATGATTGTTATTACATTTTCCATTTTTTCAACACTATCGCTTAATTATACAAAGTTTGTTGATAGCGAAGCGATCCGCGATGATCTAGCGGACAAAATAGAAAAGCGCCGCGCCGAAATCATAATGGAATATAACGCACTTGTGGAAATTGTATCGGACGCAGACTCGCCTGATGTCGCTTCATGGACTATGCAGAACATGGAACGTTTTCTTTCGTTGGCAGAACAACAAGGCTCATCGTGGAACAACAGCATGAACACAATCCTGAATGCCGGAAGATTGCTCATAGAAACAGAACAACAAAAGCGCGACAACACCGTAGGAAGCCGACAGCAAAGCCTTGATGAAATACTGGAAAATATTTACATCGAAACAATACCGAGAACCTTCTTCGCTTTCATGGTCGGGCTTAACGACATGGATAAAAAATATTTCTTTGATTTCTTCATGATTGCAACGCCAGCGGTGTTTTATGACTTGCTTGCACCTCTTGCTATAACAGTGGTTTTATTCCTTCTTGGCTTCCGCAGAAAAGAACAATCCGCGCCTGTTGTCGATTCTCCTCCTGCGACTGTGCCGGAAGAAAAAAAGCCAGCGGAGCCGAAACCGCGCCGAGAAAAACCAGTTGAAATAAAACCGGATATAAACGAACTAATCATTTATATCGACTCCGCGCTTCAAGATTTCATAATACTACCAGATGATGCGTTAGGCAACATTGAGGAAAGGCAATGTAAGAAATTCCGCAAATACTTGATGTCATACAGTTACAGAGGGAAATCAATTATATCAGAAAAAGACGGTCAGTTTATTTCCATATTTGATAAAACAAATCTCAAGCGTTTTATTGAATTGTTATACAACGTCCAAAGGATAGGAGAATAAAAAATGGAAAATATAAATATTGATTATGAGAAATATTATCTCATTATTTATAGAAATGCTGATGGTTGTTTTTGTAATCATCGTTGGTTCAATACCAATATGACACCAGAAAAAATGTATAAGAGTATTGAGAGGTATAACGAAAATCAGAAAGAAAAAGAGAAACCTCAAATCGCAGAAATAATTACTGACAAGCTAATCCGAGAAATATGCGCGTATAAAGAAAAATCTGTGCCGCTTGAAGATATTTTATCGGAAGTCAAGGAGTTGCAGGGAAATATTTCTGATATGAGAGAAAATCTCAATTCGGCTTTGGAATTACTTGATGGAACTGGGAAAGAATCATGAAAGAACAACTATTTCACGAATACTTCTCTGAATGGATGGACACATATAAACGTGGTTATGTGCGTAATATAACATTCCAGAAATATGAAATGACATTAAAGCGTCTTAAACAGCTTGCTCCACAATTAAAAATATGTGAATTAAACAAACGAACATATCAAAATTTAATTAACGAATATGCAAAAACACATGAAAGAAAAACTGTTATGAATTTTCATCATCAATTAAAAAGCGCGATTTTAGACGCTATAGATGAGAGATTAATTGAAACAGATTTTACTAGAAAGACTGTTGTTAAAGGTGTATTACAAAAAACAAAACGACAGAAATTTTTATCCCAACAAGAACTTAAAGAATTACTGCGACATTTAGATTTATCATACTTGTATAAAACCTATTCTCCGAATCTAGGCATTCACACAGGCAAAGAATATAAAGGAGCGAATTGGGATTGGTTTATATTACTTATTGCAAAAACGGGGTTAAGATTTTCCGAAGCTCTTGGTTTAACTCCAAATGATTTTGATTTTGAGAATAATAGAATTAAAGTAAGTAAAACATGGAATTATAAAAGCAAAACAGATAATGTATTTGATGAGACAAAAAATGTTTGTTCAAAAAGAACGATACCAATAGATGAACAATTATCACAACAATTTCAACAGCTCATATCTGTAAATATTACAGATAATGATAAACCAATATTTGTTACAGGGAGGGTTTTTAATTCAACTATAAATGATAGATTGGAATATTTATGTAATAAAGCTTGTATACCAATTATTACAGTGCATTCATTAAGACATACACATGCATCGTTATTATTATATGCAGGTGTTTCAATATCCAGTATCGCAGGGAGATTAGGACACGCAAACACAACGACAACACAGGACACATATTTACACATAGTCAAAGAACTTGAAAATAGAGATAAGGATAAAGTGCTTGAGCATTTATCTGCATTATAAGTAGTGTATTTTGAAAAGTGATAAAATAAAAAAAATATTTTGTTTATACGAAATAAATGATGCAGTAGAAAATCCATGGAAATTTACTCTTGCTGTATTAGTGGCTATGCGAAAACAAATGCTTGAGCATGAAAAATATTTACTTAAAGAACACGTCTTTTTTTCAGAAGAATTAAAAAGTGTCGCTCATGCCGCAATGCAAGCGGAAATAATATCAGACCAGATAAGGGAACATAAAAAACAAATGGAAAAAATGAGGAAAAATATTATTGAGGAGAAAAAAAATGGCAAAAAATAAATTAGCTGACTTAACAGATCATTTGTTTTGCATGGCTGAAATGTTAAATGATGAAGAGTTAAAAGGCGAAGATTTAAAAGAAGCGGTATATAAATCAAATGCTCTGTGTAGTATATCTGAACAAATTATAAACACAGGTAAGCTTGCAATAGAAGCGGCGAAAATATCCAGCGACAGTATGTGTGTAGTGAAACACCCATTGATAGAAGATATTTCTTCAAGGGCAGCAAAATGAATAAATTTGCAAGGAAATTTATACCTGAACATATACAATTTATTAAAGAGAATATTATTGGCAACTCATATAAAGATGTTGCTGCTATGTTTGAAATCGAATTTGGTATTTCTTTAAGTAAACAACAAATGATTGGACTTGTTAAAAGAAATGGTTTTCATAATGGTATAAGAGGAAATAAAGAAGCGCATTTGAACGGCATAAAAACACGAATAAAAAATGGTGATAAGCCGTGGAATAATAAACCGATAGGAAGTGTAAAAATAACTTATGGAATAATTCGTGTAAAGATTGCCTATCCTAGTGTATATAAAGCAAAACACGTTTTGATATGGGAATCTATACATGGGAATGTACCAAAGAACCATGTTGTTATATTTGCAGATGGAAATAGAAATAATTTTGATATAAATAATCTTTTATTAGTTAAAAGAAGCGAATTACTCTTAATGAATAATCGGAAATATATTACATCTGATTCGGATTTAACAAAATTAGGAAAACAAATTGCTAGTTTACAGTTAACTGTTTCAAGGAGGAAGGAAGCATGAAAAGAATATCTGTTAATCCGCGCTTTGTAAATAATACCGGCGATGGTCTTGTTCCGGGAAAGATTCACACGATCCGGCAGAATTATGATTTTTGGAAAACCTTTGAAGGTCAAGATGTTGCTTTGTTTACATGGGAAAGAAAAGCGTATCGAAGCAATCAAATAGTTTTCTGCACAAAACACATAACAAAAGTGCAGAGAATAAAAAAAGAAACAGATGGAATAACACCCGGTAGTCCATTTACTTTTTATCGCTCTCCGAATGAATCCTATCACGAACAATTACTTATAAGCGAATTGGCATTGAACGATGGCTTTATAACTGAAAGCGATTTCATTGATTGGTTCTCGGATTATCCAGATGTCTACATGGCTTTGGTTCAATTTACGGATTTCAAATATTAGGAGGAAATATGAACGTTGATATTAATAAAGATTTTTATTGTACACGCAGAATTGGAGATAATTGCCCTTTTAAAGGAAACGAACAACAGTGTGATAGTGATATTTGGAATGCACTTGATGGATTTCCTCCAGGTTTCTCGTGTGATTGCAAACACCGCAAATACCCCACGCTGGAACAGTTTAAAGAGGAATACGGTATTGAAATAAAAGAAAATACTCCTGTTTATATTTTTAATCCTATAATAGATGATTGGCAACTTTGTGAATATTGGAGAGTAAATCAAATAAAAAATGATCTCGACAGACTAAACAAAGATATGGGTAGAAAACCCTACGACAACACGCCGTTATTTATTATTTGTTGTACTCCCTTTAATAAACCAGATAAGGATTGGAGGCCTGAATGAAAGTTTTATTTGAGATAGATACTGATTTTGTTAATTATCCAATGAAACCGCCAACATTAGAAAATTGTAAAAAGTGCGCATTTTACGGCTCTATGTTTTCTATACATTGTGTTAGGCTGACACACCAAAAATGTGATTGTGGTCAAAATGGCTATTTTATTTTAAATAATTTCAAGGAGGTTTCTGATGAAAACAGAAAAACCGAATTGCCCGAAGTGTAAAAAACCAATGCGTCTTGTATCAACAGGTGCGTATGTTCGGACATTCCATTGTTCGGAATGTAATGTAACAAAGATAGTTAACAGGGAGGATGTGAAAAAGACTTAATGAAAGCGATTGCGGAATTTTATAACAATGGCGAAATCGTTCATACAGCTAAGGTTGATGGGCGCTGTACCCCGAAGTCATTACTTTATGAAATTATAAACTGGTGGTCGTTTTTTAATTGGACTGAATGTTATGTGAAATTAAGGGGTAAAACAAAACTTGTAAAAAGGAGTGAATATAATGGACGTAAAAACACAACTGAAAGCGGCAGGATTAATTAACGATATTGAAAATCGTCTTGATGATCCGAGTATAAATCTGCCTTATCCTGTGCTGAATTGGATTGATGAATTGAAGGGGATCATCAAAGAGGAATTCGATATAACAAATCTGCAATCGCCGCCTATGCATAGTGTGAACTTTTATGTATGCGTGGAAAATCTCGAAGACCGCATTAAAGAATTCGGCGCGGTCTTACAATCCGCGCTGTATCGTTCGGACGGCATTAGGGTTAAGTTTGAATACTGCAAGGAAACGCAATGAAAATCAATATCGAAATACCGGACAATTCAGAAAATAATCCAAGCCACGGTTACGATCCAGACGGTTGGGATTTAGATGAAAAGTGGGTTGACGGTTTTAAGGAATATTTGGTTAAAAAATATTCAGTTTTTACAGAGGAAATTGAAGAAATTGAATTATATGTTCTCGAAAGTATTTTGCTCGGGCTTGAATCCTATGCGGATATTTTGAAGGAGACGCAGGATGGAAAGTAAATATTTGTCATTTATTGAATTAACTCCAAAGCCAAAAACAAAAGTCTTTGCTGTAGAAAATAAACAATCTGGCGATTTATTAGGTCATGTGTATTGGTATGCACCTTGGAGAAAATATTGTTTTTTCACTCCTGCGCAAGAATTAGTTTTTGATTCAGGCTGTCTTTTGGAAATTCTTAATTTTATAAATGTTTTGATGTTGGAACGGAGGAAAAAATGAACCCGACTAAAATCGAATGGTGTGATAAAACATGGAATCCTGTTACTGGCTGTGTTCATAACTGCCGGTATTGTTATGCGCATGGAATCGCAAAACGATTTGGTGGGCGCTGGAATCAATCAAAAGGTGAAAATATAAAAACAAGTGATAACAAATTGCATGAATTAGGAACACCGCTTCTTTTTGAAAGGAAAAACGGTGATCTTGTTAACGCTGCATATCCTTATGGGTTTAGTCCTACCTTATACGATTATCGGATCGAAGAACCTAAACAATTAAAAAAACCTCAAAACATTTTTGTATGTTCTATGGCTGATTTATTCGGCGCGTGGGTTCCTGATAAGTGGATTAAAAAAGTATTCGAATCCTGTTATGCAGCGCCACAGCACAGGTATTTATTTTTAACAAAAAACCCTGAAAAGTACAAGGAGCTTAACAGAAAAGGTCAAGGAATTATGCCTATTAATAATAATTTTTGGTTTGGTAGTACTGTTACAACGCAAAATGATATTCATTGGTACAGTGAAGATCACAATTATTTTTTAAGTATCGAGCCATTAATGAGCGAATTTATTGATCTTGATCTTGAGGCGCATAGAATTATAGGTGCTCCGTTATATCCTAAATGGGTAATCATAGGCGCAGAAACAGGAAACCGCAAAAATAAAATAATCCCTGAAAGAAAGTGGATTGAAAATATTGTCAACGAATGCTGTCAGAGAAAAGTGCCAGTATTCATGAAAAGCAGTTTACAGGAAATCTGGGGAGAAGAACTAATCCAGGAATATCCGTGGGAAAATTAAAAGGAGGCAAACTATGTTGTGGGATGAAGCGAAGGACGCAAAAATAAGGTTACAGGAAAAACAAATACAAGAGCTTGAGTATGCTCTTAAAAGAATGCAGGAACGGGCTGATGCTGTTGAATATTATCTTGAAGTAAATTGTGATTTAAGCAACGGTGCAAAAAGAGATATTCAAGGTTTGTTGGCTCCTTTGTGTAAAAGCGACAGCCGTCCGCGAATATGCAGAGATGGAAAAAATTGTTTTGTTTCCAGTGCGGATAAAGGAATGTACTTTCATAATCCACAATCAAGAGATATTAACGATTTAATCGAAAGGAAATTATTAAGATTGGTAAATACGCTTTACGAATATTTACAGGGAACATTGCCAAAGGGTGTTGAATGTTTTACTCCAAAGTTATCAGAGGAAGATGCGTTTTCTGTAATCTGGTTCTTACAAGAATGTATTGGGTGCTTACCAGCAAAATATGAGCAATGTTCAATATGTAAAGAAATTTATAATTCGGAAGCCGAAGGACACCATTCTGAATTAAATGGGGAATCATACTGCGGCGGCTGTTGGGATGGCAATGGCGAAGTAACTTTATGCTGGGATTGTGCTACCGATGTTTTTACAGAAACTTCATGGTGTGATGAATATAGTGAATACCTATGCGATGAGTGTAAAAAAGAACGTGACGAAAAATCAGAAAACAAAGAAGAAAAAGAGGTTGACGAGGAAGAATGATTTTAAACCGTATCATGCCCGGAAACAACATAGATACTCTTAAAATGCTTCCAGTTAATGAAGGGGTTATTCAATGACTAAATTAAAAGTTACTGAACCAATAACCCATAAAGAACTCTGCCTTGCTGTGGCGAAGCGATACAATAAAAAGGTCGCTGTATTTGAATATAAAAGCACAGTCTCAACAGAAGAACCCGATGTTCTTATTTTTGATTTTGGCTGTTCATATTTGTTTGAAATAAAAGTTTCATTATCTGATTTTAAAGCAGATCTGAAAAAGGAATGTCGTAAAAAATATATTGTCAATTATTACATGAGCCATATTCATTCCAAATTAATGGAAGAACCAGAAAAATATAGTCCAAGAGTTCATAGACAATTTTTCTTAATTAAAAGAGATCACCCAAAGTTGATTTATGTAGAACCAAAACATCTGGGAAATAAAAGATATTATGTCTGTCCTTGGGGACTTATACCTGTTGAATTAGTGCCGGAAGGTTGGGGACTTCTTTATTATAGGAACGGAAAATTCTATGAAAAGAAAAAATCAGGGACATTCCGAACAAATTATATGACGGAACAAAATCTTTTAGTTCATGCGTTCCGGCGTTATGCCAGTGGAGATAGTACCGGAATAATAGTTAATACCTATGGAGGTGATAAATGACTTATTTTGATGCGGTTGGTATCGAACAAGATTTAATTGTTGCGATGCAATACTGTGATGCGTTTCACCAAACACGCGGTGAAGCCTTGAAAGAAGC
>JGI24695J34938_10003895_pt1 | contig 10106 bp, 3 predicted proteins | sample TergutCo191P3_FD_34938 | JGI IMG/M metagenome (IMG submission 34938) | reverse complement strand
CAGGGGTTATCATGCTTGAAGAGATGTCGATTAGAAATTACGCGCTAATTGATTCTATCACGCTTTCTTTCCGTCCCGGTTTTAACGCGTTAACAGGCGAAACGGGCGCCGGCAAGTCGATTATTGTCGGCTCGTTAAGTTTTTTAATGGGCGGCAAGGCGGAAGCCGACGTTATACGATCCGGCTGCGAAGAGGCAAGCGTATCCGCGTGCCTGTCGGTGTTAAAAAATAATGACGAAGTTTCACAGTGGCTTAAAAGCCGCGATATTGAATGTGAAGAAAATTCAGTTATCGTGCGGAGAAATATAAAAACAACAGGGCGCGGTTCCGCCTATATCCAGAATGTTCCCGTAACAAGGCAGGATCTGTCGGAATTTATGGGGCTGTTATTCGATCTTCACGGGCAGCATAACCACGAATCGCTTTTGCGAAAGGAAAGCCACCGAAGGTATCTGGATATGTTCGCGGGGATAGAAAACGAAGTGAACGATTTTTCCAAAACTTTTTTGGAGCTGACTGAAAAACGCAAAACGATGGAATCGTCGCTTAAGAACGAACGCGAGCGCGAAGAAAGGATTGAAATCCTGCAATACGCAGTAGACGAAATTGAAAAGGCGAATATCAAGGCGGGGGAAATCCGCGAACTTGAAAACGAGGCGCAGAAACTTTCCGACTTTGAAAAGCTGGCAGGTTTTATAAATACAGCGGGCGGCTGTTTTACTGACGGCGATCACACTGTGTTAAGCCTTACGCGAAAGGCGAAAAACGCCCTTGACAGCGCGTCTTTGGTTGACTCGTCGTTATGCGAAATTAACAGAAGGTTTGAAAACCTTTATTATGAAGCCGAGGATATAGCGGGGGATTTTCGCGCGTACAGGGACAGTTTATCATTCGACCCGCAGAGGCTGGAAGATGTAAACGAGCGTCTTTCGCTGCTGCACAAACTAAAAAAGAAATACGCGGACAAAATAAAAGCGTCTAACGCACATGGCGCGGGCGGCTTTTCTTCCGAAGCGCGGGAAACTTCGCCGAAGGAAGCGCAGGTAGGAAATGAAGAGGAAGCGATCCTTTCGTACAGGATCAGCGCGCAGGCGGAGATTGACGCCCTTCGCGGCGCTGAAGAAAACAGGGAAAAGTTAAAAGTACAGATAAGCGCGTTGGAAAAGGCGGTTGTGGCGAAAGCTCAAAGTTTGCGGGAAAAACGCGCCGCGTCTTCAGCGAAGTTAAGCAAGCTGATCTCGGGAATCCTTTCTCATCTTGGAATGCCCAGCGCGAATTTTCAGGTGAAGATTCTTCCCAAGACAGTTGACGGGCAGGCTACGTTCGGCCCTTACGGGGCGGAGGATATCGAATTTTTAATTTCCGCGAATACAGGGGAGCCGCTTAAAGATTTGGCGAAGATCGCGTCGGGCGGGGAGCTCTCAAGGGTGATGCTCGCGATTAAGACAGCCCTTCTTTCGGACAACCGGCAGGAAGGGGGCGGAGTCGAGACTCTTGTTTTTGACGAGATTGATACGGGTATCGGAGGGGAGGTTGCGCTTAAAGTCGGCGAATATTTGGCGCAAATTGGCAGGATAAGGCAAATTTTTTGCGTAACACATCTTGCCAGTATCGCCGTTAGAGCCGATAATCATTTTAAGGTGGAAAAAAGAACGGAAGCCGGCAGAACTTTTACAGGAATTGGCCCGTTAAGCGCTGACGGCAGGAGGAAGGAGATCGCGAGGATGCTCGCGGGCGACTCAGGCGCGGCAGCCCTGGCGCATGCCGACGAGCTTATGGCAAAGTACGGAACCGCACCCAAGGTTCCCGGTAAACGGAGCGATTAATGGCAAAAATTTCCGAGCATGACAGGCATGCTTATTTTGAAAAAATAAAAGCTTATTCTATATTGAATAAAACGCTTTTAAAAACAGAATCCGATCTGCTCCTGGAAATTAAAAAAGAACCTCCCGACGCCATGATAAAAAAACTTACCCTTGTAGATGAAATGTTAAATCTGGTTTCCAGTTACATGGCGGTTAACGGCGTTTCCATGGCTGTCTTAAAAGTAAAAAACGAAGAAGCGTTAAACGACGCCAGAAAGTCGATGTACAAAGCCGTTATTTATCTTGAAGAAATTGTCAGTAATTATTTAGACTCCGCTTTTTCCGAATACGAAGAAAAGTTAGCCGCCATTGAATCTTTCGATCCGAGTCAGCGTTATTTTCTTGTGCGTAAGATGGGGCTTGCCATCGACATGCTTCAGTACGCCTACGGGGATAATTCAAAGTGGAGATGGACATTTGTGGAGCTTGAGGGAAGGTTTGCCACGGTGTCAAAAAATTTAATCGATCTTCGCAACGCCCTTGTAAATTCGCGCCCCGATTCCCCGCATTACGAGCCGACCGTTTATCATCTTAGGCTGGCGAAAGAACTTTTAACGCGGGCGGCGAGCCGTTACCGCGACAAATACGAATTGTCCACCCAGCAGGTGCTTGATTTTAAAATGGGAATCGCGTTCCTTGGTGCGTTAAAACGGGTGCATATCGTTCTTGCTGAAAGCGAAGAAGCCGAAGAAATTAAGAAAAAACTCGCTATCTGGGCTACCAAACTGGAGACTGACATAAAAAAACAGGAAGAAGCTAAAAAAAGAATTAAATAATTACAGCAGTTTAAAATGAGCGATAAAAAGAGAAATGACGATACTGAAACAAAATCCCGGATTTCTCTTAAGGAATACAAATTACTTTATCCGTTCCTGTCGCGGTTTAAATATCAATATTTATTCGGAATAATCTGCCTTGTTATTGTTGACGCGGCACAGATCGCAATCCCGCAGTTTCTCCGCGTCGTTGTGGATTTGATAAGCGAAGGCAATTTTTCATTAAAAAAAATAATATTTATTTCTTTGGGTATGGTCGGAACTATGGCGTTTGTTTCCGTGGGCCGTTTTTTCTGGCGTTATTTTATCAACGGCTCGTCAAGGCGGATAGAAACGCAGTTACGCGAAAACCTTTTTGAGCATCTTCAGAAAATGTCGTGGGATTTTTATCAGAAGAACAAGATAGGCGATCTTATGGCGCGTTCGATAAACGATCTTAATTCCGTCAGGATGGCTATCGGCATGGGGCTTGTCGCTTTTTTCGATTTTGTTTTTATGTCAACCGCCATTCTGATAATTATTTTTATTCAGGACGCGAAGTCGGCTGTTTTTGCGATAATACCTCTTCCTGTTGTTACTATTCTTATCCTTTTATTCGGCAGCATGGTCGGAAAAAAATTCCGCGCCGCGCAGGAAACCTACTCAAAGATGAGCGACAACGCGCAGGAAACTTTCGCCGGCATCAGCGTTATTAAATCGTTTGTAAAAGAATGGTGGTTCATAAAAAAATTCGCCGACTCCAATGACGATTACAGAAAAGCCAACATGGAACTTGTCCGCCTCTTTGGTTTTTTCTTTCCGTTCGTCGGTTTTCTTTCCGGCCTTACAATTCTGATAATGCTCGCTATCGGCGGCATGCTTGTAATTCAAGGTGAAATGACGCCCGGAAGCCTCGTTGCGATGTTCCGCTACCTTAACATGCTGATCTGGCCCCTTATGGGCGCGGGTTTTATGGTTAACATGATTCAAAGGGGAGCCGTCAGTTTGGGAAGGATAAACGAAATTTTGAGCGCGGAACCCGGTATTAAAGACGGGGAGTCGGGAGTCGGGAGTCGGGAATCGGGAGTCGGGAGTCGGGAATTGGGAATCGGGAGTCGGGAGTCGGGAATCGGGGATCAGAGACCGCGAACTGGGGTTTGCGAATTCAGGGACAACGATTCGTTCCCTACTCCCTACTCCCCACTCCCTACTCCCCATGTTCCCACTCCCCATGTTCCAGCTATTGAGATACGCAATCTGACTTTCTCATACGGCGACAAACCTGTTCTTGAAGGCATAAACGTAAATATCAATCATGGCGAATGGTTAGGTGTCATGGGGAAAACCGGCGCCGGGAAGACAACGCTGATCAAAACCCTGACGCGTATGATAGATCCGCCTGACGGCAGCGTGAGCGTTTTCGGCGTTGATGTGCGCGGCTGGCCTCTTGAAAAGTTACGCGCGTTATTCGCGGTAAGCCCGCAAGACAGCTATTTATTTTCCGATACAATCGCAAGTAACATTACATACGGAAAAACCAACGAAAACATCAAAAATCCCTCTGCGCCTGTGCGTCTCTGCGAGAGTGATTTAGAAAACGAACCAGAAAAAACGATTTATTGCGAATCTCCGCGCTTGCGCGAGAGTGATTTAGAAAAAGCGATAAATTTAGCTTCTTTAACCAAAGATATCGAAATCTTTCAAAACGGGATAAATACCCTTGTCGGAGAGCGCGGGCTAACCCTCTCGGGNGGGCAGAAGCAGAGGACGGCGATAGCAAGAGCCGTTATCATGGATAGCGAGTTTTTGATTTTGGACGATTCTTTTTCTGCTGTNGANAATGAAACCGAACAAAAGATTTTGCAGGCGCTAAAAAATGAAAGAAAGGGACGAACGACGATCATCATTTCGCACCGTGTTTCTACCTTAAAATATACCGATAAAATTCTCGTGTTGGATAAGGGGAAAATCCTTGAGTACGGNAGCCCGGCCGATCTTCTCGCGTCAGGCGGCTTCTATGCAAAGATGNCGGCTTTTCAAAGAATGGAAACGGGGAAAGACAATGGCTGAAAGTTATTTTGATACCGACGATATCACAAAAGAATATGACAGCCGCATCATACGCAGGATTATGGCGTATTTAAAGCCTTATAAACGCCTTGTCGCGCTAACCCTTGCCGCCCTTGTTATTTCAACTCTGGGCGAGCTTTTTATTCCCGTGCTGCTTCAGCGGATAATTGACGACGCGATTCTTGATAAAAATATTTCCTTTTTAATAAAGGGTTGTGTTTTTTATTTCGCGGCTCTTGTTCTTGTTTTTGTTTTTACATTTATACAGACATGGACNTCAAACAAGATGACTCAGGCGGTTATGAAGGATATGCGTATCGGGCTTTTTAAGAAGACGCTTTCACAGTCAACGGGTTTTCTTTCGCGCCACCCTGTGGGGAGGATNGTTACGCGGCTGACAAGCGACGTGCAGACAATGGACGAATTCTTCACTACGGTGCTTGTCGCGTTTTTAAAAGATATTTTTATAATGGCGGGAACCGTTGCTACGATGTTTTTCCTGTCGCCGCGCATGGCTCTTGTTGTGCTTGTCACGCTGCCGCCTGTTCTTGTCCTTACGCTGATAAGCCGCGTAAAAGCCCGCGACGCGTTCAGACGGCAGAGGACTGCCTCTTCAAAAGTTTATTCGTATCTTGCGGAGAGGCTTGCCGGTATGCAGGTTGTTCAGTACTTCAGGCAGGAGAAAAAAAGCGCAGAGGAATTCAGGGAAGGCAACCGCGAATTGCTGGACGCCAATCTTGGCGAGATGTACGTGTTCGCGACCTTTAGACCGATAGTTGAATGGTTCGCTACGTTCACGCTTGCCGCTGTCCTTGTCGTGGGAAGCAAACTTGTTTTATCAATGTCACTTTCGCTTGGGGTGTTAATCGCGTTTATCAGCCTTGTNCAGATGTTTTTTAATCCGGTAACGGATATCGCNGAAAAGTACACGCTGCTGCAATCCGCGATGGCGGGCGGGGAAAAAGTTTTTAAATTGATGGACACGGAAGAGCAAATACCAGATTCTCCTTCGAGCGGNTTTGATGTTAAAGATTCTTCTTTACCTGTACAAGGCAGCGTTGAATTTGACAATGTGCGTTTCGCGTACAAAAAGGGNGAAGACGTTTTAAAAGGGCTCACTTTCTCCGTTAANCCGGGGGAGATGGCGGCTATTGTCGGTTTTACCGGGGCGGGAAAAACAACCATCATCAATGTTCTTGTACGTCTTTGGGATATAAATTCCGGCGAAATTCGGCTTGACGGAATCCCTGTTAAAAATATGCCGCTTGAACGGCTTCGCACATCCATAATGCCTGTCAATCAGGACGTCACTTTATTTTCAGGCACTATCGAAGAAAATATCAGTCTTGGTTTAAACCTGTCTCCCGAAGAAATTATCGAAGCGGCGAAAACGGTTCATGCTCATGATTTTATTGCCGCCCTGCCTGACGGGTATAAAACGCTCCTCTCCGAAAGGGCGACCAATATTTCCACAGGGCAAAGGCAGTTGATAAGTTTCGCGCGCGTTATCGCCCACAACCCGCAGGTGGTTATCCTTGACGAGGCTACCAGTTCCATAGACACCGAAACGGAGCGCCTGATCCGGCTTGGCATGAAAAAAGTCATGGCGGGGCGCACGTCCTTTGTAATCGCCCACAGGTTGTCTACGATAAGGGACGCTGACCGCATTCTGGTGCTTTCCAACGGCAGGCTTGTCGAAGAGGGTAAACACGAGGAGCTTGTCGCCCTTAACGGGATTTACGCGGGGCTGTACCGGCTTCAATACGCAATATAAATTAACAGCTTTATTACTATATTTTCTTTGAAAAATAAGTTTTTTTGGATTAAAATTTATATAATGTATGTATAGCTCTCTTTTTTTTACCAACACTTGAAAAATCTGGAGGTTTTATGAAATCAATACTAAAAAATAACAGAATTTTTCTTATTATTCTTATATTTTCTGTTATACTAGCCGGCTGTAACGACAGCATCGGTATGGGCGTTCCTGTGGATGTGGAAGCGCCTAGTATAACCATATTAACCCCCCATGACGGTCAATGGATACACGATGTAAAAAAGGGGGAACCCGTTACAATGTCAGGAACCTGGTCGGACGACAAGGGGGTGTCGCAGATATTGGTGTACGTTAAGGAAGGCAATAAATATGTCACCGCTAAAGCAGAATCCATTCAAATAAAAAAAGACAATACGTGGACTTTGAAGTTGTACCTGGCGGATAGCGGAAGTCACAGCATTAGGGTAGTCGCAAGGGACAGCATAAAGAATGAGGGTAAGGACGAGGTAAATGTCAATGTAGAGCTGCAGGACCCGCTTATTGTAAGATCGACAATTCTCAGAAAGCTTGAAGGCGGTCTTGGCAATCCTTCGGAAATTTTCACTCAAAATAAGGAATATTATAGCGGCATCCTGCCGGATATTTATTACTCGGCAAACGCGTATGAAAAAATAGAAAGCCGTTATATTGACGAATTCCAAAACGAATCCTTTACCCTGAAAGTTCAATACGGCGAAAGTTTTTCAGGTATTGCCGCAAGCCGCCTGTGGCTGCGTGTCGAGATGCCTGACGGTACTGTTCAGCGGCTTAGTGAAGATCACATTAATCCCGATCCGGGCAGTCCCAATAATTGGCCTGAATGGACGATTAAAGCCGAGGATTTAATTTATGAGACAGACCCAAATAATCCCGGCGGCGGTAAAATTCTTAAAAACCCTGAATATGAAAAAGGGCCGCATTTTATTGAGTTTGAAATAATGGCATGGAACCAGGCGTACTGGGATCCCGTGAATAACAAACCCGTGCCGGGCGCTGAAAAGCCGAATATTAACAACAAATGGGATACGGTTAAAGGCGTTCTTTGGTATCCCGAATCTGATATACCTCATATAAAAGTTAATTTAGGTAATCAAGATGATGATGATATGCTTTCTTCCGAAGCGCTTACCATAATAACTGGCAGCGAGCTAAGGCTTTCCGCGTTTGATGACGACAGGCTTTCGGAAATCTACGCAGGGTTTATTTCAAGGGAAGATTTTGACAATTTACGGGGCGTTGAAAGCGAAGAAGATTACATCGCGTCCCTTTCGTCAAACTCTGCCAGAAGAAACGGAATTATTGCTTTCATGCAGCTTCAAAACCTGTTCAATCCAAGCGCTGCCGACCCGCTGCATAGACAGCAGACTGTCAGCGTTGGCGCCGGTGAAACTCCGGGAGAATTCAGGCTTATCGCTATGGTAAAAGACGCAAAAGGACCTTATACGGGAATCGGGACGTCAAGGGATATCTGGAGCGTCCACCCGTTACTGAGGGTGCATATCCGTAATTCCAACGAGCCGATTATCATTGTAAGCAATCCTGTCGCGGAAAATATTTTCCCCGAGCTTTCAGGGACTTACCCCGGGACCAAATTCAAAATGTCAGGTTACACCATTGATGAAACCGAAGTTTTGATGGTTCAGATTGCATGGATTCCTTTAAGCGCCCAATCGGGAGGGCAGATAGATTATCAGGGTGTTTATAACGCTCTTAATACTGCCGCCGGAGAGGTTATGAATCCGGGTCAAAAAACGACAAAGAACGGGTATCATATATTTAGAGTCGGTGTTTCGCAAAAAGAGCCGGTGATTTTAAACAACAAGGAATACTCAAGGAATAATTTTGAATATGATTTTGACATATTAGATGATTTTCCTGGTGAAGCGAGCGATGCAAAACTCTTTGTAATTAATGCCATAAATCACGGCACGCCTTCGTATAAAACTTTCCGTATGGGCGGTTATAAAACGCTGCCGGCGCTTTCAGTGCTTTATCCGTCACAGCAGATGCAGATACACGATACCAAAGAAGACCTTGTGCTGCACATGAGGGCGACCGCCGCCCACGGTATCGGCTTTAATAATAACGCCCTTATAATTACCGATATTACTGCTCCTGCCAATTCCGGTTTTGTATCTCCTGATCCCGCGTCATCACCGGGCGAAAAAGTGCGGAAAATTACGAAAGAATTTATTCAAAGTGATATTGCTGAAGGTTCTCAAAGGACATACAGGTTTGAAGCGACGGATATTCTAGGCAACCAAAACTATACAGAACGGACTGTTATCATGTCTAATATTCCGACTCTTCTATATATAAACTCCGTTAACGGGCCTGGTACATACGGTATAGATGAAATCCTGCGGTTTGAAGCGGTTTTCTCAACGCGGGTAAAAGTGGAAGGTACCCCTCGGCTTAAATTGTATTTTAGCAATCCAAACAACGGTGAACCCGCAATTACCACGAATCCCAAAAACGGCGCTTATGCTACTTATCTGCCAGGCGACGATCTTACCCATACTCTGGTTTTTACCTATAAGGTACTGTCGGGTGATAACGCGCCAACGCTTTATACGTCCCTGACACCCATTGATTTATCGTTGGCGGGCACCGCTCTTGTTTCTCCGGAGGAAACTACTTCAGGCGTGCCGCAGAACGCGAATATTACTTTCTCAAGTCATGACGACAGGAGCTTGCAAAGCAGGGCGTTAATAACTCTGGACGGTCTTGACCCGACAATAGAAATGGCATGGTTTAAACAATCGTCAGGCGGCACAGGCGCTTCGTATTACAACAACGGAAAGATTGTCACCCTGGAGCTTAGAACATCGGAACAGGTGCAGGTATCAGGCGCCCCCCGCGCTTATATTAGTTATTCAGGCGGTGTAGTAAGTGCCGATTTTTCATCGCTGCGACACGAAGGAACTAAAAGCGTTCTTGAATTTACCTATCTTGTAAACCTGCCTGCTACCATAACCCAGACCCAGCTTGCCTGGACTTCTCAATGGATACGGACATCTACAGGGTCGGCAATGACCTTACTAACAGATGACCGTATAACCGATATGGCGGGTAACCTTATAAATCTTACGTCACTGCCGACAGGTAATAACCTGAACGGAACCAGCGAAAATAAAACGGCATATATTATTACCCAACCGCCAAATCCTCCGACTCTTACCATACATAATACGTCAGGCGGCGCGGCTGTTGCGGATAACCCGCGTCTTGCCAATACGCAGCAGTTCCTTAGGGCTACTGTAAATCCAACTACAGCGACTACAAATCAGCTTTGGTATTCTTTGCGCGGCGGAATATCTCCCAGCTCTGCCGGAAATAACACATTCGTTGCAATTCCTGACGCAAGCGCTCTGCCCAATACCAACCTGGGCTATACTCCTTCGGAATACTCGATAACGGCATGGCAGGTTGACCTTGCGGGAAATACCTCCGCTCTTGTTAGCCCCGAGCGCAGCGTTGTTATAAATTCCCGCGCGCCGGAACTGGAAGCGATTAGCTGCGGTCAGAATAACGGCTCGTATCCGCAAGGTTCTACAGTTACTTTCAGGCTGCATTTCTCCCGTCCTGTAAGATACAGCG
>JGI24695J34938_10003894_pt1 | contig 10106 bp, 8 predicted proteins | sample TergutCo191P3_FD_34938 | JGI IMG/M metagenome (IMG submission 34938) | reverse complement strand
GAAGTTATCCAAGGTTATGTTAATCAGGCTGTACAAAATTCTCGTCCGATTTGTCAAGATGTATTTGTTCTCGACAACGGCAGATTCAATGCGTTTGTAGCCTATCAAATGCCGATGGAACAAGCCGCAAGAAATGCTCACAGACAGCTAACTCGCGACCAAATCATTCACGTTGACTTTCAAGAAGCTCAATTTATGGAGCAATTGGAGGCAGCAAGAAAGCAATTCTACCAAAATAGAAGATAATTCTAAAGTCTATGAAACGATTTTTAGTCTTACTGTGTACAATACTGCCTCTTGCGGTTTGTGCACAGTTACAGCAATGGACACAAGCTGAACATCGCCAACGCAACTATCCGTCAAGCGAATGGTACACAGGCTTTGACCGCCGACAATTGCGAGCAGGCGAAGATGTGCAAGTCGCCCTTCGAAACTTAGAAGCTTCGGCAAGAAATGCACTGTCGGAAAGCATCATCGTTGCGGTAGATGCAACATCGAGAGTGCTCATTGAGAGTGTACAACGCCAAGCCGACGGCCGACGCGATGAAGTTGAGACAACGGGTTTCGAACAAGCCATACAAACCGCAACCACCTCAACATTAGTTAGAACGGAAGTCAGAACACATCACGACCCTCGAAGCGGAATGATTTACGCGTTTGTAGCCGTGAGACGTGCAGATTTGAGCAGGTTCTATATCCGACAAATCAATACAGATTTGAACAGAGTAGAAATTGCCATCGGAGCGGCAGAAGGCATGGTTGAGGCTGGACAGCGGATGGCCGCAGAACGTCGCATCGAAGAGGCAAACAACATCCTAAGTGCGGTGAGTTTTTACAGAAGTTTGCTGATTGCTGTTGATTCGAGAGCGTGCGAAGAGCATGATATGCAAACGCCACGCTTCAACGAGCTGAGCCGAACGATAGAGCAGTTGCTGATTTCGCTCAGGCGAAGCACGTTGGTCTATGTCAGATCTTCGTTCGAGTTTAATGGTGCGCAACACGATGCATTCCAGAGAGACCCTGGCATTTTTCCGACAGTTATCAAGCGAGCGTTGGAACAAAACAACGTAACCATAACTGCCAACGAAGCCGATGCCGATTTCATACTAACGCTGGTTACATCCACATCGCGCCGAAGCGAACGCAGAGCAGACCAACCGCACAGCATCGATTCGTTTTTTGCCAATGCGAGCGGAACGCTTTTTAATCGCAGAACAAACCGACAAGTTGCAACGTTTTCAGAACGCGTGACCGCCGCAACCGGCCAAACCCCCGAACTAATGGCAACTCGAGCGTTTAACGGTACTGAACTAAAAAATGCTGTGTTGGAGGCTATTTTGCCGGAGATACGAAATTAATGACGAATTACGATTGACAAACTACAAATAATTATACAACATGAAAAAACTACTGATTTTATTAAGTGTGATACTACTTTGCACAAGCAACGCATTTTCACAGCAACTGCCACGCATTGCAGTTTTCGTTGCTGTTAATGAAAGCGATGACGCAGAAATGAGTGCGACCAAACGAATTCTTGGAACTCGATTGGTGGAGGCTATCGCCCGAAGCGAATTATTTACTGCTGTTGAACGCTCGGAGAGATTTCTCGCTGAAATTCGACGAGTTCACGGTATTCATGCTGGAGGACAGATTAGAGATGATCAGATTGTTAGACAAGCAAGAGTGTCTGGAGAACAGTACATTATTGTTGCTGATGTTACCAGACTTCGTGGCGAGGATTTTGTTGAAGCAAGAATGATAGATGTTGAAAGTGGTAATATATTGGGTGTTCCAGCAAGTTCAGATATAGTTATTAGGAGGATGAGCGATTTGATAGGTATTTCTGACCAAATTTCAACTCGACTAATTTCAAGAACTCCACAATATATAGCAGAACAAAGGCGAAGAGAAGATAAGCTTAGGAGAACTCCATTTCTTGACAGAGAAACGTTTGATTTTGGAGCCATTCCTTTGTTGAGAGGTTCTGCTACAGCTACATTCACTGTACGAAATCCAACAGATTCGTCATTGCGAATCACAACTGTTACATCAAATTCGCGTAGCCTTGTTCCGGAATGGACAAGAACAGCTATTCCATCGGGCGGAACAGGTACAATTACGGCAAGATTTTCAACAAGCGGACGACAGGGAACAAACATAAACCATCGCCTTATAGCAACATTGAGCAATGGCGAAGAGCTAATAATGACAGTAACCGGGAGAGTCGAATAGCCAAACAAATTCATAAAATCAACTAAATTCCGAAATAATTATTCAAAAATTTAATGCCATGAACACAACTAAAACCATCAGCTACAAGCCAATTAAATGGCTAATGTTTGTAATAGCGGTATTTGTTACAAATCTTGCAACTGCAGAAAATCCGCAATTTCTTTTCTTCAGAGATGTGATACCGACACACAGTAGTATTACAATTACAGGTCAAGGATGGGAGCTAACCATAGACAGCAGGTATAGAGTGCGATTTAGAGGAACTCATCGCCTAGATAACGAATCTGCCACATTTACTGGGCAGGGTATTCTTACATTTAACGAAGGGCGTATGCAAATTAGATTGATGACATCGGCCCAAGGGAGTTATAGTTCTTCGCAAAGCCACTTTAGATACGAGCAAAGAACTTGTCAAAGGACAGTTCGCTCAAACGTAGCTGGTGGAGCGATGTCGGGGCTCTATAGGGCTCTTGGAGGAACATCAGGAGCATCGGTACAGTCGCATAATCCGACCTATACCGCGCGAGTATATGCTGGGACTACCCATAGACACGCAAGCGGTTCAAGAACGTTTAACGAAATCTACACGCTCACGGTATTGAACGATGGAAGGGTACAGATAGGAGGAAGAGATATGACATTAACAATGGCTGGCAATGTTTCTAGACCGGCCATTACAAGAGGTCCCGTAGGAACACATCAGATGAGAAAAACAGCAAAAACTGCAAGCCAACTGAATGCCCGCAGAGCGGTCGATGAATTTGGTGATTGGAGATGGAATTCAGATAGAACTAGAATTTACTTGCAGTCAGCAATAAATGACACCAATACACTTGTGATATTGAATAATGAAGGTAGACTATCATTGAGTTTAGAGTTAGTGAATGGAGCACACGGTATATCGCAAAGGTCGATTTCAGGAGGGCAAACACTTCATGAAATGTCGTTGCAAGCCGATGGAGGAAATTCTATTGCTCTCACTTTCATAGAATACACCTCGTCGCCCCAATCAAGACAAAAACCACCGGTGCCCTTTGCTGTTGTGCGAGGTATCATAAATGAAGGTCAATCTTTTGAACAGATTAGAGCTTTAGTACGAAGATATAAATTTTCTAACATGGAATTGGAAATGGTGGCAGATCGAAGAGGTCTAACAGAAGCACAATTAAGAAATCTAATTACCGAAAATGCCAAGCTACTGCCGGACCCTAACGAAGGTAGGAATGTTGTGCGGTTGGATCACGCCACGTATGATCGTTGGGAAGGTGGATTACAACGAGGAAATTCCGTATCTATGCTCAGGCAGATGAGAGATATGAATATGTTGGTACTAAGTTATAAAGTGAACGGCCAAGACCAGATTGAAATGTTTATGCTTGAAGGTATAGACCCCTTGCTTGAGCGTTTAATTAGATAAAAAAATGAAAATTATGAAAAAAAAACTAATTGCACTTACTTTAAGTCTGTTTTTCTGTGTCAATCACATAGCTGCACAGAGGCCGTTAATACTTATTTCTATTGTTGAAAATGCTGATGATAGCGATGAAATACAGAGAATGAAATGGATAGCGAGTGAACAGCTACCTCAAACCATTACAGCCAGCGGTATATTTCAGGCTGCTGAACGCACCCAAGCGATTAGAAGATATCGGCAAGGTTTAATGCTTACAGATGATCAAATACAAGAACTACAGTCTGCAAGATATGAATTAGTTGTTGATATATTCGGAGGAGCTTTAGACAGAGCTATCGTTGCACAACTTACTTTTTTTGAAACAGGTGAAAGAATTTCGTCTGCCCAAAGTTCGGTTAGAAGTATGGATGACTTGGGACAAGCTATCTCAAATGTAGTGGAAGTGCTGCTAAGAGCAACTCCTGAGGTGAGGGCTGCAGAAGAAGCTCGTTTAGAACGCGAACGTCAAGAGCGACTAGCTCAAGAACAACGTGAGCGCCAAGAGCGGGAACGTCAAGCCCGATTGGCTCAAGAACAGCGCGAACGCCAAGAGCGGGAACGTCAAGCCCGATTGGCTCAAGAACAGCGCGAACGCCAAGAGCGGGAACGTCAAGAACGACTAGCTCAAGAACAACGTGAGCGCCAAGAGCGGGAACGTCAAGCCCGATTGGCTCAAGAACAACGCGAACGCCAAGAGCGAGAGCGTCAAGAGCGATTAGCACGTGAAGAGCGCGAACGCCAAGAACGTATTGTTCGCGAACAAAGAGAGGCACAAATCCGTGCGAGACAACCCGCTAATAGATGGTACCGACCACGTCATTGGGCTCCGGAAGTCGGATTTTGGATAGGACACAATTCTTTCAATGTCGATGTCGGACTTCGATTTTCCCAAAATCATTTTCGCAGAAACGGCTTCTTTTCAATTTCAAATTTTGACTTCCCTTATATAAGCTGGGATTTCTTGAAATTAAAATTCGCTACATACGAACGTTGGGATGGAGTTTTTCCGAATGGCTTTTCCGAACATCAATGGTCTTTACAAGCATTAACAGGAATTAAAATCGCAACTCAAGATTTTGGGGCAAATAATGGTATAAACTTTTTCTCTTCATTAAGGCTTGGATTAAGTTACTATGAATTTACGCCTTGGTCACAATCAACAGGATGGGACGATTGGCAAGGACATGGCGGAATGGGATTTGCTTGGGAGTTTGACTTAGGAGTTAATCTCAGGCGTTTCATCGTTGGACTCACATTCAGCTCGCCAAGTTCTAGTGCTGTAACTACAGGAGGGCTTCGTGTCGGCTATAATTTTGGAGGTAGCGAGCGGAGATTTTAATGAATCCCGCTAGCGCGGACGTCCACGTCCGTGCCAAGAAATGCGAAAACAGAATAAATTTATGCAGAACAAAATAAAAACTATGAAAAAAATACCAGCCCTATTATTCATCCTCTTCTGCACAACATTGCTAAGTGCACAAGATAACAGAAGAACCGTAGCCGTTGTTCCGGCGCAAGGTTATGGTATTCCTCAAAACATCCGAGATGGTGTTACCGAAGGGCTTTTGGAAGGCGTTGTAAATTCGGGGCAGTTTAGAGCTGTCGCACGTGGTGCAGACTTTCAAAGGGCATTGGGCGAAATGGATTTCCAACAAGGTGGTGCGGTTGCCGACGACCAGCTGATTGAATTCGGTAGAGCCTTGCGAGCCGATTTTGTGAGTTTTGCCGTAATTAGCCGTTTTGGCGAAGGTCTTTACCGAATCACGTTTCGAATGGTAGATGTTGCTTCGGGCGAAATCCCTCAAGGGCTTGCAGGTTCAGAAACAGTCACAACGGGTGCTTTAGGTGTTTTACAAGCAACGGATAATATTGCTCAACGATTATTTGGTGGTCGTGGCGGTGGTGTTCGCCCTGATCAGCCCTCTGAGGGTTTATCAGGTTTTTTGTTGCAAGCACAAGCTTATTCACGCGAACGTAGATTTAGAGAAGGGCGCGCAGCAGCATTGAGAGCGTTAGAGGTTAACCCTAACGAAGGTAAGGCACATTTTCTTATAGCTATGATGTATGCTCAGAGTGCAAGAGATTGTGGCGGTCATGATCCGGTTTCGCAAAGAGCAGTATATTGGGTAGTCGTAGACAGGCTCATAAGAGCAAGATCCCTCTCTCCAAATTTACCACAAGTTAACGAATACATCGCAACCTTTACACAGCATTTTCCTTCTGGAGACGACTTGTTTTTTCAAGGCATACAAGAAGGAAGTACTTGGCGTGTAGGATGCTGGATTCAAGAAAATACGATCGTCCGCCGTCGTCCATAAAAAATGCAATTCTGTCCCGCTACCGCGGACGTCCACGTCCGTGCCAATCAAAAAAATAACTAAAACAAAAAATACTATGAAAAAAACACTAACTCTAACAGCACTTTTAGTTGCCTTCTTAGCAACAGATCTTCTTGCGCAAGGCACAAGACGCGTAAGAACAGAATGTGAACAATTAGCATTCGAACAAAACGCTAATCCGCGTGCGTTTGGCGAACATCAAGCAACCAACGAGTCTATCGCGCGAAACATCGCACGAATGCAAGCCCGCAACGAGTTGGCAACACAAATCGAAGCACAAATTTCAAGCGTGATTTCGCACAATGCCGAACAATGGCAACTGACGGCAGGAGCAGGCTCGTGCCACAGCGTAAACAGACCAAATTTTCGCGGACGTGTGCAAGGCGATCGCAATGCACCTCGTACCGTTTCGGGATCGACTCAGCACGATAGCATCGCTATCACGCAAATTGTGTCGCAAATCCTTACAAACACACGCCCAATTTGCGAAAACACGTACGATATGCCCGACGGTTCCGTAATTGTACGTGTAACGATCGAGATGGCACTCGCCGAACAACGCCAACTTTACGCACAATTGGTAGATGCCGGGATTATTGAAGTGGGTGATGTCTTACAAGACTTACCAACTCAACCAACACAGCCAATCGCAACACCTGCAACTCCAGCACAACCAACAACGCCCCAACAACCTGCACCAGCACCTGGCAGCAGAGAAGCGATTGATGCCGCCGAAAGAGAGTTTTTGCTTGAATTGGCGAGAGCTCGTGAGCAGTGGAATAGACAAAATCAATAAAATTTGTACAACACAACCAATACCATGAAAAAAATCCTAACGATTATCTTATCGCTACTCTGGCTTTCCGTCATTGCGGATCAGCCCATAAGAGTAGCTATGCTTGAACCTATCGGCAATGCAACAGCCATACAAAAGCGTATCATTCGTGCTGAATTGACCAGTGCGATAACCAACTCTGGAATCTATGAAGCATTTACTCGTGCCGACATTGACCACATCATGAATGAGTTCAACTTTCAGTCGGGCGGTATGGTTGACGACCGAATGCGTCAAGAAATCGGTCGAATGAGTGGTGCAGAAATAATCTGTATCATTCGTCTAACCGTTGACGGTACAGACTTCTTTGTAGAAGCCGAATTTGTAGAAATACAAACCGGCCGAATAACGAGAACAGCCCATCAGTTGATGCCAAGTTCTCCAAACTCTCGCATACAAGAGGGTTGCCGACAACTTGCCGCTTCGCTGATAGGGCGTCCCATTGGTGGCGGTGCTACCGCTGGTGCCGCTCGTGTTGGCGGGCAACAGCAGGCGGGTGGCGGTGTTCGTCGTAACGGAGCCGTTTGGAATCCCGATGGCATAGAAATGGTTTATGTAGAAGGCAGAGGCACGGGCATTACAGCGATGCAAGGCTTTTTTATCGGCCGATTTGAAGTTACACAAGAGCAATGGCAAGCGATTATGGGCACAAATCCAAGTTATTTTCGCGGAGCGAATTTGCCAGTAGAAATGGTCAGTTGGAACGATGTTCAAGAGTTTTTGCAACGCCTGAACCAACGCACGGGCAGAAATTACCGTTTGCCTACTGAGGCGGAATGGGAGTTTGCCGCTCGTGGCGGAACAGCGACATCGTTTTGTCCGGGCGGTTGCGAATTTAGCGGAAGCAATAATGAGAATGCGGTAGCGTGGCACACTGGCAACAGCGGCAATCACACTCATCCTGTTGGCAGACTTGCAGCCAACGAGTTGGGCATCCACGATATGTCGGGCAATGTTTGGGAGTGGACGTCGTGTGTATTAGGCGTGCTCCGTGGCGGTGGTTGGAACGGCACCCTCCATTCGCACTTGCGTGTTACTGGTCGGATCGGTTTCGCCCCGTCGAGTCGCGGCAGCACCATCGGTTTCCGCGTAGTCCACCCTTAGTTTTTCCTGCGGATGTCTGTTACGTGTGCCGAATCTGCACCGTTTTTCAAAACAAAACTCCGAAAACACGCATAAATACTACTGCTCTCGGAGTTTCAGCGGAAAGTGAGGGATTCGAACCCCCGGACCTGTTACAGTCAACGGTTTTCAAGACCGCCGCAATCGACCACTCTGCCAACTTTCCGTTGCAAAGGTACAACTTTTTTTTGAAATGACAAAATTTTTTTGCGATTAATTTGCATTTTTTTTGTATCTTTGTAGTTTGTATCTATTGAAAATGCTTAGAAAAATTCTTATAATCGCCTTATTGTTTGCGCCATTTGCAACTTTTGCTCAAACCGATCCGCCACCAGACAACGGCACGTTGCCAAAAAACGATACGCTATTAAGCAATTTGATTATTCCTGATACGCTGTATTCATGCCGAATGGATACGATTCGCATCGAACTGACGGACAGTACCTTCCTTCAAGCAACCGACACATCATTAGTGTTTGAATGGACATCCTCATTTTCTTGGCACGGCACAACAACAAACACATTTTTTACATTTCCGAACCAACAGCATGTCTATGTTGAAGGCGAAATTTGGCTTAGAATTACGGATACCGTGAGCGATTATGTGCGATATGATACCATTGCTAGTCAGGCGTTTCCCTTCCCGGAAATGCGCCAACCCATGCAAATCGACACCGTACTGTGTTTCGGCGATACGCTTGTGCTACAAATCGATATGGATAGCGTGTTCAACGTAAGAAGCCTGCAGTGGCAAAGTCCAGTACCGTTCGAAATAACAGATGATACGGCAACCGTGCGCATTGTGTTTGACTCTGCGCGAATCCTCTCAGGGTCAGCGTATTTTGAGGTGGCTTTTTTTGGGAATTGCACACTTTCATTTTGGGATGCGATTCAATACGTTTTGCGCGATACGGCGCTGGTGTATTTCGCAAAACCATCTCCACAAATGATTTTGGAAACCGATTCAATCATGTGTTACGACGGCGGATTCCCTTTAACAGCGCTTGATGTGAACTATTTTGATGTGTCGCAATACGAATTTCGCTGGATTTTGGATGCCGATACCGTCGGCTGGGAAAATGCGTTTACGGTTCCCTACGAGGGGCAAGGCTTGCACGTTGTGAAAGCGTGGCACGAGTTTTGCTTCCGAAGGGAAATCGCAGAAGATGTGCTCGTTTACGATAGCCTTTATTTTGTTATGGATAGCGTCGAAATCCGCTTCTTCAACCGCATGTGGACCAATGCGCATATTTTGATTACGGACACTGGAGTCTGCGATAGGGTTAGTGTTACGCTTAACGCGATTGTAGAGCTCTGGAATCAAACGACTTATCATTGGCGCGGACCAAATGTCGATACAACGGATATTCATAATCCAGTTAGAACGGTTCTTCCAGGAAATTTTACGGTGACGTTGCGAGATAGTGCCGGTTGCGAACGCGAATTTCCTGTAAATGTGCGTGTCGAAGATTGCGAGCCATCGCTCGATATGCCCAATGTTTTCACGCCAAACGGCGATAATGTTAACGATTATTTTAGAGCAATTGCCGTAAACCGTGTGTATAATTTTCACTTGCGAATTTACAACCGCCAAGGACGTATGGTTTACGAATTTGAAGGTGATCCCGATGATCCGTCTTGGCGAGGTTGGGGCCCGTCCACAGGTGCAGAAAACGCTCCAGTAGGCACGTATTTTTGGACTGTTCGTTACAACGACATTTGGGGACGAATACGGCGTGAACAGGGGACTGTAACGTTGTTACGATAATTTCCTAAACGATTTGCAATATTGCGCAATCCCGCATTCATCGCACTTTGGTGAGCGTGCGGTGCAAACATACCGCCCATGCAAAATAACCCAATGATGAAAATCGGGAACTTTTTCGAGCGGAACCAATTTCATTAATTCACGTTCGGTTTCTAAAGGTGTTTTGGAGTTTGGTGTAAAACCAAGTCGTGCGGATACACGAAACACGTGCGTATCAACGGCTAACGCAGGTTTGTTGTAAATCACAGATGCGATAACATTCGCGGTTTTTCGTCCAACGCCGGGCATTTTTTGCAACAAATCCACATCGTCAGGCACAACACTTTTGAATTCATTCACCAAAACATTCGCCAT
>JGI24695J34938_10003893_pt1 | contig 10109 bp, 6 predicted proteins | sample TergutCo191P3_FD_34938 | JGI IMG/M metagenome (IMG submission 34938) | reverse complement strand
ACAAGGGCAGAATCTCTGGTTGCGCCCATGCCTATATTGTGCGGAAACACAGTTGCCCCTACAATCGCCGCAGCTCCGTGCATCATATCTTTGCCGTAAGTAACAGGAATTCTCGGATTGGGAGAAGCAATTGTATTAAGAGCCGTATTCATTAAAGTCAGAACCGAGTTAGAATAACCGGTTCCGCCGTGCAACACACTGCCGTAAAAATTAGCTCCGGAATTAAAGCTTCCAACCAAAGGCTGGGTCATCTGGTAAATTTTCTGATCCAAACTCATAAGAGCCATCACAGCGTCAATGCGAGCCTCAAGCGGATCTCGCACCAAAACAACATCGCCTACATTTTGGCTAAAACTGCTTATTTCAACTTCCTTTGGCAAATAACCGGTTTTGCGTACAATCAATTGAACTTCGTCGCCGGAAGATGTCACGGACTTAGCTAATGTTCTAACCCTCTGCTCGCTTTGCGCAATTTTTAACTCGCCACCCCTGTGGTAAACCATACCCAAATTCACTTTTCTGCCATTGTCGGTTTTGCCTATCAAAACATAAATGCCCTGCGGCAGGCCGCTCATAGAATGGGAACGCCCTCTCAAATCCATAACCTGATAACTCGCAAACCGGTCAGGAATAAGTTCTACCTGTCTCGCTATGGGAGTTGTTATTTCACCCGGAGCATCTTTTCCCGGCAAAAGGACAAAACTGCCGTCTGTACCGCTCAAAGTTCGAGCGTAGGCGAGTAAATCGTTGTTCAGTTTCAGTATAACAACAGCATCTTTAAGAACATCTTCATCTTCATTCTTAACTATGCCTGTCAAATTCAGGGGAGCTGCAAAAATACTCGCAGCAAGGAAAAGCAAAAACAGGGGAAAGCTACGCATATATATAATATACATTTTTTTCTACATTCTAATAAGTGTTCAGTGAAGATTTTAAACTTTTTGGTATTTTGGATGTCCGGTTTACGGATATTGTCGATATATTGCTCATCTCTTGCGTAGTTTATTGCTTTTTTTGGCTTTTTAAGGGCACTCGTGCCGTTCAGATGTTCTTTGGCGTGGTGCTTGTGGTGGCGGTTTGGTTTTTCTCGCTGCTCTTTGACCTGCGTGGACTCGCATGGCTAATTGGAGGGCTGGGAGCTCTGGGCGTAGTGGCCATTGTCATAGTGTTCCAGCCGGAAATTCGCGGAATGTTGACCAGAATAGGGCAAATAGCCAATGTTTTCAGCTTAAAAACCATGTTTTTCAAACCTAGCGGGCTTGAAGAAATTACAGGAAAAATAGTAGATGCAATTCTGGAACTGCAAAAAAAAGCCCACGGAGCCATAATTGTACTTGAAAAAAGAGTCGGGCTAAAATCCTACATGGATTCCGGCGAAATAATAAACGGCAGTTTCTCAAAAAAGCTTGTATGCACGCTGTTCTACCCCGGAACCCCATTGCACGACGGCGCAGTAATCATCTCAAGGGATAAAATTCTTGCGGCAGGCTGTGTGCTTCCAATGCCTACAGGCGCAGCAGCAGCCGAACTCTCAGGTGGAATGCGCCACAGAGCCGCCAAAGCGCTGGCCGCAGAAACCGATGCCCTTATAATAGTGATCTCCGAAGAAACCGGCTACATATCCATAGCCTACCGTAACAGTTTCCGCACAAGGCAAAGCAAAAAGGAAATTGAAGAAGAAATAAAACGCCACTGGAAAGAACTCTATGAAGACTAGCGATCAAGAAACAGAGGAGGAGAAAAAAAAGGGCCGCCAACGCTTTTGGGCTTTGATAGTCATAATAATTTTACTCCTGTTGCTGTTTATAATTTTCCAATGCCAAATAAGCGACAGGAACAAAATACTCGATCTCGAAAGACTGGCTCACGAAGAAGCCCTGAGGCAAAAAGCCTTTGAACTGGCAATAGAACAGGCAAGGCGAAAAGCAGATTCGCTGATTGCGGCAGATTCCATTGCAAAAATAAAAACCGATACAGCCGATACAGCCAAAGCAACCGATACAATCCCAGGCCGTAAAACAAAAATCAAAACCGATACAACCACAAATAAAATTGATACCATTGCCGGCAAAACCGATGCAATCGCAATCCGCAAAACAGATTCAATACCGCCCCAGCCATCAATACTGCCACCACCGGGTCGTTATTACAAACCTGTAAACCTGCGCATAGACTGTGGTGAACCAAAATGCGAAACTGAAATTTCCATTGGCGATTCCATTAACCCGGTAAAAGAAAAAATTGAAAATTACAACAAAACAGGAAAGGTTTATTTCAGAGCAACAGATTCCGTGGGAAATGCCTCTCCGTGGGAAGTCGCCTCTTATGACATGGCAAGCGACAACAACTGCGCAGAGAATTCCTTTCCCGTTCCGGTCAAGGGAAAAAGCGTTTGCGTTGATGCGTATGAATTTCCGAACAAACACGGAGAAAAACCACGCAACATGGTGAGCCACGAGGCGGCAAGCCGCCAGTGCGAGAGTGCCGGAAAAAGATTGTGCTCGGTGGAAGAATGGCAAGCCGCATGCAAAGGCAATTCAAATTCACGCTACCCTTATGGAAATTCATACAACCAAAAAAGATGCGCAACAGATCTGAGAGCGGCAAAAGAACCCAATCGTTCCGGTTTTTCCGAGCATTGCCGCAGCTACTTTGGCATGTACGATATGAGCGGCAACCTGTGGGAATGGACAAGCACACCCGCACAGAGAGACGGATTATTTTTGGTAGCGGGCGGCGCATGGAACACGCAAAACGCCAGCAGTTGCTCAGAGACAAAATTCAGTTTTTATCCGCAGAATGAATATCCGTTTGTCGGATTCAGATGCTGCTTGTAACAACTTTATTGCGCCCCGCAGCCTTCGCCTTGTATAAAGCATCATCTGCCGCAGAAATAAAATGATCAATAGCACTGTCAATTGAAGCATCATGGCTTGGCATTGGCATTTCCGTGGCCACGCCAATGCTCACGGTTACATCAGTTGTTCTCTCAACATTTGCACGCATAGCTTCGGCTATCTCAATAGCGCCATTTAAAGGAGTGTTGGGCAACAAAACCGCAAATTCTTCACCACCCCAGCGAGCAGCAAGATCGCACGGACGCTTTATTGCATGCAAAAGGCATTGAGCTACATTTTTTAAAATTTCATCGCCCTTCTGATGACCGTAGGTATCGTTGTAATTCTTAAACTTATCCACATCAAGCATCAGCAGGCTTATGGACAACTTTTCTCTAGTTGCCCTGCGCCACTCCGAATATAAATGAGCGTCAAAATTACGCCTGTTAGCTATATTCGTCAACTGGTCGGTAAGGCTAAGACGTTCAAGCATCTTGCGCTGTTCCACGAGTTCTGCCGTGCGCTCCTCTATCAAGACTTCCAGCCGTCTTTCTTCGGTTAAAGTTCTGTGATGCAAAATAAGAAGAAGGATAATTATGATCAACAGCAAAACAGATACGCCAACAAGCCACGGCAACCGGGACTGCGCTATCTTTGCCCTGTAATCAAAAGTCTTGCGCATCCATTTTCCTGAAATTTTCGGAATATCTATCTGTCCAATGGCCTTGTCTATAATAGAGCACAGAATAACCTCATCTTTGTTAAAGCCTAAAGACGATTCAAAATAGTGATCAAAAACAATGTTGATTTTATATCCGGTAAACTCCATATAATTTGTTAAAAAGAGCAGAAGGTACTGGCTTGCCATCACCATATCAACCTCGTTTCTCTCCAAAGCCGCAAAAGCAGCCGTCACGGTTTCATACTCTATGGCGTTGGGATGATTAGGAAACCATGTGTTAAATAAATCTGCATGCACGGTTCCCTTAAACAACCCTATTTTCATGCGCAAAATTTCATTTATATTTGCATCATGAAACGAGGTTTTTGATATAAGAGCATGTTTGGATTGCAGTATAGAATTTTTCGGCCATAAAAAATTACCCTGCCTCTCTTTGGTCTGAACAAGATCCGATACCAGCGAAACTTCTCCGGCTTTAAGCATTTCAAGCATTTCAGACCAATTGGTGCCGAGATTTGTGCCAAGCTCAAAGTTAATTCCTGTTAGCGACTCTATTCCAGTCAGCACATCAAAAAACACTCCCTGCCACTGTTTGTCATGTTTGTTGTAAAAGCTTATGGGATAATTATCAACTTCCGCAGCATAAGATATAACCGGATTTGCGAGTATGAATATCCGCTCTTCTTCATTAAGAATATGCTTGAAAAACTTATGCTTTTTATAGTCTCGCTGCCCTTTGTTATACAACTCTATCAAATACCTTATTCCATCATTTTCCAAAGTTTTTTGCATAACCGAGATAATAGGCACAAGCTTCTGTTTTTGCGTTGTAAGAGAAACCGGCCCATAAATTACAGGGAAAGCGTCATAAGAAACCACGTCCGTATAAACATCAAAAAATGCCTCAATGCCTTCGCCATAAAAAGCATCTATTCCGCCGCTTTTGAGCAAATCGTAAGCTTCTTCGCTATTGTTTACAAGGATAACTTCAAAATTTTCTCCTTTCAGAGTCGCAGAAACATCGGTAACTGTAGTAGAGCCTTCTAAAAAAGCGTACCGTAGCGGCCTGTACACAGAAATCATAGGAATAGGCATGCTGCCGGCCAGCCGCATATACTTTATAGTGCGCTCGGCTATGGCATCTGTCATAAAATATGTTTTGCGGCGTTCTTCCGTGGCTGTAAGCTCGCCGGAAAAATCGATTTCGCCGTTTTCAAGCCCTGTTACCAATTCATCCCAGCTATAAATAGCGGGTTTAAACTCAATTCCGAAAAATTCCGTAAGCCACTTACAGAATAGAGCGGAAAACCCTTTAATTTCACCGTCTTCATCGTAAAATGTCTCGTTAGTCATTATCATTCCGTAAACAAAGGTAGCTTGCTCTTCTTTAAGAGCCTCTATTGCCTGAATTTCTTCTTGTGATATTCCGGGGACATCAAGATACGAAGAGTATTTTGGTGACTCACCTACATATCGCTCCGTTGATTTCTCGCAGGATAGTATAAGCAAAGATATAACGGCAAAAAATCTAATCATGGGGTTAATGTAGAAAACTAGAGTTTTTTCTTCTTTGCCACTTTAGCTTTCTTCACAACCTTGGCTTTTTCTGCTTTATGTTTTCCCGCTGTTTTGGAGGCGAATTGCGGATCTTTCACCGCAGACTTTGCCGCTGCTATTCTTGCTACCGGCACCCTGAACGGAGAACAGCTTACATAGTTTAAACCCAAACGATTGCAGAAATCGATTGAACTCGGATCGCCGCCGTGCTCGCCGCAAATTCCGAGCTTAATGCCCGGGCGTGTTGCACGGCCGCCTTGAACGGCGATTTCCATAAGCTTGCCAACGCCGGTCTGGTCCAGAGTCGCAAAAGGATCGCTCTTTATAATTCCGGCTTCCTTTTCGTAGAAGGGCAAGAAATGACCTGCGTCATCACGGCTCATGCCCAGTGTGGTTTGCGTTAAATCGTTTGTGCCGAATGAGAAGAATTCCGCATGCTTTGCTATTTGCTCTGCGGTAATCGCTGCTCTTGGAATTTCGATCATGGTTCCAACCTTGTATTCCAAAGTGCGCTTTGCTGCTGCGAATTCCTCTTTTGCAACCCTGTGCACAATTTCAAGCTGCAACTCAAGCTCTCTGTCAAAGCCAACGAGAGGAATCATAATTTCAGGATGCGGAGTTCTCTTGGTCTTTGCCGCTACAGCCAAAGCTGCACGGAACAAAGCACGGCTCTGCATCTCAGAAATTTCCGGGTACACTATTCCCAAACGGCAACCTCTGTGGCCAAGCATGGGATTTGATTCATGCAAAGACGAAACGGTTTGCGAAACCTGCGCAAAATGAACATTGAGCTTGCGAGCGAGTTCGTCTATCTGGTCTTTTGAAGACGGTAAAAATTCGTGCAAAGGCGGGTCAAGATAACGCACGGTAACAGGATGCTCGCCCATTGCCATGAATAAACCCTCAAAATCTTCTTGCTGAATGGGCAGCAATCTTTCCAGAGCATAACGGAAATGCCTGATTGGAATGTGGTATTCGTTTTCCAGCAAAACAGCATCGCTTGGACGTTCAGCGAGTTTTGCCTTGTACTCCGCATAAATCGGGGCAAAAATTATCATTTCACGCACAAGGTCAATGCGATCGCCTTTGAAGAACATGTGCTCTGTACGGCAAAGCCCAATGCCGTCTGCTCCGAATGCCACTGCGTTCATAGCCTGTTCCGGCTGATCCGCATTTGTGCGAATTCCCAGTTTGCGGTATTTGTCTGCGAGCTTCATTATAAAATCGTAATCCGCAAATAGTTCGGAATCCTTTGGAGAAAGAGTTTTATCTATCAGCACCTGAACTAATTCAGACGGAGCGGTGTCTATTTTCTCGCTTATCACTTCGCCTGTGGAACCATTGATAGAAATGAAGTCTCCCTCTTTCATCACTTTGTCTCCGCAGGTCAAAATTCCGGTAGAGTAATTGATGTCCATATCAGAGGCTCCAACAACGCAAACCTTGCCCATTTGCCTTGCAACCACAGCAGCGTGGCTGGAAACACCGCCTTTAGCTGTGACTATGCCGCTTGCAGCTATCATTCCACGCAAATCTTCGGGGCTGGTTTCAACACGAGCCAGCACTACAGGCCCAAGCATTGCCCAGCGTTCCGCTTTTTCTGCGGTAAAGGCTAAGGTTCCAGATGCTGCGCCCGGCCCGGCGGGCAAGCCTTTTGTGAGCAGGCGTTTCTCAGATATGGCTTTTTGATACGCATCTTTGTTGAATACGGGAGCCAGCAATTGCTCTATTGCCTCAGGGTCTGCGCTTGCTATGGCGTGTTCTTGGGTCATAAGACCCTGTTTTACCATTTCGTGCGCTATTTTAACATAAGCTCTTGCGGTGCGTTTGCCGTTTCTGGTTTGGAGCATATACAGTTTGCCGTCTTCTATGGTAAACTCAAAATCCTGCATATCGCCGAATTCTTTTTCAAGCAGTTTGCGAATATCGCATAATTCCTTGAAGCAATGCTCCAAATTAGGCGTGGTGGCCATTGAGGATATTTTCAGCGGTGTGCGAATGCCTGCAACCACATCTTCACCTTGAGCGTTCACTAGGAACTCTCCGTAGAACTCATTGTCGCCGTTAGCCGGATTGCGGGTAAATGCAACGCCCGTTCCGGAGCTATCGCCCAAATTGCCAAACACCATGGATTGAACATTCACTGCGGTTCCCCATTCTTCCGGTATTTTGTATTTGCGGCGGTAAAGGATGGCACGTTCGTTCATCCAACTGGTGAATACGGCCCCTATTGCGCCTTCCAGTTGCTTAAAAGGGTCGCTGGGGAAGGCTTTTCCCGTTTTTTCCATAATCAGTTTTTTGAATTGCGATATTATGCCTTTCAGGTCTTCTTCGGGCAGTTGGTTATCGTGCACCACTCCCCTTTTATTGCGGGCATCTGTTAAAATAACCTCAAATGGGTCATGTTCGTGCTCATTTGCACGCTCAATCTGCAAAACTACGCCGGAATACATTTGAATAAAGCGGCGGTAAGAATCGTAGGCAAAGCGTCCGTTTTGGCTTTTTGCCTTAAGTACTTCCACTGTGGTATCGTTTAAACCCAAATTAAGGATGGTATCCATCATTCCCGGCATGGATTCCCTTGCTCCTGAGCGAACTGCCACCAAAAGCGGGTTTTTGTTCCCTCCAAACTGCTTTCCTGTTTGTTTTTCTATTGCTGTGATGGCTTTTTTAACCTCTGTGTCTAGCCCTGCCGGTATTTTGCGCTTATGTTCATAATATTCAGTGCAAACATCCGTTGTGATTGTAAATCCTGGAGGAACGTTAAAACCTCTTTTTGCCATTTCTGCAAGCCCTGCGCCTTTACCGCCGAGCAAATTACGCTGCGAACCATTGCCTTCCGTAATGCCTTTACCGAAAAGATAAACCCTTTTAGTCATGTGAAACTCCTATTATAGGTGTTAAATATAGTAAATAAAACCTGTAAACAAAAAGATTAAAGGTTTTTCTCAAAATAGCCTATAACATAAAAAGAAAAAAGAACTGACTGCCAAAATCTGAGTTGCCGGCGAGTGCCGGAAAAGGATGAGGCTCCAGAGGCAAGGATGCCGAAAGGATGAACCCAACACGGAGGTTAACTCTATGCAAATCAACCACAATATTCGCGCAATGGTGACACAACACGCTCTCTACTCAAACAACACAGCGATGAGCAAGTCACTTGAAAAACTCTCAACAGGCCTTAAAATCAACCGTGCTCAAGATGACGCAGCAGGATTGGCCATGTCTGAGCAAATGAGAACCCAAATCAGGGGTCTCGGAAAAGCCAAACAGAACTCTCAAGACGGCATAGCCGCATTGCAGATAGCCGAAGGCGGCCTGGCAGAAATCACTAACATAATGCAAAGGCAACGTGAGCTGGCAATTCAATCTGCCAACGACACCTTGACAAGCACTGAGCGCAAATATCTTGACGATGAATTCCAGGAACTTAGCAAAGAAATAGGCCGCATAGCTTTAAGCACAGACTACAACGGCAAAAACCTGTTGTCCAACGGAACCTACGCAGGCACAGGAACAACCCCAAACGCAAACAACAGCTTCGGCGTTGTTGACGCAACAACTAAAGCTGCTCAATCCTGGACTTTGCAAGTGGGCGCAAACTACAGCTCCAACTATGGCGGCATAAGCGCCAACCAGACCCCGGTCACATACCACGGCATAAACTTCATAGACCCGGCTGATGGCATAACCAACGACAAGGATCTCAGAAACTTCGTTATTGGCAGGTACGCTGGAACTTCCCAGACCGGTACTCCAGGTGATCTGGTTAACTTCGCCGAGATTAGCATTTCCGGATACAAGATGGACCCTGCTACAGGCAAGCCTGATGCAGCTGCCGGTGCAGACACCAAAGAGATCTACAAGGCTATTGATGCCCTCGACGGTGCAATCAAGAGCATAAGCGGAACTCGTGCCGGAATCGGTACTTTCATTAACCGCTTGGAATACACGGTTAATAACATAGCCAACCTTGAGTTCAACACTCAAGACGCTGAGAGCCGCATACGCGACACAGACTTCGCAAAAGAAACGACAAACTTCACCAAGAACCAGATTATGGTTCAGAGTGCCACCAGCATGTTGGCGCAAGCCAACTCGCTACCGCAATCGGTCCTTGGATTACTTGGATAATTTTAACCATAGAGTTAAAGGCTCCCGCCGAAAGACGGGGGTCTTTTTTTTATATTACCCTCTTGCGCATAAACCAATACATATCGCAATGCGGAGTTGCCAGCAGGCGCAAAGCCGAAAGCCTTATCCTTGAAGGTAAGGTCTCCGTCAACGGCGTTACGGTAAAAGATCTCTTCACGCAAATCAGCGAAACAGACATAGTAGCAATAGACGGCAAAAAAGTTGAAGCCGTAAAGCAGCATACCACAATCGCATTCCACAAACCTCCCGGCGTAATCTGCACCACAACAGACCCTCAAGGAAGAAAAACCATCTACGACTGCCTGCCCAGTGGCTTCTCAACCCTCAAATACATAGGCAGGCTTGACCTGCAAAGCCGTGGTCTAATTCTGCTCTCAGATGACGGCGAGCTGGTTTACAAACTGACGCACCCAAAATACCAAATAGAACGCAGCTATCTGGTGTGGACAAGCCGCATGCTCTCACGCAAAGCCATGGAAAGCCTCTTGAATGGCATAGACATAGGGGACGGCGAAATTGGCCGAGTAAAAGACATTTACATAGATGACGGCTTTGTAGAACTGGTGCTAACAGAGGGCAAAAACCGTGAAATCCGCAAAATGCTCCACTCCCTGCATTACCACATAGAAGACCTAAAGCGAGTAAGCTTTGGCAACATAACGCTAGGAGACTTAGCTGTAGGGGATTACAGGGAGATAACGGGTGAGGAGTTGAAGAGCTTATTTTCTATTTTACCCAACAATGAAAAACTCTCTCACCGACTTAGCTAAGACCCTGAACACAAATCTGGGCATGGAATCTTGTGTTGCCTATCGAGTTCTCTCCGAAAGAGGCAAACGGATATACTTTCCACACAAAGGCATTCTGGGGCAAAGCGC
>JGI24695J34938_10003891_pt1 | contig 10114 bp, 13 predicted proteins | sample TergutCo191P3_FD_34938 | JGI IMG/M metagenome (IMG submission 34938) | reverse complement strand
AATTCCGTTTTAAGTGATGTTGTTTATTCACTGCAAGGTGCACTGGCGGGTGTAAGCATAGATCCAAACGGGCTTATAACAATTGCGGCTAATAATGGATTGACAGATACGAACCAGATTACAGTCCGTGCAGAATATAAAGGCGGAACATATACAGCCACTCTTACCATATTGAAAAATTTTAACAGCTCCGCTCCGAGATATTTGGGAACAATTAATGCGTTAAATACTGCAAACGCGACAGTATCAATTATAAAAGGTCCTGTACAGGGACAAGTGACAGCACGCCAAGGTGATTATGTGCTCGCGATCGCTTTAATAAATAGTAAACCAGCCGGAAGTGTTTTCCAATGGACAGGCGTTGCATGGGAGTATCGCGCTCCTGAAACTCATGCGGAATTGTATATGCGCTGCTTCAAAGATGGTCTTGACGTACCGGCTTTAACACAGGACATTGGTTGGTTCGGCGCTGTGTTTGCTAGGCTGCTTGTAGCGCAGCAAGCTTTTATTGAAGAATTACAATCACAATTAATTAAAGTTAATAATGCTATTTTTGGCGGACCAAGATTTACAAAAAACGCACAAGGACAAATTATTGATAATGGATCAAGTCTTAATGGCTTTAAACTTGGAGCCGATGGTAAATTGATTGCATCAAATGGTGAATTCAGTGGAGATTTAAATGCACAATTTATTAATATCGGAGGTCGCGTAACCGCTGGTACAAATTATATTATTAAAAGAAATAATATTAGAACATCTAGCACAACATTAGTTACAGATGGTGAGAGCAGTTCTATTATAAAAGAAATTATAACGGCAGCTCGTGGTACTGTTGTAGTCAGAACGCTCACAGGAGGTTGGTACACTGCTAGTGCTGTAATGAATATCCATGTGAATGATATTATTGTTGCTACAAGTCCACTTTCTTCTAATCCTGTTGATACTATTGTAAATCTATTAGAAGAAGTGAACTCAATTGGTATATCTTTTACTAAAATAAGCGGTACTAATCCTTCGTTATTTTTATACGACTTTGAAATACGATGTCGAGAAAATCCCAGATTTCTTAAATTATTGGGTTAATGTATGATTAGTTCATTATTGTTACTTTAATAATATCTATCTCTTTTAAAAATAACACCAATAATGAATACCCATTATCGGATAATGCTGTAAAATTTGGTTTATCGTTATACAAAACCCATGAGGAATTTTGCTGTTCTGTATTAATGTTGGTGAAATTTATTTCTTCCATCCATCCTTCAGCAGAAAGAGTACCTGTGACACCAGATAGATTTAAAATTCTAATCTCGTATGCTTTACGATCTTTAAATACGCATTTTCCAGCCTGTTTATTATAACTTGCGGATACTCTTTTATCAGGGGAGTAATTAATTATACCATACTCATTTGCCTTTTTTTTAAAAGCAATTTCCTTTGATACTCCAGGAGCAAGACTAACTGTTCCATCTACTCCATGGAAATTAACTGTAACGTTTTTAGTTGAATCATTAGATACGGTATGGTAATAATAGGGGTCTTCATCGCACCCTAAAAATATCAAAGCAAGAATAAATACAATTAGAATATTTTTCATATTTTCTCCTTAGTACATTTATACCCCTTTATCCCATTTAGGGCAAGCAGTAATTGAGCCTGTTATACTATCGACATGGCATATGAAAAAACGCTATGGGAAGCTCGTGAAGGCTCTGATCTAGACAGGTTTGAAAAGGCGCAGGAGACAGCCAGGTCAGTCATTTTGCGCAACGCTCCGAATAATATAACCAAGCCCGGCACCAAGTTCAGCGTCCAAAAAATGAACAAAATTGAGCAAGGCATCTTTGACGCGCATAAAATGATAACATCTGAAGAGACGGAGAGAGAAACCGCAGTTGGTCTGCTGGCAAAAGCGGATGAACTTTTAGAACGTATGATAACCGCGGAAGGTCACTCCCGTCTGCAAGCGGATGCCGCGCTGCAAGTGTTAATCGATTTAATTATGGGACTTATACCCAATCAGGCAAGCATAAGCAATTTATTAGCGGATAAAAACTTTGTTAATTCGACCGTGTCAAATTTAGCGGCATGGTTCTTGACGCCTGATTCGCTCGGCACGCATCAGTGGCCAAGCCTTAACGCTTTGAGGACAGGTCCTTGGTATTCAGGCGGCACACCTAAGCAGCCGTCGCAGAATGATTACGCAATTTTTATCAACCAGGATGAGGATTTAGGTCCCGTCAATTCTGTATGGAGAGCGCTTTTCTCAAATGAACTGTGGTCACCGCAGTACAAAGTTAACGACACACCTTTTACCGCCGCGCAGCTCGCCGCGATTAACAGTAACATCACACAGGCTCTTGTCAATAAACTCACCAACCCCGATACAGTGCCGACGCAATATAGTGCAGAGCTAATTACATCAGGCGGCGTTTTCTCATGGTTCGGCGCGGATATTAATACGCTTTTAACTAACGCAAAAAATGTTATCGATGCGCTCAACGAATTGTTCGTGGAAAAAATTAACAATAGCGAAAAAGGCACGGCAAATGGAGTGGCTACGCTCGACGGAGAAGGTAAAATTCCGCAAAGCCAGATCCCGTCAGTACCTGCGCAGATTAATCGTACTATTAATTTAAGCACATCTTCTACTGCCGCCAATCCAGTCCAAGACACAGGTGGTGACTTAACTTTACCTGTAAAAGTTACAATCACAAATGCAGCCGTAAACGCCGATTTACCTACGGCTACGAATGCACCGCTACAGACTTATTTGCAAAACGCAAGAAATAAACTCCGGGATCTCGATGAGAATAAAGCTGATAAAACTTCATTGAATACTCATATAGCGTCAACTGTAATACATATTAGCGCTCTGGAACGAAATATAATAAATCTTCCACTCTTCACGCCTCAAACAGTAGCAGTAGGCGAAAGTTTATTTCGAGTTTTTAATACAGGTAAAACTTGGATTGATAGTCGCCCTATATACAGTTTTTGGGGGGTAATAGAGGGAATTAATAACGCTGGTAATACAAGATATATTTGCGGTAGAACCTCATCCGGTGCTACAAATCTGAATGTTGAAGGCAACGGAAGAATAGTATTATCAATGCAGAATATTAGGAACTCATCACCCTCCGGTCCAACAACAGCCTATTCAGCTACTCGATTTCAAATAATTGGAAATGTAGGAGGCTTTGAAATAAATCCGAGCTGGACGACAGCTACACAGTGGCTATCATCCGCAATATCCGATACCAGGAGAATAACATTTGAAACTCTTTTTGTAAGAAGCGGAACAAATGCAGGGCAAATACAGTTTTTTTACACCTGGAATATGGTACATCAATATCTTTTAACAAATTTTGAATTCGTCTGGTAGGTATTAAAGGAGGCTGGAAGATTGGCTGGTATTAAACGGTCTAACATGTTTTTATAGTTCATTTCTGGTTATAATTACTAGTCCAATTCTATATATAATTAATATCCAGGTTATGGGCAGACGGTGTTTCGGAGGGAGTTACAGAAATAGTGGCGGATCCTGCTATCTGGAATAAAACAGATGACGCACCGAGTGTTGCCGAGAAATTTGAAGCAGCTGGATTTAAGATGATACCTGCGAACAATGACCGTATAAACGGACTCATGCAGGTTCATCAACAGATGATAACGACGGACGAGCGAGGAAGACCGATGTTGTTAGTTTTTGACAACTGCGTGGATTTCATAAGGACAATTCCAGTACTGGTACCGGATCCGCGAAGACCTGAAGATATCGATACGAAGCTTGAAGATCATATTTACGATGAAACGCGTTACGGCTGTATGAGCGAGTTTGCCAAATTCCCGGGCCGGGCTCTTCGCAAGCAGAACGGCAGTTGGAACTTCGGGAAGAAATCCAAGTGGGATCCTCTGGAAGACAGGGATTAGTTGGGTTATAATTAAGGGAGAGGTGCTTTACAGTGGAATATTTTATTGCTGGTAGCATAGGGATGATAATTGGTTTATTATTTTATAAGCATCTAATTAAAGGAGATTATGAGGGAAAAATTACTGCGCTAGAAAATGAACTTGATGATTATAAAGTTTTTTACAAAGAATATAAAAGCAAATACTATGAGCTGAAGGATTTAATTAAAAAGGATATGATAAAAGCAGATATTGAAGATGACGATGATGACTAGAAGAAAAGGAGATGGATTTATGTTTAAGAAAGTAATTCTTATTTTAACAACCATTTGTATTATTAGTTGTAATTCAATGCCTGGAATGATTAGTTTAACTGATGAAGCAAGAAATGCCAATTTTAGAATTGTTACTGTTCCACAAGCAGTAGAAGGTATGACTTTTGTTGATGGCAATACAGGAACATGGGGTTATGGATACACTGTACAAGAAATAGGTATTATTACCGCGAATCAACTCGCTAAAAATGGATATAAAAATTTAACAATATTTATAGAATTACTTAATCAAGGTTATGGGGGAGGACCTGCCGCAGTAAATGTTCCTTCTCGACAACATCTTGTTAGAATTACATTATGGGAATAATTTAGAATTATTTTCATATTAAAAACCACTTGACAAGTTCCAAGCGGTAATGATATAAACGAGTAAAGCAATTAAAAGTGGTCCGAAAACGGAAGCGATAATTGCATTGACAATTAAATAAGCGGATGAAGCTGGACAGAAAACTGTAGGCTCTCTGCGTGGAGCGCATTGGCATATTTATGCCCATGATCTACGCAGGGAGCCTTTTTTTATTGTTTTGATTTGTTTTGGGAGGGATTTTAGTGTCTAATGAAAGCGAAAAAGACAGGGTAACCGATCTCAAGCGACAGTTTAACTACCTCAAAGAACAGAGAGACAAGCGCCTTTCCGACTGGAAGGACGTCCAAAAGTACGTCTGTCCATCGATTCATAACTGGGATAATCCGTCAGATAAAATTCCCAAACGAGCAAAACGCTATACATCGAGACCCACGCATTACGCTAGAACTCTGCGTTCGGGTCTTGTGGGCTACTCCATTTCTCCGAATATTGTTTGGCAGAAACTTACCTTTGAAGACGCTGGACACCTTGATAAAATCTACGGCGCCAAGGACTGGCTTGAGGAAGTAGAGAGAAAACTTTACGCGGAGTTCTCAAGAAGCAATTTGTACCAGCAGGCGGGCTTAATGATAGAAAGCGCTGTTAGTTACGGCCATGGCGTTATGCTCATCGATGAAATAATCGGCGAAGACAAGCTGCGCTTCAGTACTTTAAAGACTCAGGAAGTGTTTTTAGACATCGATGAGTACGATAAATGCAATACAGTTTTCCGCAGATATACAATGACATTAAAAAACGCGGCTTCATTCTTTGGCGAAGAAAATCTCACTTCACAACAGCAGGATTATTTAAAACAAAAAGATCATTTAAACGATGAAATAATAATTATTCACGCAGTATTTAAACGCGAAGATTTTGACAGCGAATCCAAAAACGCTAAGAAAATGCCTTATGCGTCAATCTATATCGATGAATCAGAAGACAGGATTCTAATGGAATCCGGATACAACGATTTACCGTACGCTGTTTTTATATGGGAGCCTGTCGCCGGAACTCCTTACGGCGATTCTCCTGCGATACATTCCATCGATGATATTTATATTTTAAGTAAATACGATGAATCATTAATGAGAATGGCTCAGCTGGCTGGAGATCCTTTTTATAATGTGCCTGACTCTATGCGCGATCATGTTACTGTTGTTCCTGGCGGTTTTAATTATTATTCAAAGCCAAATGAAATAATTTCTCCTGTAAATACAGGATTAAATTTCCCTGTCACTATAGAACTATACCAGGACAGAGTTGACCGCGTTAAAGACTGGTTTCATGTTGATTTCTTCCTTGCGCTTCAACAGCAGAGACCTGCAAACATGACGGCGACTTATGTCATGGAACTCCAGGGAGAGAAAGCTGCCGTCCTTTCAGATCTTGTAGTAAATCTAAATGAATCGCTTTCAAAGATAATCCAGCGCAGTTTCAATATTCTCTTTCGGCAGGGAAAAATTCCAGAGCCTCCATCAGGGCTTAACGGATCAGGAGCGCAGTTAAAAGTCGAGTTTATGGGTCCGCTTGCGCAGGCTCAGAAGAAATACCACGAATCAAACGGCATACAGCAGAGTCTCAATTTAATAGGCGCGGTCGCAAATATCGCAGGCGCAACAGCTCTTGACGTTGTGGATTTCGACGCGACGCTTAAAAGAGGTCTTGAAGGCCTTGGCTTTCCACAGGAAGCGATCCGCGAGGATAAAGACATCGAAGATCTGCGTAAAGAAAGAGCCGCTCAAGCACAGCAGCAACAGCAACAGGCGATAGCGATGGAAACGCAAAAACAGATCATGGGAAACGCGAATAAATTAAACGAGCCTGTACAACCGGGATCTACTCTTTCGGAGTTAAATAACCAAATGGCGGGAGGGCTGGCGTGAGTTTCTTTTGGGAAGATAAAAATATAAAACCGCAGGAGAAAAACAGAGAGCTTGTATTAGCTTTCCGGAAAGTTTTCAGTACTGAAAACGGAAAAATAGCGCTTAATGCGATACTCACTGATTTACATCTCTTTGAACGTGTACATACGGAAAAAGACAGTTATCTCAATGAGTACGCAAAATTTTTTATTAGGGAACGGCTGGGAGTAAAAAATACAAAAGTCCTTACAGACTTTATTTCTGAAACCGCCGTTTCCGGGGGATGAATAATATGACAAAACCTTCACAGGGTATGTCTATCGATCTGCAACATTTTGCAGATAACGGTTCGGCGGATAACGGAACTCAGGCAACCGGTAACGCTGAAGAACAATTAAGCGCCGCTTTCGGTGGTGCTGCCGGCACTGAAGGAAAAAAGCCTGCGGACAAACCCTCTACAGGGGAAACGGCCGCGGGGGGAAAACAATCCGAAGGTGACTTAAAACTTGCCGCGTGGACTGAACAGCTTCCTCCGGAAATGCGTTTCAACGCAGATACAGCCGCGAAGATCGCGAAGTTCACGAAGGTAGGTGACATGGCGAAAGCTTTCCTTGAGCTGGAAGCAAAGGCCGCAACCGGGGGAATCCCCGGCAAGAACGCTACTTCTGAAGAAGTCGCAGAGTTCTGGGAAAAAGCCGGACGGCCCGCAAAAGCGGAAGGATATTCATTCACCAATGACAAGGACAATAACGGCGCCGGATTCGCGCAAGCCGCTCACAAAGCGAACCTCACGACCGCGCAGGCGGACGCGATGTTTAAGACTCTTACCGCGATGGGAGCAGAAAGGTATAACGCCATTCAACAGGCCCAATTGCATGCGGAGAAAGAAGCGGCTGCGGCATTAACCGCAGAATACGGATCCAAGTATGAACAGAAAATGGAATTGCTTAAACGAGGGCTCGCAGCTGCGGGACCTAACGTCGGCAATTTAATAAGACAGTCGGGACTGTCAGGCAACCCGGAAATAATAAAAGCTTTCATATCTTTTGGAGAAATGACTGCAGAAAGCGGTTTCGCCAAAGGAGGAAGCGCGGGAGATTCCCTTAAATCAATTTACGAAGGAGGATCTCCTGAGTTTATAACATAAGGAGCAAATTTAATGGCTATATTGAATATGGAAGATCGGATGACAGCTCTTGAAATTACAAAAAGAGCAAATAATCCTGATCCCTACTACATCATTGAATTGATGCGCGAAACAAACGAGATGCTTATAGACGCGCCAATGTACGAATGTAACAACGGCACTATAAACAAAGCGTTACAGCGCACAATTAAAAAAGTTGGCGAACACCGCATCTATAACAGAGGTGTCGGCAAAGTCGCCACTCAAACACAGCAGATCGAAGATCGCATCGCGATATTAGGCGCTTATGCTGAAGTTGACGAAGATATGGTTCGCCATACAGGCAACATCGAACAGGCGCGAAGATCCGAATACATGGCTATCTTAAAAGGTTTAGGCCTTACCCAGGCGGAAACTATCATCTTCGGAAGCGGATCCAAGGAAGATGAAATCGCAGGGCTTATGGAAAGAAGAAACAAGATCGACAACAAATTGGTCTTTGATGCCATGGGTAGAAGCCAGGATAACGACATGACCAGTATTTATCTCTGCGCTTTCGGTCAGGAATATTTCCACATGATATATCCGAAAGGATCGAAAAGCTGCGGCGTAGAACGCATCGATAAAGGATTGGTACAGGTAGTAGATCCAAAAGATTCTGAAAAGAAGTATGACGTTTACCAGGATAAATTCAGAGCAGAATATGGAATAACCATAAAAGTGCCTGAATCAGTCATCCGCATCGCCAACGTTCCGAAAGATATGAAAGGCGATGAATTGGTAGACGTTATCATCGAAGCCAGTTACAAGATTGCCAAGGGCGCGTCTACCTACGCAATGTATTCTAACGACAGTATCTTAATCAAACTCGACAAAGCCTCAAGCAATAAAGGTAATGTGGTTCATACACAGGAAGATCCCTGGGGCAAGCCGATCACCCATGTACGCAAATTCCGCTGCAGAAACATGGATGTCATCACAAACGCCGAAGGCATAGTCGCGTAAGGAGGCGATTCAGTTATGAGTAAAATTGCATTCCATTATGATGCGTTTAACGATTTCGGAACTCTCGCGGCAGCCGGAGATTTTCCAAACACGCTCAACATGGGTGAATCTTCATTAGAGCGCATGACGGTTGATATTAAACTTCCTGACGGCACTCTTACAAGCGCGGCGGGATTAACCTTCACTCTCAAAGGAGCTGACACCGAAGACGGCGCCTACTCCACTATTGTGCAGAGCGGTACAGTCACGGTTGATATGATCCGCGAAGGCTACGGACTTCCCATTCCGAAAACCAAGTACAAGTTTATTAAGTTTGGTGTTGCCGGTAACTTCCAGGGGAAGGTCCAGGCGATTATCAATTCCAAACTGAGCTAAAAGGGACGGTTAAACCATGGGAATATTTGACGGCAAAAAAGATAAAGATTCGTCGGAACAGGATCCGACGGAAGGGAAAAAAGTTGATTCTCCAGTCAAGGGTTTCAAGTATCGCGTTAAATGCAACTGCGTGGTCGATGGCGTTTATCGTAAAGAAGGCGAAATCGTTGTCTGCACGGAAAAATCGGAAGTTCCTCATTACTCTCTGATTGAGGAAGGAAAATAATAGTAGTGGCAAGAGTCCGCCTAGTGACTTCGTTGTTTAGGAGCTAGAACGAGCCTAAAAAATGCCGGTGCGTAAAATCGGCGTCTATTTCTTTATTTGGGAGGAGTGTTATGAAGAAACTTTTTTTCTTAACGCTTGTGATGTTTTTCGCGTTAGGCATTGTGTTTGCCGCGGAAAGCGTCAGTCCTTTTGAACTTTGTGTAACGCAGAGTTCCGAGGATTTAATACCAGGAGACAGCGCTGTTTTCTTCGCTGTTATACCTGGTACGGTTTCAACAGCCGTTTTGTATCGGGCAGAACTGGCTGGCGAAAGAATCAATACAAAGAATGACTGTTTGATGATGGTTAAAGTTGGAAATCTGTTAAGCGCGGAGGTGCTGTCCCTTCGGGGCGCTTAACGAGTTTAACCCCGCTTAATTGAAACTGAGTAAAGCGACTCTATCGACGATAGAGTCGCACTTTAAATAAAAGGAGAATGTAAATGGACATTACAGAAGTATTTGAAGGTACTGATTCCAAAATTAATAAAATTATCGCGATCATAGAAAAGATCGATAAAATAGATCATTCTATTAATGTGATTAAATACAACGATGAATTGGTTACAACGGTTCCGGAATTATTAAAAACATTAGGCGCAGGCAAGGAAGCTGCTATTGCCGAGTTGAAAACTCTATGAACATGAACCGCGATATCGTTAACCGCGCGCTGTACGCTGCAGGGAGTAATTCGCTCACTGAACAGGACGCAGCTGACAAGAACGCAAATTATGAGTTGTGTAAAATTTTTTACCTCTCAACGTTTTTAGAAGCGCTTTCTGAAGTGGAATGGGTTGGTGGCAGAAAACGCGCAAAGCTTGTCCGCACCGGTCTTCCTGTCGTTAAAAATCAAAAGTTTAAATATACATACGATATGCCGTTT
>JGI24695J34938_10003887_pt1 | contig 10120 bp, 4 predicted proteins | sample TergutCo191P3_FD_34938 | JGI IMG/M metagenome (IMG submission 34938) | reverse complement strand
CTCATTCCCGAAAGCCAGTTTTCGTAAAACGCGCTCATAAGTATTGATGTAGCGGTGTCGTCAACTTCCCAAAGACTCATGATAAGAGTCTGCGCGCCGGCAAGCTTAAAAGCCCTCTGTAAACCGAACACGCCTTCCGAGTTATTAACTTCACCTAACGCGGTTTCACAGGCGGAAAGCACAACGATCTCGGCTCCCAGCAGGTTAAGCATCGCGACTTCTTCCGCCAATAAGACGCCGTTCTGCGCGCCTTCAACGGCGTTTTCAGCCAATGTGTTCGCTCCGGAAAGAATTAATCCTGAACGCCTCAGCGGATTTTCTGATTCAATCCGCTGTTGTTCGCCTGTTCTTGTTCCGCGATCATCAAGATTTTTCTGAATATTCCGGTTAAAAAAACCGTGAGTCGCTAAATGAATTATATTTATCTTTCTTCCGTTAAGCGCTAAAAATGATTCTTTGTTTCCTTTGGCTTCGCTGAACAAAGTAACAGATATTCTTTTAATATCAAGTATTTGCTGTATCTCTTTGCTTTCTATGCCGGTGAATGGAAGATAAGTCCATATTTTTCTTCCGGTATTTTGTAAATAATCAGAAATATCCGCTTTTACGAGACCTCTTGTCTGAGCCGCCCCTGATCCGGCGTAAACAAGCGCTTCATTCAGAATGTTTTCCGCGTCTGTATCGTAATCAAGTCCTCCGTAGACAACCGCTGAAGCCGGCGTCTTTTCATTGCGCGTTTTTGAATTAACAACTTCACGGGTACTAGAAACAAGATTCAAATTGTAAACATCCATAAGCCGTTTTTGACTGTCTGAAGAAACCGGAATAGCGTTAAAACTAATTTTATACAGAAGACCTGAAGGAGAGTAAAATATTGTACCGGCGCCGTCCAATTCTTTTTCAAGAGGACGCCAGATTTCTTCGTAAAGAGCGATACCGTTATCGTTATACAAAACTTCTGCCATATCATCGGGATGCATTCCTTCCAGAGGTTTAAAGAAAGAAGTTAATACATTTTCTTCACATAACGGCACCCACACAGGAGACTCCATGCCCGGACGCAGAACGAGAGCCGCGTACTGGGTTCTGTCTGTCCAGCCTCTATCGTAAACATCAAAAGAAACAAACTCAACGGCGGCTTCGTCCGGCTGTAAATTATCACGTATATTTTTCCAGTTCAATTTCAAGTCTTTCTGGAAGTCACTGAACGCAGATGATGATTGAGTGAGAGACCTGTCAAGAGCTTCAGCCTTTTCTTCAAGACTGCGGACATACGCTTCACTGCCGCCGCTTTGACTCAAAATGCTAATCTGCTGCCGTAATCCGCCAAGCTCTTCAAATTGATTAATAAGGTTTTGATTTCCTGAAGCGTAAATAGAATCTCGCACTGCGTTTGTGGTACGCAACAGAAGCCCCTTGGAAAAAAGCGCGTTATCGTAATTAAGAATATTGCTTTCTGATACCGGATGATGAAAGGAGAGAGAATAACAAATTTCAAATGAATCCGCGTTCGCGTTCCAGTAATAATTGCGCTGTTGCTCTGACATAAATGAAAAATACCGGTTTATTTGATCCGTATTCCGCTGATTTGCTTCCTGTTTGCAGGCAATAGCTTTGCCGAAATCATTCACAGCCAAATAAATAATATACAAATTATTAAGCGACGTAACATAATCAGGATGATTTTTACCAAGCGTCTTTTCTCTGATAGTTATTGATTCAAGATAATATTTTTCCGCTTTTGCGTAATCGCCTGTTTTATCATATAACGACCCGATATTATTTAATAACGTAGCGTAAGAAGGATGCTCTTTGCCCTGTGTTTTTTCTGCAATACCTAACGCTTCAAAATAATATTGTTCCGCTCTTTCATAACCGCCTGCGCTGTAATATAACGTTCCCAAATTGTTCAATGAATTGGCATAATCAGGATGTTCTTTCCCAAGCGTTTTTTCATATACATACAGCGCCCGCAAAGAATACTGTATGGATTTTTCATAATCGCCTGTGTTATTGTACAACACTCCAAGATTGTTTAACGATACCGCATAATCAGGATGCTCGTTCCCAAGAAATTTTTCGTGAATATCAGATGCTTCCAGAAAATAACGTTCTGCTTTAATAAAATCATTCATGCGGAAATACAGCAATCCCAGATTATTTAAGGTGACAGCGTAATCAGGATGATTTCTGCCGTGTGATTTTTCCATGATATCCAAAGCTTCAAAATAATATCTTTGCGCTTTGTCGTAATCGCTCATGTCCTCATATAAAGCCCCAAGATTATTCAGGGATAAAGCATAATGAAGGTGATTAGGTCCATGAATTTTTTTCCACGTTTCTGAAGCTTCAAGATAATACTGTTCAGCTTTTGAGTAATCACCCATGTTATTATATAAACATCCAAGATTGTTAAGCGCCGAAGCGTAATCCTGATGATTCTTGCCGAATATTTTTTCATAAATACCCAGAGCTTCCGAAAAGTATTTTTCAGATTTATTATAATCACCCAGAAAATCATATAACGATCCAAGATTATTCAAGGATTGCGCGTAATCGGTATGATTCTTTCCTAATGTTTTTTCTCTGATACTTAATGATTTTAAAAAACACTGTTCGGATTTCGCGTAATCGCCGGCATCTTTATACAAGCCTCCTAAAATATTTAAAATCAGCGCATACTCGGGATGATCATCTCCCAAAATTTTTTCTTTGATGTCCGCGGCTTCAGCGCAGTATCGAATAGCTGAATTATAATCGTTTATGCTGTTATACAAGGAACCTAAAGAAAACAAAGGTACGCTTCTTAAAGCCGGAATGCCGGGAGCAAGCCTGTTAAAATTTTCAATTACATTTTTATAAAAAGTGATTTTGTCATCAAAATCCAGTTCTTCTTCGCCGAGAACAATTTTATAAAACGAATCAAGCGTGTTTTCTATTTGCCGGAAAGTTCTCGCAATGCCTCTCCACCACTGNGTATTTTTAAAATTATCAAGATCGTCATCCTGGCTCATCCAAATAAAATTAGTGAAACCAAACAAGACAGCTTTATTCATNTATTTTACAGCGTTATCTAAATCTCCCCTGACNGANTANACGCATGCAAGATTATAATAAGCGATTTCATTTACGCTGAAGCGTTTGTCGGCTTCCAAAAGCCAATGCATAGCGTTATTAAGTTCCGGTCTGTCATCAGGTATGCCCAAGTACGCTATTCCCAAATATTCCACGGGAAGAATTTCATCAGGTTTTAATTCATGCATTCGTTTAAGAAGGAGAACAGCGGAATCAAAATCACCTGTTTCAAAACACGCGTCTGCCTGATCTGATAATGAATTATATTCACGCTGCGCTTTTTCTTCCGCGATTCCGCCAGCGAAACCTGTTCCGTTTATAAAAAGAATAAAAACAAAAGCTAACGAAATAATTTTTGCTTTCATTTTAATCTTTTTTTCTCACAACAACTCTTTTGCCGCGCGGACGCTCTGCGCCGCGGCTTCTGTCGCCGCGATCACTGGCGCGTTCACTCCTGGGTTTTCTCTCACCGCGATCTCTTCCGCGCTCGCCGCGCTCATGGCTATTTCGTTCATTACGATCTGATGAAAATTTGCCGCCGCGTTCGCCGCGAGCATGGTTACTTCGTTCATTATAACCCGGCGAAGATTTACCGCCGCGTTCGTTTTTAAAACCTCTCTCACTGCGTTCGCTGCCGCGCTTGCTTTTGTAATCTCTCTCGCTTCGCTCGCCGCCGCGTCCGCTTCTTTCTCCGCGTTCGCTGCGTTCACCATCGCGCACATTTCTTCGGCCGCCGCTGCTTCTTTCACTTCGTTCGCCGCGTCCTCGGGCTGGTCTTTCTCTAACTGGTCTTTCTTTGTGTTCGCCGTTATCATCGCCTCTTTCATCACGCTTGTCTTCGCTTGATGCTTTAGCCGCGCGTTTAGCGCTGCCTGTTTGGCGTTTCTCGCGCATGGCTTTTTCCAGCACCTTAAGAGATTCGTCAAAACCTTTTAAAAATTCCTGTAAATCATCCGCGAATAAAATGACAGATTGACGATCAAATCCGCCAGAATCACGATTTTTACTTTCAACGATGTTAAGATAAAGATCGCCTAATCGATTTTCCTTAACATTAAAAAAATACGTCCTGTTTGGTAATATTACTTTTTCAGAAAATATCTCGCCTCTAATTCCCATATTATTCTCCTTTCATTCCTAACTTCTCACTGCTATCCGCTTCCATTATCATCTTTCTTTGCCAATCAAGCAACCACTTTTCAAGTGACGCTTCAGAACCGGATACGTCCGCCATAATGCGAAAAACAGGCTCTGTCGCGGATCCTCTCATCCATATATAGGCAGTTTCCTTGTCTTCGCTGTCAAAGAAAAGGATTTTAAGCCCTCCTCTTCCCGCATCGCCGAAGCGGTATAATTTGCGTTTTTCCGCTGTTCCGTTATATGCAATGGCTTCCCATTTATAAATGTAAAAACGCGTTTTTAGCTCATCTTTTTGCCCTTCCCATTCCCGCAAAAAAACTTTCTGATAACGGTCTTTAAGCGCGCCGTGATCTTTTGATTTAATGCGCAAAACCGCGTCTTTATGATACGCGGGAGTTGTAATAAACGGCGGCAGGCTCGCGATAATATCTGAAAGATTAAAATCAATCTTGTATTTTTCTGTTTGTTTTGAATATTTGCACCAAATTTCAAAAAGTCCCGACTGGGTAACGGTCGAACGAATCGAAAGCATTTTTGCGATTGCCATAACTGTATTGAGCGGATCGCGCACTGCGGAAGGGTGGGTAATGTTTCCGCCTGCCGAACCTTCGCCGAGAATACGCACAATATATCCTTCGTTTCGCAGATTACGCGCAAGAGTAACGACATTCGCTTCGCCTGTTTCGGCGCGGAAAACTGAGATGCCGAAACATTCAGCGATTCTGTCTGTTCTCATCGAAGTGGGATCGTTTACAACGACTGCGGCTTTGACAAGCGCTTCGCCAAAGACGCCGCCGTATGATAATTCACCTGTCCAGACAAGGTGGGAAAGTTCTGCAACACACGCCAGAGCGAAGACTTCCTGCGCTTCTAAAGCGCGGGCTTTATTAACCGCGTCGTCAAAAATAACAAGGTTGCCGCGATCGCCGTCGCAATCGGGAACGTAACCCAAAGCAAATGACGCATCTCGCGCATGAGATTCTTCCAGCAGCCTTTCACAAGGCTCAAGCGATTCGCCTTCCGGCACAATGCGGTGAACAATCTCACCCGGTTTATTATTGACGCACTCAAATTTAAATCCAAGTGACGTGAAAAATTCTTTATCGATAGAAACAGTCCGCGCGCTTCCGTTAAAATCACATACAATACCCAATGGTTTTTTTGCAAGGCTCTCTTTAAACACATCTTCTATTTTTCTATTATTGTTCCATATTACTTCATTGCAAAAATTATAGTAGGTTTTATAAGCCACGTTTTTATATTCATCTGTTTTTTCTGACCACGAACAGAACCTGCGGTTCTCGCACGAACCTGCACAAACCTGCGCTTCAGTCTCTGACGGCAAGTTCGCTGTGTTCGTATGGTTTGTGGTAAAAATTATGGATGTAATTTTAGATATGAAATCATCATTATTAATTGCTGTATAAAAATTATTAATTAATTTTACGGATTCTTCTGCCGCGAGGACTCCGCCGTCTGTAAGACCGAATTTTATTCCGTTGTGACCAATTGGATTATGACTCGCGGAAATATAAATAAAACCCGCCATTCGCAATGGTTCGTGTGGTTCGCAGTAAAAATTCTTCGACCTCGCCCATGCCATGATTTCCGGTGCGCTAACAATTCCAGCGTACCGGACTTCGCAGCCGCAATCCAGCAAAACAGGCATCATCGCTTCGATAATTGCAGCGCCAGTAGGTCTGGTATCAGTTCCAAGTAATATTGTCGGCTTATACTCCTCACTCCTCACTCCACACTTCTCACTCTCAAGATATTCTGCAAATATTCGCGCGGCGGCGCCTGAGATTATTTTATGCGCGCAGGAAATTTTATCGCTACTGCTTTCTTCGCCGCCGTCCAGAGCAAAGACACCGCGCCAGCCGGAAGCCGAGAGGATCATTCTGGCGAGAGTTGTATCAATATCTTCCCTGGAAATCATGGAATCAGTATATGCTCTTCTTTGTTAAAATTCTATACAACGTTTAATCGATTATAACGCGGTTTTTTATTTTTTAGGGTATATTTCGTGCAGATAATTGCGCAAATAAGGCGTGTTTTGGCTAGTATATTTTATGATAAATAGGCATTTTCTTTCATTTATTTATTAGAACGAGGTGTATTTTGTTCTTCTTCAGTTTCCTAAATTTAAACAAATAGGAGAATACACAATGTCAAAATTAAACATAATACAAAAAAGAGAGCTAGACCCTTTAATGTTAAAAGCCGACAGAATCGCAAAACATTATGAAAAAGCGGCGGATTGTTTTGCTCTTGCTTTAAAGCCGGAAACGAATGATTTTGACCGCACTCACAGCAGCTGTATCAACTGCGATTTAAAATGCGCGCAGCTTCATATGGAAGCGGTTGAAAAAGCAAAAATTCTCGGCGGCTCTTACGTTTATTTGTGCTCAAAAGGACTTGTTTTTTGGACAAGCCCTTTTTATTCAGGAGAGCGGTATGCGGGAGCTTTTATCTCAGGCGGCCTTGAAGAATCAGAAAAAAACAGCGCGAAGGTAAAATCTCTCGCGCAAATGACGCTGACTTGCGCGAATCAAATATCCAGAATAAGTTTCATAAAAAAGAACGTATACATTATTAAAACCGAAACGAAGCCGAAACAATCCGCAAAACCGGAAAATGAAAAACATGAGAAGGAAAAAGTCTATCCTTTAGATATGGAGAGAATGCTTCTTGCAAGTCTTCGCAGAGGAGACAACATTGAAGGACAAAAAATACTGGTCAACCTTCTCAAGATTATTTATCTTGATATTAAGGGTAATTTTCAAGATGTCCAGATGATGTCTGCTTTTCGTATAAAGGCGTTGGAACTTGCGGTTTTACTGTCAAGAGCGGTAGCGGATCCTAAGGACATAAAGGAAAATTTTGATCTTGAAACAGTGAACCGCTGCTTCAAGAAGATTGAAGAGAGTTCGACTTTTGAAGAGATATCCGACGTTCTTTGCGCAATAACGGAAAAGATGTCGGAAAAGATTTTTTCTTTTCATGGAGTCAGACATTTTTCCGCGCTTAGAAAGGCGGAGCGTTATATTTGGACTCATTACACGAAGAAATTGAGTCTGAAAGAAATTGCCGAAGCGTCAGGACTTTCGGCGCCGTATTTTAGTACTGTGTTTAAGGAAGAAATGGGAGAAAATCTCTCAAATTACCTTAACAGGTTAAGAGTTGATAAGGCAGCGGCTATGCTTATTACAACTGATTTATCAATCAGTCAAATAGCTTCTGCGTGCGGTTTTGAGGATCAAAGCTGGTTCTCAAAAATATTTAAGAACAATACTGGTTTTACTCCAGGTAAATACCGGGAAATCGGCATTCATACATCGGCGCCAGCGCCTGTGACATCGATGCCGTCAGCATATGTGCTGGATGGAAATAATTAAGGGGAGTTTTTTGTAAAATTGACAAAAAATGAGGTAGTTATGAGAGATAACAATAATAGATTGACATTAATTAACAGCAATTCGCTGAGCAATCACATGGAAAAATGGTCAAATGAGGAAAACATGATGGAAAAAGCTGAAAAAATCATGTTTGATTATAACCAAGTCACAGGAAGCAGTATCTGCATATACAATAACGCATATAAACCGCAATTTCCGCAGCGCTGCGGCGGTGAATCATGCCCGGAAATGAATATTTGCCGGAATTGCATTAAGAGAAACAAACAAGACGCGTTTCCATGCCATGAAATGCATATAAATGCCATAAAAGAAGCTAATAAAAAAGGAATATGCAATATTTATAAATGCTGGATAGGATTATTGTTTTGGACAAGCCCAATATATAAAGAAGGCATTTTTTCAGGCGCAATCAGAGGTTCAGGTTTTTTGGCAGAAAAGCAAAAAACTGTTGACATTTTTCAGAATTCCAATAATAATTTTGTTATGTGCAATAGTGAAATGTCAAATGACGAATTTAAAGAGCGCGTCAGATCGCTCCCGGAGGCGGACGGAGAAAAAGTCCAGGCTCTGGGTGAAATGATGCAGCTATGCGCGGAATCTCTAAGTACAGGAAGCGAAGATCATCATGAGACAGTTAGGCGTAGAGCCCAACAACAAGAGACAATATCAAAAATAATTGATGAGCTTAAACTTCAATACTCGAATAATTCAGAAAAACTTGGATATCCGCTTGAAAAGGAAAAAATACTGTTATCAGCCCTTCGCAAAGGCGAAGGCAATGAAGCAAAAAAAACTTTGAACGAATTGCTGGCAATGTTATTTTTTGTAAATCCCGGACAATTTAAATACGTTCAATTGCGGGTAATTGAACTGGTTGTATTAATTTCCAGAGTGGAAGTCAGTCCTGTTCAGAGCGGACAACTATCCATGGAAATAAACAGTCAAAATTTAAGATTGGTTCAGGAAGCTAAAACTGTCGAAGAGCTGACAGATATTCTGCACAACATTATTGATAGAGTATCGGGAACAATTTCTTCGTTCAGGGGAATTCCTCACGCGGCCGCGTTAAGGAAAGCGGAAAATTTCATAATGGAAAATTACACAAGAAAGATCAGTCTAAAAGAAATTTCCGATATCGCGGGTCTTTCTCCTCCGTATTTCAGCACCATCTTCAAAGAAGAAATGGGTGAAAATCTTTCAAAGTATCTCAACCGTTTAAGAGTGGAAAAGGCAAGTCATCTTCTGCTTGAAACTGATATGTCTCTCTCCGAGATAGCGGCATGCTGCTGTTTTGAAGATCAAAGCTGGTTCTCAAAAATATTTAAAGCGTACACCGGCATAAGCCCCGGAAAGTACCGTAATCAGGGCGGAGGAATTGTAAAGGACATCGGAGAAAATAATCTTTCCGAAGGCATACGCAAATCAATAGCATAGAATTAAAGCGCATTAATTTTAAAAGTAATTGTTATAAAAAAAAGCCTGACTCAAGTCAGGCTTTTTTATTAATCATCAAGCGTCTTTAAACGCTTGCGCGTTTCTCATGCGTCAGGAGCGGGAACAATCGCCAACTCTGTTTCTTTGTCGAAGTAACGGGCTTTTTCCATTCTGGGAACGAATACCGCCGTGTCACCGACTTTAAACATGTGGTTAGGCTCAGTGCGGGCAACGAGCGGCTGCTTTTCGGTTGTTAACCACAGGTGAATATCAGCGCCCAAAGGTTCAACAACAGTTACTTTTACAGTCATGCTGTTGGCGGCGTCTTTCTCGGAATAAGCCAAATCTTCCGGGCGGATACCGAAGAATACTTCTTTGCCGATATACGGTTTGAGATATTCAATGTGCGAACCGTCAGCTTTTATTTTAAAGGAACCTTCGTCAAGGAGAATTGAACTGCCTTCTTCCCTTACCTTTACGTTAAGGAAATTCATGGGAGGCGATCCGATGAATCCGGCTACGAACTTGTTAACAGGATGGTTATAAAGGAACAGCGGCGCTCCAATCTGCTGGATTTTTCCGTCTTTCATAACAACGATTTTATTCGCCATGGTCATAGCTTCTACCTGGTCGTGGGTAACATAAATCATTGTCGCGTTCAAACGAAGGTGAAGGTCAGAAAGTTCGGCGCGCATCTGTACGCGTAATTTAGCGTCCAGGTTTGAAAGAGGTTCGTCAAAAAGGAAGACCTTTGGGTTACGAACGATAGCGCGTCCTACCGCGACACGCTGCCTCTGACCGCCTGAGAGCGCCTTAGGCTTTCTGTCAAGAAACTTCTCGATATCAAGGATACGAGCGGCTTCGTTAACGCGCTTGTCAATTTCGGCTTTTGGTACTTTTTTGATTCTGAGTCCAAATGCCATGTTTTCGTAAACTGACATGTGCGGATAAAGGGCGTAATTCTGGAAAACCATCGCGATATTCCTGTCTTTCGGCGGAACATCGTTCATTTTTTCACCGTCAATGAGGAGCTCACCTTCTGTGATGTCCTC